>Ga0193752_1000487_pt1 | contig 37779 bp, 33 predicted proteins | sample H1c1metaG_FD_144924 | JGI IMG/M metagenome (GOLD analysis project Ga0193752, IMG submission 144924) | Soil microbial communities from a riparian zone of the East river system, Colorado, United States - H1c1 | ecosystem: Environmental > Terrestrial > Soil > Riparian zone | place: USA: East River... | reverse complement strand
ATTTTCGCTTTCGTCCTTCGGCCCGGGCAATCCAAATTCCCGCGAAGTAATCGATGACGATGGTTCCGGCGAGAATCAAAATATACACCGGCACAAACATCATGTAGAAGTAGCAGCTGGAAGCAAGCAGCCACATCCACCTGAACCGGTGCGGAAGCAGAAAATACACCGCAGTTACGAGCGGAAAAAAAATAAGGAAATCGAAGGAGTTAAATAACATACCTGTTTGTCTTGACCGTGCTCCCTGCGATTACAAAGCAATTAATTCAACCACCCGTTTGCGCGCATCACTTCCCGGAGCAATTCCTTTTCGGCGCCTGCGATCTGTTTCATTGGTGGACGTTCAAATTCAGGCAACAGGCCTTTCAATGCCAATGCACATTTCAGTGATGGATGCCATCCCATAGGAACGGTTTTTTCGAAATACGGAAGCTCAATTTCATTCACAATCGCCCCGGCTTTTTCTTTCTCGCCGGAAGTCATATACTTGAAGAAATCAAGTTCCAGCTGCGGCTCAAAATTTCCGATACCGCCGAGATATGCTTTTGCTCCCAGCGCATGATCACGTAAAAAGTAACGGCTCATACCACCGCCGGCACCGATGATGATCGCTTTGTCTTTCAGCGCAGCTACAAGTTGGTTGCTGTAGTTTGCGTCCAGCGCTTCTTCTTTCACACCGGCGATATTCGGCAGGTCGAGCAACCGTTCCAGCAATGCCAGCGAATACTGAACTGTTCCGGCGCCGTATCCGTTCCGCATGGGCATTTCATGCAGCAAAACAGATGTCTTTTTCAGCTCATCGCTGATTGATTTGAAGTAGCTGTACGTATTGTCTTCGCCGTAATGACGTTCCGGGAAATAGGCGAGGAAATAATCGGCGCCGATCGATTCAGCGTGCTTCGCAAAATCAATCGCGTGCATAACACCTCCCATTTGCGGATTGGCAACAATGGTAACTGCTTTACCAGCGGCGGCAGCGACAACGGTTTCGTTCACCTTCTTCACTTCTTCAAAAGTGAGCAGGTTGAAACGGCTGGTTCCTACAGTCGTCATTACGTTTTTGATCCCGGCATTCACCAGGAACCTCACGTATTCACCTAAAGCCGCGTAGTCGACTTCATACTTCGCGTTGAATGGTGTTGGCAACGGAATAACCGGCCCGGTAATCGCATCAATGGATTTCTTATTCATACTCGTGGATATTTTTAGCCAGTATTTCGGCCATGGCAAACTGGTAAGGATAATCGATATCGAATGAGCGGATGGCGGACATCCGGTACGTAAGCATTTCTTTATTGAAGAACGTTCCCTGCCGGAGAAAAGCGTCGACCGTAGCCATGTACATCGCTCCGTTCGGGTGAAACCGCACACCGATGTCCTGGCTGCGCGTGGTTTTATAACCGTCTTCAAATGTCATTTCCATGCGCACATCATCTGCAGGAGTTAATGCAAGCTGGATCGGAAAATCATAAGCGGTAACGCCGATCAGAAAAGGAAGCTCAGGATGTTGCTTCATGATTTCGTAAGCGGCCTTCACGTGCTCTGCAGTGCGGAACGGACAGGTAGGCAACAGCGCTGTGACAAAATTATACTTCGTGCGGTGATCACCGCGCTCAAGAAATTCCTTCACCACCTGGACTTTTGTCACCGTATCGCCTGCAAGTTCTGCAGGCCGCGGATCAACCAAAGCACCTTCCTGCTGTGCAATCGCGCTGATCTCCGCATCTTCGGTGGATACAATTACCTCGTCAAAAATACCGGAGTCCAATGCGGCACGGATCGAATACGAAATCAACGGGCGCCCGTTCAACGGTAAAATATTTTTCCGGGGAATTCTTTTCGAACCTCCACGCGCAGGAATAATACACAGCGATTTACTCATCCGGTCGGTCAGATAAACTTAACTGAAGTTCTTTTTACTTTACTCTCACTCTGCAGCAAAGCTTCGAGATCAGCTCTCATCATTTCTTTTTCGTGGGCGTTACGCGGCGAATAATCTCCCCTCGAAAACGAAGCCTGGAGAATTTTCCGCGTGGAATTCACACGCGCGTCACCCTTGTGCAGACCATTGCCGTTGTCAAAAATAAACAGTGAGCCCTTCGCACCTGTAAGACTGTACGTTGGAAATTTCTTCTCAAGGCCTTTCTCGTACTCTTGCAATCCGCGGTCATTGATATTCGGCCGCTCGTCAACGGCAACAAAGCGTTTATGACTACCCATAAGATATTTCATGTGATAGTCCGCATCGGAAATATCACTCAGCAGCATCTGAACGCCAATCTGGTTGATGTTTGCATCGGTGTGATAGACCGAAGAAATATCCCGCTTGGTATCGGCATAACATTCATGGCATTTCACAAAAGGCAATCGCCGGAAATACACATGGCTTTTGTAATACGCGGCGAGCACATCGAGTAATTCCGTTTGAAAAAATATACGGTAGATAATTTCATCCGTTAAGGTGATGTACTTCCAGAATGTCACTCCCGTTTCTTTTCCTCTTTTCGGATCAACATCCACGGCGGATTTTTCTTTGTCTCCAACACGCGCCTGCACGGTTTGTTCCACGTACGCATTCAGCAGGTAATCCGCTTCCGCGTCAAACAGGATCGGAAATTTCGCAATGCCGTTTTTCCTCAATTCCTCCAGGCACAAAGCCCCCTTTGCTGACAGGTTCACTTCAACCCGCGGGGTAAAGGTGGTCAGCTTTATTTTTTTCCAGACTTTGGTGTAGTACGAATCGGCCATGATGTTTGATTTAAAAAACTTTTAAATCCGGTTCTCCGGCTACTATTTTCTGAACCAGTGCAATCCAGTTATTTTCATTGACCAGTTCTGCAATGCGCTGACGGCCTGCATCAGCGATCGATTGCAATTCAGTGTCTTTGCGAATAATAGATTTTAAGGCGTCTGACAGGTTTGAAGACCGGTAATTAAAAGTAACTATATTTTTTCTGTCAGCGAAGTCCGCTTTTATTTTGCGGTTTACATCGGTGAGACAAACGGCACCACTGAACATCGTTTCCACGAGGCGTTCATGCAAACATTCCATCCGCGAAGGCATCGTATTCACAACAACCTTCGAATCTCCCATCATGTTTACCACGGAGGACCAGGGCATGAAATCAAAAAAACTGTGGTGTGCGCCGAACTCTTTTTTCAGTGCTGCTGAATCGTTGCTGACGAATGCAATGTTCAGTTCCTTGTCTGCTTTTTTCAATTCATTCAGCACGCGCATTCTTTTTTCTCTTCTCACAGCGTGTGAAAGCTTCCAGCAATACTTCAGGAAGTATTCGCTGATGAATTCTTTCCGGTACAGGAACATTTTTTTGTACGGTTGAAAAGCTTCGATCGCAATTTCGTGAATGAGCTTTTCTGTAGAATGAAGCGTCGCTTCAACGATCTGTCTGGCCAGCCGTCGTTCGAGGAAAGAATACTCGTTCACTGAACCAAACGTCACGAGCCTTCCTACAAAAAGCAGGTCATATGTGCGCTCCGCCAATGGTTTAACCTGTTCCGGGGCAAACATCGCAATATCGAGCGGGTGATCAATGATCCTGTTTTTGTTCCCTACAATCTCACGCGCCAGCGGAATGTGCGCCGGGTCTGTAAATACAAGTATCACCGAGGGATCAATGGTTTCCAGGAACGCGAATTTATCCATGGGATTATCCATGAATGAAACTACGCGGATTCCTTTCCGCGCCACTTCGTTGAGCGTTCCTTCCGCAAACCCGTACGTGTTGTGTGTGATGACGATGTCGGCCGCAGGAATTGTTTCGGCTGAGTCTGCTATGGTTGCAGAATATCCCTGGCTCCTGAAAATTCCGGCCAACGCCTGGTAGGTGAAATACGGGCTCGTATCCTGTTTGGCAAGAAGTACAATGCGCAATGGCGTATTTTCATTCATAGTGTGCAGAACATTTCGGAACCACCTGGTTGCATACAAACAGGTATTCCCCGCTTCACCGGTTTACTTTCCCTTCAATTCCTTCTTCGCCGCTTCTTTCACCAGCTTGTCGAGCCAGTCGTGCATGCTTACTTTCTTTTTTCGCGCAGCTTCGTAAGCGAGTTTTTTCGTTTCGGGCTTCACGCCTTCCAGCTGTCCTTCGTAACGCGTACGGTAAGTTCCCCCGCGAACGCCGGGAATATCGTAGTCGAAATTGGCCGTTGGCTCACCTTCCCCGACTACAAAATCGAGCAGGTAAAATGTTCCGCCAATCACCCATTCGATGTTCACCTTGCGGGCTTCCACCGGGATCGCATCAAACGGAACCTCAGCCGCAAACATGGGATTGGTCACAAGTAATGTTTTATAAAAATCGGTATTGCGGTGCCACACCGGAACGCTTTCATCGCCTACCACTATTTTTCCACCAGGTTTGGTGACACGCACCATTTCGGCGAGCGCTTTTTTCTGATCTGAGAATTCGCCCATAGCACCGAAGCTGTACACGGCATCAAAATATTGGTCGGGATATGGCAGGTAGCAGGCATTCGACAAGGCAAACGATTTTTTGATCTTCAGTTTCTTCAGCTTGTTGTAACACCGCTGCATCATGTCGCGCGAAATATCCTGAAGATGAAGCTCACCTTTTCCGGAAAGACGCTTCGCGATCAGTTCCGAATCGCGCCCGGTGCCGCAAGCCACTTCAAGCACTTTGCCCGACGACTTGATATTCAGTTTATCGATGAAACGATTCCGCGTCTTAATCTCATCCTCGCCGTGCGTGAAAAACGTGAGGTGCAAAGTGTCGTCGTATTGCTGCGCGCGTCCATCATAAAATTTCTGGGCGTGCAGGTCTTCCGAAGGAAGTTCCCGGGGAAAGATCAGGTCAGGAATATCCTGTTTTACAGAAAATGTTCCGCTGCTGCCTTTCAGTTTGCCGGAAGAATATTTGAGTTTCTTCTTCGACGACGGATCAACAAATATGCTGTAATCGGTATCCTTTGCCATGTGTGTTATTTATACAATTCAAAATATTCTTTTTCCAGCATCTCGTAATACGGAACATCAACCCATTGGTTGTTCTTGCTGAATGCTTCTTTCTCTGTATGCGAGTAGCGGAATTTCAACCGTTCGATCAGGCCCTTTGATCCTTTGTTTCCTTCGTGAAAGCCGACATAAATCTTGTGCAGTCCAAGCTTTCTGAATGCAAAGTCAAGAACTTTCCCACCGGCTTCCGTCATGTATCCTTTGCCCTGGTATTCCGGACCGATCCAGTACGCGAGCTCGGCTTTGTCGTACGTAAGCAAGCGGTGTTTCCGGTGAATGCTGATCACAGAAAACACGCCGATGATTTTTCCTTCCAGGTAAATGCCCCACGATACGGCACGACCAGCTTTGAACGACACGTCAACAGCCGCGAGAAATGCAACGGTTTCTTCCATGCTCGTGTGCGCCTCCCACGACATCAGCTCCGATACTGCAGGATCACTGACGAAAGGCCACAATGCTTCCGCATCACCAGGCTTGAGCAGCTCAAGACGCAAACGGTCCGTTGTCAGCGTGTAATCGGGTGCAGTCATTATTTTACAATGTAAGCGGTAGGCATCCACCCGTACGGGAAGGTCCTGATTTCTTTATCCTTGAAAAATTCTACAACGGCCTGTGTTTCTCCCGGTGCCACTTCAAAGTTGAACTGGTCGAGGATCAGTATTCCGCCTTTCGTAAGCCTGTTCCAGAAATGTGGCAGACAGGCTTTCACCACTTCATACATTCCGGCGTCGAGAAATACAATTTTGAATTGCAGGTGCGGATGCGCTTCGAAGAAGGCGTCGAGTTCTTTGGTCGCGTCCAGCTTGTGCACGAGCACGGTGTTTTGCAACTGCTGCGCATGGATCAGTTCCATGAGACGCTCGTAAGATTCGGCATCAGAACCGGCAACAATATTTTTTTCGTTCTCCGAAGGAGCATTGCCCATGAACCAATCAAATCCGTGAACCTGGGTCAACGTGTTCGGTTCGTAGATCTGCGTGAGCTTGGCGAAAAACAGCAACGCCGCGCCTTTGTAAATGCCTACTTCTGCAATGTGACCGGCAAGGCCCATTGTTTTCTGGTAGCATTCATTGAGCGACAGGTAGCGCGCCAGCGTCATGTGACCGGTAAAACAGGGGAAGTAGTGAATGAAATCTTCCGTTTCGTAATTCAGTTCTTTGATCTTCTGGAGTCCCTTGTAGTAAGGTTCCTTCCGGTCTTCAAACTTCCGGGTTTCCATTGTTCCGGTAACATAATCCTTTTTGTGTGCCATTTCGCTAATATATAAGTTCTGCGTAACCAAATCCTTCCATTCCGAAATGGTTACCGTTATACAACATAATCATTCTGTCATTGATCCGCACAATCTCGGGATATGCGATCATCATCGAATCCCACCCCGATGCGGAAACATCAATCCCCGATTGATCATCCATCCGTTCCCAGTTCGTGGCATCCTTCGACTGTGCGTAACCGATGCGGTAACTTTGCTTCCCGTTCCTGAAATCTTCACTGCCCCGGTAGCAATACCACATGTGATACGTTCCGTTCATACGGATTACAGCAGGTTTGGTTATGGCTTCAAACTCATTCTTCTGCCTGATCACCGGAAGTCCATTTTGAATCCATTTTTTTCCGTCCGCAGAGCTGGCGTATTTGATATCGTACGTATGCTCGAACTTCCCATTCACTTCGTGCCAGTTTGTTCCGGAACAATACCACATGTGCCAGTGGCCCCCTTCCCGGAGTACATTGGGTGAAGTGGCCGAAAACAGTTCGCGCGAATTTCTTTCCAGCACGGGAGCTTCTGTATGTTTCACAAATGTTTTACCTCCGTCGGAACTGATCGCAAGGCCGGTAAAATTGTTGTACGGCACACCCGCACTTCTCGACCAGCCGCTATAATACAGGTACACCTGGCCTTCATGTTCAACCACGCTCGATGGCATGATCCCGTGCTGGTCAAACGTTCCCGGTCTTCCAACCGGCAGAATAAAATCGTTGTGAACATACTTCACGCGCGACAGATCGTTCAGGTCAAGGTCGACGAATGAAGTCATGGACCTTCCGGGCTCAGGCCGTGTTGCAAAATAAACGCGAAGAATTCCTTCATCTGCTTTCACCAATGCCGTAGGCACCTGGGCATGCGATTGAAGCCAGTCAGTTCCCTTCGACGGACCAAACACTAATCCTTTTTTGTTCCAGTGCATATTACAGGGAACTAAACTTTGATAACCGCAGAAACTGGTCGCTGTTCAATTTTATCGGTTTATGATTTTCCGCAATCACGACTTGTTTATCGGTAAGATGTTTCGTCACCAGTGCATTCGCTCCGATAAAGCAGGCGGCACCTGTATTTACACTGTGCGCTATCGTGGCATTCATAGCGAGGAAGCAGTTTTCACCGATGCGAACATTTCCGCCAATGTTGCTTCCTGATGTAATCCAGCAATTAGCGCCCACTTCAGAATGATGGCCAACCAAAGCTCCGCTCCATACAAATGTGTTGTCACCAAGGGTCACACACGGATGTACGATGGCGGGAGGCATAATGAAACAGTTCGCTCCAACCTTTACGTTGGAAGGCACACGGGAATGAGGACTAACCACGGAAACCAGGTGATAACCCATCGCTATTGCTTCCGCACATTTCTGCTGACGCAGGCGATTCATATCGTGGTATCCGACTGCTACAAACAGGTCATATTTTTCCGGCGGATATTTTGCCTTGAGTTCTTCAAATGGTACGAGCGGCAACCCGTCGAAACCATTTCCAGTGGCAAATGCAGCATCTGCAGTAAACGCAGCAACCGTAAAGCCGCACTCGTTTTTCGCGTAGTAATACACGACATCTGCAATTTTACCGACACCGAAAATGACGAGTTCCTTCATGCGGGTTGATTTAAAGCCAGTTGTTTCCGGTCGATCTTACCGTTTTTATTCTTGGGCAGGTTATCCAAAATTACAATTATGCGAGGCACCATATAGGCCGGCAAAATCTTTTTTATATCCGCCTGCAGATCTGCCGTTTTCTTTGCGGGATCATTGATGCTGAGAAAGGCCTTGATCTGTCCAAGTCCCTCACCCATTTTTTCATAGATCACGCCTACTTCATTCACATATGGAATGGCATTGAACCCCGCTTCGATCTCTTCGAGTTCAATGCGGTATCCCATGTGCTTCACCTGGTTATCGGCGCGCCCTTTGAAATGGAGGTGTCCGTGTTCATCCACACGCACAAGATCTCCTGTGCGGTAACACCACTCAAAATGCAAATGGCCGGGACGTGTTACAAAAGCTGCTGCGGTTCTTTCCGGATCGTTGTAATAGCCAAGCCCAACGTTAGGTCCTCCCAATACCAGCTCGCCCGCATGTTCATCGTCTTCGCTGATGAGGTAATAACTGAAGTTCGGCGCCAGGAAACCCAACGGAGCCAACTCATTCATGTTTTCAAAATCAACTGTACTGATCCTGTACGATGAACAGATACAGGTACATTCCGTAGGGCCATACACGTTGTGCAATTCCATGCGGTCGCCGTACAGGGTAAACAGCTGTTTCAATTTCGATTTCGGAAATCCTTCTCCGCCAAACAGCACTCTTCGGATCGATGTAAAATCTTCTTTGGCGAGCGCTTTGGTGGTGAGCAGGTACACGAGCATGGATGGAACCGAAAACCAGATTGTGCACCCCGAATCATTGATTGTTTTTACAATCGACTTCGGATCCTTCACGCCGTCTGTGTGAACCGGTACAAGTGCAGCGCCCGATAGAAGCGAACAGTAAATATCGAAAACGGAATTGTCGAAATAGATCTGGTTCACATTGGTGAAAACATCTTCGTGCGTGATCGCGAATGTGGCTTGCGCCCAATTGACAAAGTTGATCACGTTCTGGTGCGACATCACCGCTCCTTTGGGAAAGCCCGTAGACCCGGACGTAAACATGATGTATGCAGGATCGCTGCCCGTAATGTCTTTCACACAGGCAGGATTGCCCGCATCCATTGCTGCAATCTCTTCCTGGAATGACGCAGTTCCGATATTGATAATTGCGTTTGCCGGAATATGCGAAAGTATTTCCGCGCCGGAATTATCATCCAGGATAAACACGGGTTTACACCGTTCCAGTATCTTCTGCACGCGTTCCCATGGACTTGTAAAATCGACGTTGGTGTACAACACTCCGATCTTCAGGCAGGCCAGGATGCACGCGTAGGCAGTAGCCGACTTGTTGTTGAAGATAGCAATCACCTGTCCTTTCCGCATTCCCTTCAAAAGGAGGTAATGAGCGATCCTGTTTACTTCTATATTGAGTTCGGTGTAAGACAGCGGCATTCCCGAAACAACAATGGCCCTGCGGTTACCAAACCGACTGGTAACATCCTGGAAACACAAACCGATGTTGTAATTGTATGCGCTCATACTGTGCGTATCAGATCGTCAATCCGCCATCCAACTGAAGTACTTTGCCATTGAAATATTCATTGTTGATAATGAATTTTACAGCTGAAAGTAATTCAGGCAATTGTCCCAGGCGTCCAAGCGGAACCGACTTTTCCCATTTTTTGAGCATGTGGTCGTTCAGGCTTTCACGCGTGGAAGGTGTGTCAAAAAATCCGGGGGCAATGCATGCACAACGGATCTTGAACATACCAAGTTCTTTACTCCAGGTGCGGGTCATGGCTTCCACTCCGGCCTTAGCGGCGGAATAAGCGGTTTGTCCCACATTCCCCGAAGCAGAGATGGAACTGATGTTGATGATCACCCCGGGTTGTTTGGCAGCGATCCACTGTTCGACCACGTTTGAAGTCACGTAGAAAACGGAACTGAGATTCGCGTCAACAATTTTCTTCCAGTTGGCCACGCTGTGCTTCTTGTCTTCTTTCGAAAGCAGGTTGAACAAAGGTTCGCTGTGAATAATGCCTGCGTTGTTGATCAGCACATTCATACCGGGATGTTCGGACTGGATGCTTCGCACAACACGCGTCACGAGATCAGGGTCTGTGACATCCATTTCGTATTTAGCCGCTTGCGGCAGGCTTCCCAATGCATCCAGGAGATTCCTGTCGCGGTCGGCAGCGATCACCGCATGAACATCGGGCTGCAGGTTTTCCAGCAGGAATTTTCCGATTCCCCGGCCTGCTCCCGTTACCAGCACATTTGCATCGCGTAATTCCACGTATCAGGAGATATTTTTTCCGTTAAGAATAGTCTTGATGTCTTTCACGGTACGCATCTTTTCGATTTCGTCGCCCGAAAGATCAATACCGAACTGCTCTTCAATTTTGGTAATGAAAAACATGTGCGCCATGGAATCCCACTCCTCAAGTTCTGTAATCACCAGGTCATCATGAATATTCTCTTCGCGCACGTTGAAGGCTTCGGCAATAATTGTATCAATATTCATAGCGCGTAAAGATAGCAAATTCCCGAGGCAGTGAAGCGCATGGATTGGAACAGGTTCGCCGCTGATTTCGCAGATTTTGAGATTAAAAATTGTCCGATACTCTTTGCTGATCAATCAGTGAAATTTAGGTAGTGGGTCAGTTTGATTTTTTATCAACCACATAGGGGACATAGTTTACATAGGTTCCTGGCGTAAGAATGTTTGAGTTCACATGAGCATCGAACATTGCCTTTGACAATGCTATGTGTGCTTCATTTTGAACTATGCCTATGTTTTCTATGTCTATGTGGTTAATTATTATTTGAAACTGACACTCCCGAAATTTATTGAACAAAGAGTAGTGTCTCACTTTGCTTTTTTACACGGCGACACGGCGCATTTTTACGGCATTTCTTATTCTAAGCCCGGGCGCTCACGGCGAGATAGCGGTAACACAATCGCTAAAGCGATTGAGTACTGTGCTTCGATCAGCCATAACTTCATTTATAGAATGAAAGATTTCCGCTAAGCGGAAATCTAATTTAGTCTCGCCGTGAACGCCCGGGCTTAGAACGGGTTTTGTGCTTCTTTTAGCGCCGTGTCGCCGTGTCAAATAGCAAATGTTCAAACGGAGACACTACCGAACAAAGAGTATTTATTTTTTTTAAATCTGCGTAATCTGCGCATCTGTGGCAGGAGGCCGAAGGCCAGGTTACGATTCGAAATATGCGGCTAAGTTTTAATCCCCGGCTCAGATCAACCGGTACTTCCCCAGCATCTCCTTCACCCCATCAATGCCGTTGTACATCAATACATCAATCACCGAAAGCCAGGGAACAAATTCTGCATTTCCCTGCGGATATTCGATGGGATCGGTTTTGAGAAACTGAAGACGCATGCCTGCTTTTTCAAAAGCATCTGCCGAATACAATTCAGTTCCCCCGATCGGATTGATATACATCGTGGCCGACGACAACGTGCAGAGGTGAATGATCCGGTCCTGCGCCTTGAGCAACGAACCGGGATCCAGCTGAGATGAAGAAGTTAATTCAGTTTTGATTCCCAGACGTTCATTCAGGATGCGGAAACCCTGCTCAATGTATTTAGCCAGCATGACTTCGTTGTGCATGACCATTTCCGTGATCAACGGAAATACTTCGGCAAATGCCGGAGCTTTGCGGTACGCCATTTCAATGGTCCGCAGGAATTTTGTTTTCCATTTACCGTCGCCGAGCAATTCAATAGTGTGAATGGTGCGGTTCTGGCTTGCGCCGGAAAGTGGTAGTGTAAAAAGATGTTCTTTATCATTGACCAGCACACGGTTCCGGTTGATCCAGCCTTTGTTGATATAGGCTACATCATCGAGGAATACAAACCGGTCGACAGCGGCCACCAATTGCAGGTAACCGATGTACGGAAAAGCATACGGTTGCATCACCGCAACTTTCATGCACCGTAATTTTGAGTACGCAGCAGTATCCGTGAAATCATCAGTACTTCCTCCGATGAAAGATCGTGGTAGAGCGGCAGGCACAAAACCCGTTTGGCAATATCGTCTGCCACGGGTGTAGCATGCGGTTTTACGTATTCCAATCCCGAAAGCGTTGGGTAAAAATACCGTCGGGTTGAAATCCGGTTGACTTCAAGCACCTGTTTGGATTTAAGCATCACTTCTTCCGAAGGAAAAATGATGGGATAGTACGCGTAATTGTATTCCGAATGTTCCTGCAAAGCCGGACGCTCCACGTTCAATCCCTGCAACGCATCGTCATACCACTGGCTGACGGTTTTTCGCAACCGCAGTATCTCGTCCACGTGACGGAGATTACACAAGCCCATCGCCGAATGAAATTCACAGTTCTTCCCGTTGATCCCAATGCCATCGAACGACTCATAACTCGCAAAACCAAAGTTCCTCATCTTCGCTGACCGGTATGTGAGCTCAGGCGTATTTGGAAAAACGCCACCGCCTTCCACCGTGTGAAAAAGTTTGGTGGCATGAAAACTGGTAATGCTGATATCGCCGTACGCAAAAGCGCTCTTCCCTTTGTATTTCGTACCGAAGCAATGCGCTGCGTCGTAAATTACTTTCAGGTTGTGCTTTTTGGCGATGCGGTCGATCGCATCGATATCACAGGGGTTTCCATACACGTGCGTAGCCAGGATGCCCGATGTTTTTTCCGTGATTGCCGCTTCAATCTTCGTGGGATCGATATTGTAAGTCGACCGGTCAATGTCCACGAACACGGGAGAACAGTTTTCCCAGGCAATGCTGCTTGTGGTGGCCACAAATGAAAACGGGGTGGTAATGATTTCGCCGGAAAGCTTGAGCGCTTTGATGGCGATCTGGAGGGCAATCGTTCCGTTATTGACGAACAGGAAATGATTTACACCGAGGTATTCCTTGAGTTTTAATTCCAGTTCGTTCAGCAACGGACCGTCGTTGGTGAGCCAGTTGCGTTTCCAGATATCATCCACGTAACGTTGAAATTCTTCGCTTGGAGGAAGAAACGGTTTGGAAACATTTATCATTCCGATGGGTGTTTAGTAGCTGTTACATGCAATGTTGATCCGTCTAACGCAAAGTACGCTTCCCGGGTTCCGTTATACCGGTCGTTTGGCCGACCATTCAAGCCGTGGCCGTACTATTCCGCTGCGCCGGTTATAGTTGGCAATTCCGGGCTCCGATTTTTCGTTCACTGTAAAACTGAGTACATCGTCCTGGCGATAGATCTGGCGGCCGGCTTTCACGGCAGCAATGCGGATCCTGTAGGTACCCGAGTTCAACAAATGAGCCGGTATCCCGCAGGTTAATTCATTGCTGCCTGCTTCGAGCAGAACGGCATTGTACTGAAGATTGGATGTTGAGAACACAATGACATCTTCCTCATTCACGAGGTGGATCACTACCGCCACCGGATCAAGTGCGTCGATTTCTTTCATGTCGACTGTTACACGCACCTTAATTCCGGAATCAATGGTAATGAGTTCGTCGCCGGTTTCTACACGGGCGCGAACATAGCGTCCATCTGAAAAATCGCCGCCTGTTTCCCACTGGAACGCATGCTGATCATCGCCAATCAACCGTGTGGCTGCAATGTATTCGTTGGCTACTTCGTCGGCACCGCCATCACTTACAATGGTTCCGGAGTCGATCAGCAAGGCGCGCGAACAGAGGCTGCGCATGGCGAAAATATTATGGCTCACAAACAAAACGGTCCGGCCATGACCGGCTACGTTTTTCATTTTGCCGAGACACTTGCGCTGGAATTCCGCATCGCCCACAGCAAGTACTTCGTCTACAATAAGAATTTCCGGTTCGAGGTGTGCAGCCACGGCAAAACCCAGGCGGACTTTCATTCCGGATGAATATCTTTTTACGGGCGTATCAATGTACCGTTCCACACCGGAAAAATCCACGATCTCGTCAAACTTGCTTTTGATCTCTGCACGGGTCATGCCAAGCACCGCGCCGTTGAGGAAAATATTTTCGCGGCCCGACAAGTCGGGATGAAAACCGGTTCCTACTTCAAGCAAACTGGCCACCTTGCCTTTGATCTTAATAGAACCCGTTGTAGGTTCTGTAACCCGCGAAAGTATTTTGAGTAATGTCGATTTTCCCGCGCCGTTTTTACCAATGATCCCGAGCACTTCGCCGCGTCCCACTTCAAAATTGATGTCGCGGAGCGCCCATACAAAATTGCTTTCACCTACCGTGGATCGGTCATTCTTCTCGGCAAGCGCCAATGTAGGATCTTCCTTCCCACGCATTTTGTGCCACAGGCGTTGAAAGTCCTCAACCAGCGTGCCTACCCCCACTTTTCCCAGGCGGTATTGCTTCGATAGGTTTTCTACCCGTATTACTGTATTCATACCCGACATCTAAACGGTGTCCATAAAACTGCGTTGGACTCTATTGAACATGAACAGTGAGCCCATGAACAGTACGATCGTAAAACCCGTAGTGTATGCCAATGGCAGCCACAAAGTGAACTCGCCCTGTCCGCCCAATACGGCGTAACGGAATGTTTCAATGATCGAAGTCATTGGATTTGCAATAAGCACATCTCTCCAAAACGGATCCTTTACGGCGGTGAGCGGAAAAATCACCGGCGATAAATACATGAGCAATGAAACTCCGAATGTGATCAGGAATTGAAGGTCCCTGTATTTCGTGGTTAGCGACGAAAGGAACATTCCGAATCCCAATCCAAGTGCAGCCATCAGCACGAGGAGCACCGGGAAAAGCAGCAGGTATTCGTTAGGCACAATCCGTATTCCGGCAATGTTATAATAAATGATCAATCCGAAAAGCATAAGCAGTTGTATCCCAAACCGGAATACATTCGACACCACTACGGATAACGGAACAATAATGCGTGGAAAATAAACTTTCCCGAACAGGGATTGATTAGCAACAAATGTGGAAGATGTTTTGATCAGGCACTCCGAGAAATAAGTCCATGCCGTGATCCCGGAAAGATAAAATACAATCTTGGGATAGCCTGCAGTGTCTAACCCGGCGATGCGCCCGAACACTACAGTCATCGTAATCGCGGTTAACATCGGCTGGATGAAAAACCACAACGGGCCCAGGAGGGTTTGTTTATAGATCGCGGCAAAATCACGCTTCACAAACAGGACGAGTAAATCGCGGTAACGCCATACTTCGCTGAAGCGAAAAGAAAACAGTGACTGCCGGGCAGTTACTTCAATGTCCCATGATTCATCATTATCCTTCATCAGCACGAACTGATTTATTTCTTGTCCTTTTTCTTGTCATTTGCGGAATCGGAACGAGGGTCACCGTAAGAACCGTAACTGCCATAGCTGCCATAACTACCACCGTACGCACCGTACCCGTAACCGCCGTAACGGTTGTACCCACCGTAACGTCCGTAATAGTAACGCGACCGTTTTTTCTTCACGTTATTCAGAATAAAGCTAACGTGATTGACTTTGTGATGTTCAAGCAGTTCAAGGATGCGGCTGATTACGTTGCGGTATCCCACTTTTACATTCAGTACGAAGAGTGTGATGTCAGCTTTCTTCATCAGCACCAAAGCATCAGAGATCAATCCTACGGGAGGAGTATCAATAATCGTGAACTCGTAGTTGTCGCGACAATATTGAAGAACTTCCTCCAATTTCGGGGATACCACAATTTCCGATGGGTTTGGTGGCAACGGACCAGAGAGAATTACATCCAGGTTCTCGATCGATGTATTCAGCACGGCATCCGGGATCGCGCATTTACCAATGGCAATTGTACTGAACCCATTGACGCTGCTGATGTCAAGTCCTTTCTGTACGCGTGGCTTGTGCAGATCGAGCTCCAGCAGGATCACACGCTTACCACCTTTGGCGAGAATGGCCGCGAGATTAATGGAGCAAAATGTTTTTCCTTCGCCAGGGCTGTTCGACGTAACCACAATCTGCCCTCCGCGCTTGTCGCCAAGCATATATTGCAGGTTGGTGCGGATCGACCGGAAAGATTCAGCCAGGAACGATTTAGGGTCGGAATCAACCACGACTTTAAGTTCCGCAACCGTTTTGTATTGAATAATTTCGCCCGCAATAGGAATGGCAGTCATCGCTCTCAATTCGTCGGCCGTTTCAATTTTTTCGAACAGGAGGACCCGTATACCAATGAGGAGTAAAGCAAGGATGAGGGAACCGGCCAGGAAATAATATCCAATCTTGTCACGATCCGGCTTGACAATTCCCATGGTCCGTGCTTTTTCAATGATCTTGGTTTCCGGCAATATCCCGGCGCGTGAAATCACTGTATTCGCCCGGCGCTGAAGCAGGAATAAATACATGTTCTCGTTCACCTTGAGCTTTCGCGTGATGTTTACCAGTCCACGTTGCTTGAGTGGTAATCCCTGGATATTGTCGCGGGATGTATCAATTTGTTTATTGACCGCCACGATATTTTCCCGGACCGCGTTCCTGCTGTTGTTGATGTACACCAGCATGTCTTCTTTCAGCAATTCGATACTGTTCTTGAGCCCTTCAATTTCCGGGTTTTCCGGGGTACCTGAAGACAAAGCAGTGTTGTAGTTCACCTGCATTTCGTACAGGCGGGAGACGCTTTTATCCAGGAACGGATCATCGTATGAAAAGTAAGCCGATGGTGGCAGAAACTGGGGATCCTTGTTGTCCCGGATATAGTTTTCAAGATCCGTCAGTGCGGCAGTCTGCAGCTGAAGACCACGCTTTCTCGTGTCGTAACTGAAATATTGCTGGAAGTACTGCGAACCTTCACGATCAAGATCAAATATGGATTGGTCTTCGCGGAACTCCTGCAAAGTATCCTCGATGTTGTTCAGGATGTCGGTGACTTCACTGAGCTGCTTGTCGATGAAAAACAACGTATTCTGGTTCAGGTCGAGACGTTGCTCAATTGAATTTTCAACGTAAACCTCCACCAGCGTATCGAGGAAGATGATGGCACGCGCCGGAATTACATCTTCTACGGAAATCTCGAGAATGTTGGTGTAATCGGGCGACTCTACCTTCATTCCCGACTGAAAACGTTTGATCAGGTTATCGCGGGAATGCACCTGGATCAGGTAATCCGCTGATTTCATCGTGTTCGACTGGTTCCCGGTAAGGGCACCGCGTGGATTAACCACCAGGCTGAAATCGCGCGTCACAATTTCCTTACCGTAAACGCCTTTAACGATTTCTTCCTTGTCTTTCTTGAGGTACGTAATTGCGAATGAACTGCCGCTCAAAAATTTGATTTTCATCTGCTGTTCGTACAGGTCACTCGAAATAGAATTCACTTTCACGAGGAAAGGCGAGGTCCTGAATATTTCTTCGGTCTTAACGCGCCCGACCAGGAAATAAGAAACGTCAAAATCCAACCGGTCGATGGCCTGGCTGATGAGGTCATAGGAAACGATGATGCGCTTTTCGTTGGAGTTATCAACAAATGTTTTGGATGTGCTCCCGTAGTAACTGTTATCGGAAATCACCGATCCCGGATTGATCTGGTCGTTTGAACGGAGCAGAATCTGTGTTCTGGCCGAATAGATACTGGTCAGGCGATACGTGTAAAAATTCCCCAGAAGTACACCGGCAATACCAAAGACAATGGGGAAATACCAGTTTTTACGTACAATGGAAAGTACTCTGCTCAAATCCTTCTTACTGACCAATGAATTAGCCGCGCTCATAGGGGGGTGAAATTAGCCAAAAAAAGGCTAACTCCATGAAACTATAAAGCTATTTGTAACGTATATTTGCCGAAGCAATTTTGTCCCCAGACCCCCATGAAAAAACGTATACTTTTTCTCCTCATTTCTTTTTGTTCTGGAGTAGCTTATTCTGCAACTTTCACATCACAGGCATCGGGCCCCTGGTCTACTCCTGCAACCTGGACCATTGTGGGTCCTGATGCAGATGGAATTCCCGATTCGGGCGACGATGTGATCATCAACGGCGGCTTTGCTATTTCCCTCGCTGTGGTGAACAACAATTGCCGCGATTTCACAATCTCTTCCGGTTCGCTGACGATGAATAACCGTACGTTGCGTTTTTATGGAAACTGCACCAAAACAGGTGGCAGCATCGTAGGCAATGGTCCATGGCAGTTCTACGGTAATCCGGCAACGATCACTGGCGTGTTTACCAATAGCGGCAACTGGTATTTCAATACGGGCTCGGCTGTGACTATTGCAACAGGGTCCACTATTCAGAAAAACAACGGATTTACGATTTACACGAATGCGACCGTAACCAATAATGGGACCGTGCGTTTTACGGGTGGAAGCCTCACGTTTAATACCTCAACAAGCGCTTGGATAAATGCGGCAAACAGCTTGCTGCAGGTTGCAGCAAACATCACGGGCCCGGGTGTACTCAACTGTTCTGCCAGCCCTAACACCATGGTGTATGGCGCCGCAGCAACTACGTCGATCCGCGGACAAACGTACCATCATCTTATCATCATAAACAGTTTGGCTACATCTCCTGTACTGGCGGGAAATATTACTGTAAATGGTAATCTGACGCTTACAGCAACAACACTGAACTGCAGTAACCGGAACATCACGCTTGCCGGGAACTGGGTGAATAATGCCAACACAACCTGTACCAACCAGGCCCTGATCAGCTTCACGGGTTCGGGTATTCAAACGATTACCCGCGCCACCGGCAACACGGAGACTTTCAATAACGTGGACCTCAACGGAAGCGGCACAGTTAGACTCAACGATACACTCAGGGTCAATGGAAGCCTGAATATCAACAGTGGTACACTCGATGTAAACGCCGGAAACTTTGCGATCCGTTGCCTGGGTAACTTTGTGGATGGTTCTGCATTTATGGCGCGCCAGGGAACAGTGTTTATGATGGGCTCTTCAGCACAAACCATCGATGGAATTTCGAGCACTGTATTTTACAACCTTCATTGCAGCAATGCAGCCGGAGTGACCATCAATTTCAGTAAGGCCATCAATAACATCCTTACAGTTTCTGCCGGAGCTTTCGGACCTTCCGGTTTCGGTGGCTTTACGTTACTCGCGTCCGGATCAACAACCTGCGCACGTATCGCCCCTCTCGGAGTTGGTGCAAGCCTGGTAGGCTCATCATGGTCTGTTGAGACTTACATTGACGGGCCTGCAACAGCTTACTGGCAATACCTCACTCCGCCAATGTCCAGTCCAACCTTGCAGGACTGGGACGGTGATACACGTTTTTACATGAGCGGCACCGGCGGTAATGATGGAAATGCATGTTGCCCGACTTTCTTCTCTGTAAGAACATACAACACGGCGACAAACACGTACAGTAATGTGACTTCAATCAATACCGTTTTGACTCCGGGCCGTGGGTATATGGTGTGGATGTCAGACAACCTCAATTCACTCACCGCTCCATTAATTTTTGATACGCGCGGAACTCCGAATTTCAATACCGTGAACCGTGCCGTAGTTGCAGGTGGCGCGGGTGGAGGATACAATCTTGTAGGTAATCCATACGCATGCCCGGTTACTTTCGCAAGCGTGGTTGCCGCTTCGTCAGCAACGCTGAACCCTAATTTTCTCATTCTCCGTGAAGATGGTTCGTATGCAACCAACCCGAACAGCGGAACCATTGCAGCAGCACAAGGATTCATGTGTGTAGCTTCAACCGCAGGCAATATTACATTCACAGAAACCTGCAAAAGCACAACAGCTACACCAAACGTTATGCGGGTACTGCCCGGTAATATGGTTCGCATCAAAGCAGGCAACCAGGTGAACGGAATCGGAGAAGAAACCACCGTTCAACTTGATCCATCGGGCAGCGAATCGTACGACGCGTTTTACGATTTGCCTTACCTGCCTTCACCGTATGAGAATGCAACGCATATCTGGACAGGTAACGCAGACGGAAACCAGTTTATCCTGAACAACACAGGAACAACACAGGACCACCTGTTTATTCCTGTGTCCGTGATTACATCTACCCCGGGCGTGCAAACATTGACCTTTAAAGACCTCAACACCGTAACGGAATACAATTGCGCGTGGCTCGAAGACCTCACTACAGGTGCACGTGTCAACCTGAATGCACAGGACATTTACACGTTTGAAGAAAACGAAATGGGCGCCACCCGCAATTTCATCCTGCACTTTGAGCGCACCAACGATTGCACATTTGATCTTCAGAACTCCGTTGCTTCACTTGATGCACAAACCAACGTGTTCGTAAACTCCGGACAGATCTTCGCGACATTTGAATTTACCGATGAAACACCGGTGGAAATAAGCATGTACGATCTCAGCGGTCGCATGGTGATGGGTCAAACGACAATGAACGTATCCTCACAGACCGTAGCGCTTGAGAATCCGGATGCACATGGAATCTACCTGGTGCGCATCGTTCGCGGCAATGAAGTAACGACCAAGAAAATTTACTACTAGAACCTGCAGATATGACTAACCGTCAATATAAAATTGTTGCTGCCCTGATCCTGTTGTGTTTTGTAGGTATCGCTACGCTGCACGGTCAGCCACCACCTCCTCCACCACCTCCGGGAGATCCGCCATGCTGGCCACCGCCATGCATTCCGGTTGACGGAGGCATTCTCTTCGCTGTAGGAGCTGCTGCCGTATTTGGCGGAAAGAAACTCCTCAATTCCCTCAGGTCGAATAAAGGGGAATAACCCGGATGAAATTTGAAGCGAGAGAGAAAAGGTTAATCCGTTTCCTTGGAATTTTTATTGGTCTTTACGCCGGTTGGATGATGCTTTACGAATGGGTCATTCACCCTGACGGAACACTCGACACACTGGTGATCAATGATTCTTCACTCTGGTCGCTCTGGCTGCTCAACACATTGGGGTTCGAAACGTTTCTCGGCGACAATGAAACCATACGTACCATCGGAATTGCCGGAACACACGGTTTGTGGATTGGTGATCCCTGCAATGGCCTTACACTCTTCGCACTTTTTTCGTTGTTCATTGTAGCTTATCCCGGTCCGTGGAAACACAAAGCCTGGTACATCCCGGTGGGCATTACGCTCATCCACATCATGAACATTATCCGCATTGCTTCGCTGTGTATCATCACGCTCAAGCGGCCGGAATGGTTGGATTTCAATCACACATACCTGTTCCAGACATTGATGTACGGATTCATTTTCCTCTTGTGGTACGTATGGATCAAGAAGTTTTCGTCAAAAAAACCAGATGTCAAACCGGTCTAAGTTCATTGTCACCGGCATTGTGATCCTGTTCATTCTCACGGGATTTTTCAGGGAATTTGTTTTCCTGAATATCAATGAACAGATGCGCGTTACGTATTATCATTCTCCCGATCCGCATGTGGCGCCTTCCATGCAATGGCTCTCGGCTTTTGATTACGCCACGCTGTATTATCTCAAGTGGCCATTGACACTGGCGTTTGCCGCAGTATTCGCAACGTATGCGGCCCTCACCGTGAGATTGATGTTCCGGGATAAACTGTATGTGCGCGTCACGTGGCTGGCCTATGCGGGAGTTTTTACACTGTCCTTCGTATTCTTTGGCATTGGCTTGCTGAGCGGGAGCCGGGAAGCCACCTATGACATTGCCCGTTTCCTTGCGGGAATTATAGAAACCCCGGCTATGCTGGTCGTACTTGTATCGTCTTTCCTGATCATGCGCCGCTCCTGAGAGGCTGTTTTGTTTACTTTTGTCTCCGGTTAAATGAACACCGCTATGAAAAAGGACACTGTTATTTTCAAATTGATTTCCGAAGAACTCCACCGCCAGAAAACAGGCATCGAACTTATTGCTTCCGAAAATTTCGTGAGCGACCAGGTGATGAAAGCCATGGGATCGGTACTCACGAATAAATACGCGGAAGGACTTCCCGGAAAACGATACTACGGCGGCTGTGAAAGTAGTTGACAAGTAGAACAACTGGCCATCGACCGGGCGAAACAACTCTTCAACGCAGAATGGGTAAACGTACAACCACATTCCGGTGCGCAGGCTAATGCAGCCGTGATGCTCGGGTGCCTGAATCCCGGTGACACCATTCTTGGTTTTGATCTTTCGCATGGCGGACACCTTACACACGGTTCGCCGGTGAATTTCTCCGGGAAATTATACCGCCCCACATTTTACGGTGTTGAAAAAGAAACCGGTCGCATCAACTACGATAAAGTAGAAGCCACTGCGAAAAAAGAAAAACCAAAACTGCTCATCTGCGGTGCATCCGCATATTCCCGCGATTGGGATTACGCACGCCTGCGTAAAATTGCAGACAGCGTTGGTGCATTGCTCATGGCCGATATTGCGCATCCTGCGGGACTCATTGCGCGCGGCATTCTCAATGACCCGATGCCGCATTGCCACATTGTAACTACTACTACGCACAAAACATTGCGCGGGCCACGTGGCGGAATGATCATGATGGGAAAAGATTTTCCAAATCCGTGGGGACTTAAAACTCTAAAAGGAGAAATCAAGATGATGTCTGCCGTACTCGATGGTGCCGTATTCCCGGGAACACAAGGCGGGCCACTGGAACACGTAATTGCTGCGAAAGCCGTTGCTTACGGCGAAGCATTGAGCGACGGATTCCTGAAGTACGCTGTGCAGGTGGTGAAGAACGCCAAAGTAATGGCTGATGAATTCATGAAACGCGGTTACGATGTAGTATCCGGTGGTACAGACAACCACTGCATGCTCATTGACCTGCGCAATAAAAATATCACAGGCAAACAGGCAGAGAACGCGCTTGTACGTGCTGATATCACCGTGAACAAGAACATGGTTCCGTTCGATGATAAATCACCGTTCGTTACTTCAGGTATACGCGTAGGTACTTCTGCAATCACCACCCGCGGATTGAAAGAAAGACAGATCCCGAAAATTGTGGAACTGATGGATATCATTCTCACCAACCACGAAGACGAGAAGAAAATTGCAGCGGTGAAGAAGCAGGTGAACGTGATGATGAAGAAGTATAAGCTCTTCGCGATTTAGTCGGGAGGCGATAGGCTATAGACGATAGGACCGCTTGCCTGCGCACTCCCGTCTCCCGTCTATCGTCTAATCAACTACCTTCAATGGCATCCGCTCCTGCTTATCAGCACCGCATATACTTTCACCGTCACCGTACAATTGACCTTTTTCTGCCTGCCGCGATCATCAACGATCCATACAGCCGGGTACCAGATCCACAGCTTACGCATGAGCGGCACCAGTTTCTTCTGCATGGCGGTTGACGAACTGTCCTGGCCATTGTCGGCTCCGGGAAGAAATTTTACCTGCCCGCGCGGATTGACCTGATAGACAAACACCGCGCTGTCGATTCCTGCCGTGTCGTTCCACTGGAAATAATGTTCGTACTGATCCAGCCAGTCGATCCAGGCAAATTCACTCGCAGGCCGGTCTTCTTTTTCATAAAAGCGGATCATGAAACTACTGTCCTGGCGGGCATTGATCGTATCACCGTCGCGACGCGGAATAGTAACCGGTTCCGGTGGATGCATGGAGTTGTTGCCGGCCACGGGTAAACGGTTCTCATTCTTGCGATTGAAAAGGTGTACAAAGAAATTTGTACGGGCCGGACTATACACGTAACTCAGATCAACATAGTACGTGGAAGGCACCGCGGGGCGCCGCACTTTCATTACGCCCGGCTGAACTGAATCCTGCTGGGCGATAAGCGATGTGCCCGTCATGAAGAACATGAACAGCAGGATGAAAATCGTTCTGGCGCTACTTGTCAATGGGTAGGGAGTCTTTGGGGGCCACTTTCCTGTTTCCTTCTATAAAATCTTTCTGCTGCTCATCACCCGGCGGGGAATTCAACGGAATATCAAACGGTGCATACCGCGACCCGGTTGATTTTTGTTCGGTCGTCAATGGTTTTGCTGATGAGATAATGTACAAAACACAGTAGTAGTTTTCCGCCATGCGTTTCTGGCGACGCAGAAATTTCTTTGGTGTCATGTAACCGCCACCTTTGCCCCACTCCTTCAGTTCCATCATGCTCTGGCAAAGCTGCTGTTCCAATTGCCGGGGCATATTGCCGTTATATACGGTATCCGGGTTTTGCCATTTCACTTTTCCGTTTTTCCCGATCCATAGTTCTACAACCATCGTATCAATGCTCGCGGTGTCTTCAAACGAATACGAAAAATTGATTTGATCCACCAGCATACGGGAAAGGTGAACTGTCTTTTGCGGAAACACCCGCGAAAACGACGGGCTGTAAGCAGAATCGAAAACAGGAACCATATCGCGTTCCACTGCACCCGGGACTCCGTTGGCGGCGGGAACAAGCACTTCCACTTCGCGTACGCGTGCCAGTGTGAGATAATACTCGCACTTGAAATAAGGACGCACCACAGGCTTTCTTACTTTGATTACACCTTGCTTCACGCCCAACTGCGCAACCGTATCGGGCCGCGCATTCTGGGCAAATGCCACGAATGGGAAAAGAAACAGGAATGTAACCAGGCCGCGCATGTTCTTCCGGTTTTATTTCGCTGCTGTGGGTGCGCCAAGCTTGAAGAAAGCGCGCATATCATCAGCTGTATTCAGTTTCTGCGCAACCTTTTTCAGTGCGAGAACGGCATTACCAATCATCGGGAAGTTGACGAAGCTTTCGTTTTCTGCGTAATACAATTCGCCATCCTTCACAGCCCACACGAGGTTAGACGATGCGGTGTTCACGTGAAAGCCGTTCATCGGGTTCTGGTTGTGGTAAGTCATCACCGTATTCTTCTGGCGGTCGACATGATAAACCGCTGTGAACCCGCTGAACAATTGATCATCCGGTCCGTTTACAGTCAGGTCAATCACAGAACCCTGCGGTAATTGTGATGCCACATCCATATTGTAAATTCCAAAACCGGTGAGTGCAAAAGTCCGCATCACATCCTTGGTCAAAGCAATGCTGTTCTGGTCGTTGCCTGCCGTGTATACCCAACCTTCGCCAGGCACACCCACTTGCTGATTTTGATTCTGGATGGCTTGATTTTGTACAACCTGGTTGCCCTGGTTGTTTTTCCAGTTCGCGATCCTCTCAGCGTATGCAGTACTGTCGGCAATGTATTTCTTATGCTTCTGCTCGTAACCAGCCATGGCCGATTCGTAATCTTTTCCATCGAGAACCGGGTACACATCGAGCTTCAGGACTTTCAATCCTTTGCGCAACGTGAGTTTGTATTTTGATTCCACATCGCCGCGTGAAAGTGCAATCGTTTCCCAGGTAATTCCGTAGTTGGCCTGGTCAAATTTTTCGCGTGACTCGTCCACTTCAAAAATCACATTCTGGAAAGAAGCCATTTCAGGGAATTCATCGCGGTTGAAATCAACCACGAAACGGTTCTTCTTCGGATCAGCTTTGGTTGGTTTCGCAGCGTCAGTTGGCATCACAAGCACTTCGTCGTTCTGACGTGGCTGGTTCTGCTGGGCAAGCATTTGCTGCACACGCGCCAGGGAATCTCTTTTGCGCTGATCATCCTGCAAAGGCATCAGCGTTGCTTTGTCTTTACCCTGGTACGCCCAGTTACCGGCTACCGAATCAAACTGGTACAGGTTATACTGCGAACCATTGTAAGCAGAAGCAAATTCCACTTCCATCGGTTTGTCCTTGTTGAGGTAAACCACTTTACCATCTACAAACGCTGCAATCTCGAGCATGCCCGCCGATTCAAACTGCCAGGTTTTTCCGGCAGAATCGTACTGCATCGGAATTCCTGAAAGGAAGAAGTCAACCGCATCGTGCATTTCGCGGTAACGTACTTCTACATTTCCTGCAACCGGATTTCCGTTTGCATCAACAAACGAACCTGCCTGGAATTTGATTTTCGATCCTGTAGTATGGGTAAATGTGCCTCCACGCTTTGCGTTTATTTTGTAATTGTTGAACGGAACATTTACTCCTGCCAGTGGCGGAGCAACGCTTCTTTTGGTTGGCGACCATTGCGCTGCCGAATCGTCTCCCGGTTGACGGGTAGTTGCGTTATTCGTAAGCACCGGCCCGTTTGATTCTTCGGTGTTCTGTTCGCCTTTTCCGCTGATGACCAAAGCAACAATAGTTACAGTGGCGGCAACGGCAACAACCGAACTCACAAAACCTGTGGTTTTCCAGAATGGTTTTTTGATCACCTGGCCGGGTGCAGCTTTGTACTGCGCAAGGACTGAATCAAAATTCCTTCCCGAGAGGATTTCCTCCTGGGTGGGTTTCGGTTTGTCAATATTAATCTTATAGTTTTTCATGGCTTTGTCGCTATGAAGTGCCGGAATTAAGCCCGGTTTTTCTTTTTATCAATCAGAATTTTTTTCAGTTTTTCGAGGATCCTGTACGTCCTTACTTTCGCATTATTCTCGGTGATATCAAGGATGTCTGCGATTTCCTTGAATGGTCTTTTCTCGAAAAACCTCATTTCCACCAACTGCAGATCGTCCTCTTCCAGTTCTGCTACTGCTTCCGATAAAACCGGCATCCATTCTGCGTATGGATCTTCTTCCATTTCTGAAACCATTTCCCCCATTCCCACGGAGTCGATGTTCACTGTGCGCTGTACCTGCTGTTTCCGAAGAACGGTGTAGACCTCACTTTTCGCAATCCTATACAACCAGGATGCAAAAGGAACACCTTTGAATTCGTACTTGTACAGGTTCTGCATCGCTTTCAGAAACACCTGCGAAGTCACATCGTGCGCAACTTCTTTATCGTCTATCCTCTGCCACACATAGAGAAAGATGCGCTCATAATACCGGTTATAGAGCGACCGGAATTGCTCCGGGTCGGCCTTCGCCTGATCCACCAGGATCTGCTCCTGCAGCATGTCCTCCCTGCTGGCATGGTATTTTGAGACAACCTCCATATGTGGGGGTTTCATTGTTATGGACCGCATTGGCAACTGCTTTTATTGCCAGTATAACGTCCGGTGAATAAAAAGATACATCTTCAAACAAGAAAGACCTGCATGTAATACAGGTCTTTCTGTGCTTTAATCAAGCTTCATTAGTGACTAACAACCAGACGTTTAGTGACAATCTGGTCGCCAAATTGCAATTCATAGAAATACACTCCGTCGGCCAGTGTGCTCACATCAATGGTCCAGGTATTCAGACCTTGCGGTTGTTCGCCTTGCTGCGTTTGAACTTCATTGCCCAGTACATCGCGGAGTACAAGATTTACTTTTCCGCTCTCCGGCAGGTTGTAATTGATCGTTGTTGTTGTTCCCGAAGGGTTCGGATAGGCATCGTGCAGGCTCAGTCCGGTTTCCGGTTGTTCCTCCATGCCCACGGTACACGGCGGGATGCGTGAGAAGCAAACGTCGTCAATTGCCCAGCCTTCCGACTGAATTCCTGCATCGGAACCAAAACGGAAACGGAAGATTACAGGACCTGCCTGGTTGAAACGCATGTCGCGTTCTTTCAATACCCATCCCGGTGATGTTCCACCAAAATTCGGCTGTGAACCTGATCCGAGCCCGGTACACACGGCTTCGTTGTACCAGTTAGGTTCTGCAAAAAATCCGAGGCTGATCCACGTTGCTCCGTAATCGTACGAATACTCAAGAATGCCTCCGTCTTTCTGCGCTTCGGTCAATGTGTACGAATAGAATTCGATGTGGTAGCAATTCACCGTATCCACAGTAAACACCGGAAGGAATAATCCTGAGCTGTCCCGTGAGAGATAATTCACGTTCAACTCGGTTGCCCACGCTCCTGTTCCTGCGTGCGCTCCCTGCATAATGTTCTTCGCAGGTGTTCCCTGTTCCCAGCAATTCTGCGTATTGGTAAATCCAAGCGCATTCATGGTGGTGAGCGCAGGAATACCGTTCGATGATTCAAAGTTGTTGCAGTACGGATACGTTGCGAACGTGTCCATTACGGAAACGCGCCACAATGTGGTATCGTCTCCTGCAAAAACATCGTTCAATCCGTTTGGTGCAGTTACCCAGCACTTCACATCGTGGTAACCCGGACTTGCGCCGATCCATTGCTGTGAGAACTGGTGTTGCTCTGCCTCGCCGGGCAACAACGGTGGACTGAACGTGATGTTGTCCGTAACGACGTTTGCGTTATCAATGTTCAGCGTAACACTGGCCTGCGTGATTGGCATGGTACCGTTGTTCTGCACGTTGATCTTCACGAAATTATTTCCCGGAAGCGGAAGCGGTGATGTGTTACCAAACTGTATCGTATTGGTTGCCGCATTCACGTCCATGTACAGTTCGAAATTGTCGATTGCCCAGCCATCTACCGTTTGGAAATTGTACGGATCCGCTGTGAAAATGAAACGGAACTGAACCGGGTTCGGGTAGTTGTCGAACATGTAGAGATCATAACGCGACTGGAAATACGAACCGCCTGTTCCGCTCCATCCTGGTAAGTTAGAGCTTCCGAGGTATGCATGATTGTACCAACTCACTGCATTGGTGTCGTACTGGATCCCAAGAACAGTCCACGTTGCACCGCCATCTGTAGAATATTCCACGCGGCCACCGTCTGAATAGTTATCGCAATTGTACCAATGCTGGAAACGCAATTCTACGTCTGTTGCCTGTGAGAAATCGAAGAATGGTGAGTACAGAATTTCATTGCTGTTATTCTGGTACGGACCATTGAGATTTACTTCCCACGCGTTGGTACCGGAATAGGCACCTGTGATGAGTGGAGCCAACGGAGTTCCCAGTTCCCACGATGGTGTGTAAGTAACTGCAGGTGCAAAAACCTGTGGCCCTTCGAAGTTGTCGAAATACGGAACGGAGAGGACCGGCATGCCTACAATCACATTGCACACACTATCGTTCCATGTTGCGGTGTCTCCACTCAATTGTGTCCAGACACACAGATCAAACTGTCCGACAGGTGCTGTGAATTGTGTTGCGAATGCAAACGGCGCAGTCATGTTCGGAAGCAATGTTCCGGTCCATGTTTCAATCACCGGTGTGCCCGCGTTCACAGCGTATGCCACCGGAATGCTGGTGAGTGTATCTGTTCCGTAATTTTTGATCACACAGGTTACTGAAGTATTCTGCGCGGCCATAGCCATGGCGCTCGGTTGTGTTACAACGGTAACGCCTGCATCGAGACTATCCGGGCGATAAATATGCACGTTGTCGAGTGTTACCCCGGTTCCGTTGAACTGCAGATCGTACGCAACACTTGATTCGAAATCAATGATGAGGTACGGTGCAGGAAGGAATTGCGTGAGCATAAACCGGTACGATGTGTACGGTGTCGACTGGAAAGGTGGACGCATGTGCGGAGTGATCATTTGTCCGTTCACTTTCACACGGAAATTCGTGTACTCGTCAGAGAATGCGTACCAGAGTTTAGCGTCGAATTCAAGAACCAGGTCGTTGTAACCGGCTGTGTTCACAATGAGACGCGCATTGGCACGCTGCTCTTCGGAAATAAACGGACTCCAGATGTAATACGGTGAAGAAACGATCGTATCACTGCCCCAGTCCCAGCCCATTGATGAGAACGCATCAAACGCGACTCCGCCTGCGCTGTTATTGCCCGCTGTTGTAGAGTGCAGCAACTGACCATACGTTGCAGTTGTCACACAGAAATCATTGAGCGTTGAAGGTCCGCTTTCAAAATCATTGATGTACGGAACAGTTACGCCCGGTGATGTTACATACGTGATGGAACTTGTATCGTTCTGGTTCCAGCCATCGCCGGGATAAATGATATACCACTTCAGTGTATGCGTACCCGCCGTGTTATTCAGCAAGGTTGCAAATGTGAATGTGTCCACAGCTGCAGGAACAAGTGTGTCGAGGTATTGTTCAATCACCGGTGCATTGTTGTCGAGCACGTAAACAATATCAAACGGGCCTTGCAGATCATTCGCCCCTTCGTTGGAAATTTCTACCGACAATGGAATATTTCCTGCAGGCAAACAGCTGCTTGCGTCAGGAGATACAACCTGTACAGCCTCTCCATCCAATGGGAATGGCGGAAGAATTGCAAAATCATCGATTGAATATCCATCGCCATTTACTGCACCATCGGAAGTAAATGTGAAACGAAACTGAACCGGTCCCACTACGTTATTCAAAAACGCGAGATCGTATTCCGATTTCACCCATCCTCCACTCGATCCGGCCCAACCCGGTTGTCCGCTGGAATTCAGGAATGCGGTATTGTACCAGTTCACGCCGTTCGGATCGTTCGCTACGCCGAGCACCAGCCAGGTAAAACCGTCAGTCGTGTAATCCACACGCACTCCATCCCAGCCGCCTTCGGTGTTGAAGTTGTGCCAGAAACTCAGCGTGGCATTTGTGGTCGTGGAGAAATCGAATACCGGGGATCGCAAGCGACAGCCGGCATTGTAATCGTAAGGTAATGTGAGATTGATATCCCAGGCATTGGGCCCGGAATGTGTACCCGAAGTTGCTCCGTATGCAGGCATACCCAGTTCCCATTGCGATGCTACATTGACGGAAGTGTCTGTCCAGATATTCTGCGCGTCAAAATCATCGAAGAACGGAAACGTTATCGCGGCATGCGCTATGAACTGCTGGCAACCGGAGGCCGGCCACTGAGCGGTATTGGCTGCGGTTGATGCATCGACGGCTACAACGTAATAGCATACGGTATCTGAATCATTGGCCGCAGGAATCATTCCCTGCCAGATGTTACCGGAAACGTTTGTCATTGGTGTGCTGGTAAACGGACCGTTGTTCAGGTTGTACCAGAGTGTTGCACTTGCAATACCTGAACCATCGGTAATGGTGTCGTTCACGGTATAGGGCCCAAGGTTGTACACGTTACCCGCCCACAACGGTGGTCCCGGAGCAATTACCGGGGGATATAATTCCGACGGCGATGCCAATACAGTCAGGCTGTCAATCAACCATCCGTAGTTGGTATTGGCTCCGTTGGCGTTTGCGTCTTTGAGGGTGAACCTGATTTTTACCTGCGCGGCATTTGCAGCAAAAACTGAAATGTCGAACGTTTCATTGACCCACCAGAAGTTATTCGGAACGGCTGCATTCAAACCTGGCATCCAGAGCGAATACGCTGCTGAACTGAACTTGTTACCCAGCGAAGCATACGGTGCGGTTCCCAGGTATTCGGTTGCTGTAAGCAGGTTCCAGGTAACGCCATTGTCGTTGGAAACGTGAATACGCGCAATGTCAAAAAATTCGATCTTACAGATGTGATCGAAATTGAGCATCACGAATGAATTTCCAACAGTACTGAATGCCGTAGTGGTCAGGAACGATGAATCATTCACAGCAACGGTATTCCGGTAACTGGCCAAACCATTGCTCTGGAGTGTAAGATCCGATAGCCAGAGTGGATTTCCGGTAGCTACAACCGAGTCTGGCACTTCGAAGTTTTCATGGAAAACAACAGTCTGGGCGATGACGTTCGCAGACAAAGCAATCCCGCTAAGAAAGAGTGTAATTTTTTTCATGTGTTGCCGTGTACTTGTAAGTGACACAAAGATAGGCAAAAAGGACATTTTGGTAGACAAAATCCATGCGTTTGTCGGACTGTTTGATGGAAATTCACCGCGGAGACGCGGAGGCGCAGAGGCAGAATTAATCATGAGTAAGCAATGATCGCGGAGTGACACCTTACCCGATTTATCCACTCAATTTTACTCAACTCCGCGCCTCTGCGTCTCTGCGGTGAGATTTTGACCCGCATTAATCGTATTTTTGCCCTTCATTTTAACAGATTTATGCGCGCCAATGATCCTGCATTGCGTTCGTGGGTAGAAGTTCCCGCGAACAGCGATTTCCCAATACAAAACCTGCCTTTTGGCATATTCCGGACAAAAAACCGTGGTCCACGCGTAGGTGTGGCTATTGGAAACCACATTCTCGACCTTTCTGCGGTTGCTGAATTTGGTTACTTCGACGCGCTGCAGATCGACAAAAAAGTATTCAGTCAGCAAACACTCAACGCATTTATCGCTACGGGACAAAGCAACTGGAGAAAAGTGCGTGAACGCGTTTCAGAATTGCTCGAGGTGAAATCCAATTCGCTGCAAGGACAGGAATCGGCGAAAAAGGCCTGCCTCATCCCAATGAGCGAAGCAGAAATGCTTTTGCCGGTGAACATTCCGGATTACACCGATTTTTATTCCAGCATTGATCACGCCACGAACATGGGTAAAATGTTCCGCGACCCGGCGAATGCTTTGCTTCCCAACTGGAAACACATTCCGGTGGGTTATCACGGGCGTGCTTCGAGCATTTGCGTAACCGGAACTTCGTTTCATCGCCCGAAAGGACAAGTGAAACCGGCAGATGCAGAAATACCTTCGTTTGGTCCAACCAGATTGCTCGACTTCGAATTAGAAACTGCGTTTGTGATTGGAAAACCAACCGCACTCGGTGATTCTATATCTACTGCAGATGCCGATGATCACATTTTCGGAATGGTGTTGTTCAACGATTGGTCGGCGCGCGACATCCAGGCGTGGGAATATGTTCCGCTGGGCCCATTCCTCGCGAAGAATTTTTATTCGGTGATGTCTCCGTGGATTGTTACACTCGATGCACTTGAACCTTTTCGCGTGAAAGGTTACGACCAGGAACCGAAAGTGCTTCCGTATCTCGAATACAGCGGCGAAAAAAATATCGACATCCATCTTGAAGTAACCATTCAGCCCGGCGGCGCAGAAGAAACTGTTATTTCCCGTTCCAATTACAAGTACATGTACTGGACCATGGAACAGCAGCTCGCGCATCACACGGTGAATGGATGCAACATGAATATCGGTGATGTACTCGCATCGGGAACGATCTCCGGTCCGGACGAAGGATCATTCGGTTCGATGATGGAAATCACCTGGCGCGGAACAAAGCCCATCACAATGAGCGATGGATCAGAACGCAAATTCATCAACGACGGAGATACAGTGACCATCCGTGGCTACGCCGAAAAAAATGGTGTAAGGATCGGATTCGGACATTGCACATCAACAGTATTACCTGCCAAATAATTTATCATGAAGATTTTTCATTTCCTGTTTTCCATTTTCGTAATCACCGCGGTATCGTGTTCCAACGGCGAGCCGGATGATCTCAAAAATGATTCTTCCCTGACCGACTCGATGAGCGTTGTAGAAATTGAAACCGACAGCGGAAAACTTGTGATTACGAAAATTGTCGGACAAGATCTCGATGCGGCGGTGCTGTACGGGAAGGATGGAAAAATTGCCGGTCGCGGATTCCTTTTCAACGGCAGACCATCGGGCGCATGGATTCATTACGATGCGAATGGAAATATTATCAAGGCAGAACATTACTCCGACGGTGTGGTGAAATATAATCTTGACGTTACCGATTTTCAGACGGTGCGGATGAATTTCAAAGAAATGGGAATCAGCCTGGCTGTTCCGGCCAAATGGAAAGCCATCGAAACACCGAATCCGGCTAACCTGATTTCATACGAAAAAGAAGTTACCGAAGAAGGAATTCTCATCATGCCGAATTTCAACCTGGCCTGCGGAAAAATTGAACCCGGTCAAACACTGGAAATTCTGGCCGAGCAACAAATGAATATGCTGCATGAAGTTGTTGGCCGTGTGGAGACGGTTGACGAATCGTACGTTACTGTTGATTCATGCCGCGCCTTTCTTCGCTACGGAAAATACTACACGGAAAACAACATGGTTGGTTTCCTCGACGCCATCATCATCAAGGGAGACAAGGTGTGGGTGATCAGTTGTGCTGCACAAAACCGTGAACAGGCAGAATTTTTAAAATACCAGTCAGTTTTTGAAAACCTTGTGATGAGCATTCAGTTTCTTAACTGATTTATTCGTAAATTCAACATTCAATTGAGCCGGCAGCCAGATAGAAAATGAGTGAAAAAACGAAAGTCGCGGAAATTGACCTCGAAGAAGAGCGTAAGGAAATCCTGAAGCGTTACCGGAATCTTCTCAAGGCGTGTAAACGCAGGCTTGAAAAAGGCGACAAGCAAATCATCCGTAAAGCATTCGACGTAGCACTGGAAGCGCATAAAGACATGCGCCGCAAAACCGGTGAACCGTATATCTATCATCCCATTGCCGTAGCGCAAATCTGTGCAGAGGAAATTGGATTGGGTACCACTTCTGTGGTGTGTGCTTTGCTGCACGATACGGTTGAGGATACCGACATCAGTCTCGAAGACATCAAGGGAATGTTTGGCGAGAAAGAAGCCAAAATCATTGATGGTCTCACCAAGATTGCCGGTGTATTCGACCAGAAAACAAATTCGATCCAGGCGGAAAATTTCCGCAAGATGCTGCTCACGTTGTCGGACGATATTCGTGTGATCCTGATCAAGCTCGCCGACCGTTTGCACAACATGCGCACGCTTGAATCGATGAAGCGCGACAAGCAGTTGAAGATCGCTTCTGAAACATTGTTCCTGTACGCGCCCCTCGCCCACCGTTTGGGCCTGAATGCAATCAAAACGGAACTCGAAGATCTCGGGTTGAAATACACCGAGACACTGGAATACCAGGACATCGAAGACAAGCTGAAAGAAACGGAACCGGAACGCAAACGTTTCATCAACAAGTTCATCATACCGATCAAAGAGATTCTCGAAGAGCAGGGAATTACGGCACGACTTTACGGAAGACCGAAATCCATTTTTTCGATTTACAACAAAGTAAAATTCAAAGGCGTTCCGTTCGAAGAGATCTACGACATCTTCGCGATCCGGATCATCATTGATACTCCATTCGAAAAAGAAAAAGCGGATTGCTGGAGAGTGTATTCCATTGTTACGGATTTCTACCATCCAAACCCGGACCGTTTGCGCGACTGGATTTCGACACCGAAAACAAACGGGTACGAATCGCTGCACACGACTGTGATGGGCCCTGAAGGAAAATGGGTGGAGGTGCAGATCCGTACGGAACGTATGGAAGAACTGGCGGAGAAAGGTTACGCCGCTCATTGGAAATACAAGGATAACGGTGAGATGGAAAAGGAGAGCCAGCTGGACGAATGGCTCCGTAAAATCCGCGAGATACTCGATAGCCCGGAAGACAACGCGCTCGATTTCATTGACGATTTTAAACTGAATCTTTTCGCGGAAGAAATTTTCGCGTTCACACCGAAAGGTGATATGCGCACGCTTCCGTTTGGCGCAACGGCATTGGATTTTGCATTTGAGATCCACACCAAAATTGGTGAACGCTGCATTGGGGCGAAAGTGAATCACAAACTCGTTCCGTTGAGTCACCAGCTGAAAAGCGGCGACCAGGTAGAGATTCTCACGTCTTCGAAGCAAAATCCGAAGGAAGACTGGTTGACATATGTAATCACTGCGCGTGCGAAATCGAAAATTAAAAATGCGCTCAAGGAAGAACGCCGGAAAGTTTCTGAAGAAGGACGTGAAATCCTGGAACGGAAATTTACCCATGCCAAGCTGGAATTTACGGTTCAGAATATCAACGACTTTCAGAATTTTCTCAAACTTCCGAGTGCGCAGGAGTTGTTCTTCCGCGTTGCGCGAAATGTGATCAGCGTCAAACACATCAAGACGTGGATCAAGGAGAAAGACAAGCCGGTGAAGAAAGGCCGCTCTGAACCAACGCTTGAACAGATGGTGAAAGAAGTCCGCGGTAAAAAAGCAACGGACGATACGCTGATCATCGGCGACAACCTCACCAAGATCGAATACAAACTTTCTCCGTGCTGCAACCCGATTGCCGGCGACGACGTTTTCGGATTCATTACGATCAACGAAGGAATAAAGATCCATCGTGTGAATTGTCCGAATGCGGTGCAGATGATGTCGAACTACGCGTACCGCATTGTAAAAGCGCGCTGGACCAACCAGGAGCAAATCTCATTCCTCTCGGGCATCCGTATCCAGGGAATTGATGAAGTTGGACTGGTGAATAACATCACGAAAATTATTTCCAGTGAATTGAGCGTAAACATGCGCTCGCTGAGTTTTGATACGCAGGACGGCACATTCGAAGGAAATATTATGCTGTTTGTACACGATACGCAGCACCTCACTGAATTGATGAAAAAACTGCGAAAAGTGAATGGTGTAATTGCTGTTTCGCGGATCAATCCCAATTAGGTTTAAAAGATGCCACGAAGGCACCAAGCCCCTAAGCCACACTAAGAAACTATTGCCTTTCAATAACTTCGTGTAGCTTAGGGCCTTTGAGTCTTAGTGGCAGTGATGGAATCCACCTTCCAAAGGAATTGAGTACATTTACACTTTCCCTCAATCGAAAAATGGCTGAGAATAACATCAGGGAAACAGTGCGGGTCCTTTTCTCCGAACACCTCGGGAAGAAAGGTCACCGGAAAACACCCGAAAGATTCGCGATACTGGACGAGATTTATATCCAGGGCGGACATTTCGACATCGAATCCCTGTACGTTCACATGAAGAATAAAAAGTACCGTGTAAGCCGCGCTACTTTGTACAACACCATTGAACTTTTACTCGAATGTGGCTTGGTGACCAAACACCAGTTTGGAAAAAACCAGGCGCAATTCGAACGTGCGTATGCGTACAAGCAACACGATCACCTGATTTGCCAGGACTGTTCGTACGTGCTCGAATTCTGCGATCCCCGAATCCAGCAGATCAAAAAAACTACCGAAGAATTTCTTCACTTCAACATTACCAATCACGCGCTGAATTTTTTTGGTCGCTGCACCAAACTGGCCGAGAGTGGAAAATGTGAACACATGCAACAGACCCTAAAACGAAAATCATGAGTTTTACATTCAACTTAAAACAGAAATCGCCAGCGATGGTGATTGCGCTTTACGGCGAACTGGTTGATCGTGATGAATGCCGTGAATTGACGCAGCTTTTACAAACCGCCTGTGATGAAGGCGCCGCAAACATCATTTTTGATTTGTCGGACCTGCGCATCATGAACAGTACCGGATTGAATATCCTCATAAACTCACTCACCCTTGCACGGAAATCCGGCGGTGAAGTGCTGATCTGTGGTGTATCTAAAAAAATCAATGAATTATTTATCATAACCAAACTGAATACGATTTTCCAGGTGTTTGACACGGAAGAAGAAGCGTTGGCGGCCTTCGTCCTTCGACCGGCCCAGGATGCGGAGACTGATAAGTAATTGCCCTATCCCGATACGCCCCGCGAAAAGCGGGGCTACCCGATATGACAATTACGCAAAAAGAAAATTAAAATAATGAAAGCTGCCTCTGTCACACCTCGGAGGAGCCTGTCCCGACGAATGGAGGGACTCGGTCTGACAAGTCGGCATTAACAAGAATCAGAATAATGAAAGCAGATGTTCTTTTAGGATTACAATGGGGTGATGAAGGAAAAGGGAAAATCGTGGATGTGTTTACTCCGCGGTACGACATTATCGCACGTTTCCAGGGTGGCCCGAATGCCGGTCACACGCTTGAGTTCAACGGAATCAAACACGTTTTGCGCACGATTCCTTCCGGAATTTTTCGTGAACATTCGATCAATATCATTGGCAACGGAGTCGTAATTGACCCGGTTGTAGTGATTGGTGAAATCGAAGCGCTCATCAAAATGGGCGTGGATGTAAAATCGAAATTGCTGTTTGCAAAAAAAGCACATCTCATTTTACCTACGCACCGTTTGCTCGATGCAGCTTCGGAAGCATCAAAAGGCAATGAGAAAATCGGATCCACGCTGAAAGGAATTGGTCCTACGTACATGGACAAAACCGGCAGGAACGGACTCCGCCTGGGTGATATTACACTTCCGAACTTCAAAGAAAAATACAACGCGCTTGTTGAAAAACACAAGCAGCTGCTCAGTCACCACAACTTCAAGTACAACCTCGAGGAAATGGAACCGGAATGGTTTGAAGCGATTGAGCACCTGAAAACATTCCAGCAGATCGATAGCGAGCACTACATCAACGAAGCGCTGCAGCAGAAAAAAACGATCCTCGCCGAAGGCGCGCAAGGTTCGCTGCTGGATATTGATTTGGGTT
>Ga0193752_1000485_pt1 | contig 37814 bp, 32 predicted proteins | sample H1c1metaG_FD_144924 | JGI IMG/M metagenome (GOLD analysis project Ga0193752, IMG submission 144924) | Soil microbial communities from a riparian zone of the East river system, Colorado, United States - H1c1 | ecosystem: Environmental > Terrestrial > Soil > Riparian zone | place: USA: East River... | reverse complement strand
CCATATAAAAGAAAAATTACACAACGATGCAGCGAAAACTCATCATTGAAGGAATCGAAGGTGGCAATCAAACCAACCTCAGGCCCATCCTGCACGTTCTAATCTCGTTCACTTAGGGGAATATGCGACTAACTTAACAAAATTCACCATTCACTTATTGCAATAACCGGCATTGACATTATCGGCATTGCAGAAATTGAAATGACATTGCTGTGTTACCGTTCTCTGAGTTGCCAGCCATCCGGTTGCCGGAAAAACGATTGGCAAAATTCCATTTGCAACAATCTTAACCAATCTTAGCTACCGAAATTTCGGTTGTGCATCATTGCGTTAATTTTTTTTCATCCAATTCGCAAGCAATCTGTAATTCGCAAGCAATCTGGTTCCAGTGCATTAATAATATTCCTATAGGCCCCAGGAAAAAATAACGATGGGTATTGCATCGATTGCTCGTTACAGCCTGGCAATGATTCAGCGCAGTAGTGATTCAGCGTTTGCAAGTGGCATCGTTTGCGGGTTGCTACGTTTGCAGGCAGCATTGTTTGCGGGCAGCTGTGTTAGCGGTTGCAGCGTTTGCGGGTGGCTACGTTTGAAAGCGGCCGTGTTATTTCTCCCAATCGAATGTCAGATCGGTTTGTACATAGATTGGGAAGTGAATTGCAAAACCGAATATCAGTTCATTTGTAATTTATGACCAAATATGTGATTGGCTTATACACAAGATTTGATGCTGATTGAATGATGGGACAACGAACCTGCTATAGCGGAATGGTAAGAATTGTTATGACTAGTATGATATTCCCCCAAGTGGATGAGCTAGTTGGGAGCGGGATTGTGCCTTTGCGCGGCCTTCGTACCGTGGTCGAAGTTACTGAAGCAGATCAGGGCGATACTGCAACCAGCACTTGAAGAAACCCTAACAAAGCTGATCAGGGCAAAAAAAGCCGATCGGAGACAAGAACCACTCACGACATGAGCAAAGGTATTAACCACGGGACACAGCCGCAAAAAGGCACAATCCTGCTCCCAACGGTGCGAAGAAGCGACCAAAAACTGTTGCATAATAATGCTGGTAAACAAAGAAAGCAAACCAGCACTTCGTGCTCCCGTACGTACGGAAGAGTTATTGAAGCTGATCAGGGCAAAAAAGCCGATCCCGCACGTGCGGGACATAACGAAAGGTATTAACTACGGGACACAGCCGCCACAAAGGCACTATCCCGCTCCCAACGGCGCGAAGAAGCGACCAGACAGTATGTCAGCGTTTAACCACCAAATAATAGCTGGCATAATCTTTTAGCTATAGGTGATAATTACCCTTTCAATATTTGTTTAACCAATTACGACAAAAAACTCAACAAAGCCCAATTTCGCGAACCCAACTTTGTTTAACATTTTAACACAATAATTAAACAAAATCCATTGACGGGAACAAATCGGGGGGTAAATTTGATAATATTATTAAACAGGCGACCATGTCAACAATAGAATTTAATAACATGCTGGTGAACAACGCGGAATTTCTGAAGCCGTTTGCAATCACCTTAACACGTGATTCAGAAGCGGCCAAGGACTTATTCCAGGAAACACTTTTCCGTGCTCTGGCGAATAAGGAAAAGTATAATGTTGGCACCAACATTAAGGCCTGGTTGTACACAATCATGCGGAATATTTTTATCAATAACTACCGCAGGAAATCTAAGCAAAACACCATTTTCGATAATACTCCGAATGAATTTTTGCTTAACCAAAGTCAGTCGGTTGCAGCCAATACTGCAGAAAGTACCCTAAGATTAAAAGACATCCAGGCAGCAGTTCATAACCTTCCTGAAATCTTTCGTAATCCATTCCTCCTCTATTTCGATGGATTCAAATACCATGAGATTTCCAAGATGATGAATGAACCACTCGGTACCATCAAGAGCCGTATCCACTTCGCACGTAAACTGCTCAAAACGCAGATCAACAGATATTAATTATACATCAATAAACAGGCATATTATCCAGGTAATATGCCTTTTTTGTTTTCAGAGGTAGTATCTTATTTTTATTTTCAGAGTTAATATGCTTTTTTTGTTTTCAAAATGTTTGGATCAAATAAGTTATATTGTTTGTCAATCAAACACTCATGATTTAGGAAATACGTATAATTTAGGAAATACGTATGATTTAGGAAAAGTAATTATGAGACAAGACACCACCCCTTCACTTCAATCAATCCAAATTTCATAACTACTTTCATAATTCATAACTCATAATTCATAATTCTTTTAAACATGTCTGCGACGCAGGAAGTAATACTTGTTAACGAACAGGATGTGGAGGTTGGAACGATGGAAAAGCTGGAAGCTCATCAGAAAGCAATTTTGCACCGTGCATTTAGTGTATTTATATTTAATAAAAAGGGCGAGATGTTGTTGCAACAAAGGGCCCGCAATAAATATCATAGTGCGGAATTATGGACAAATGCCTGCTGCAGCCATCCTTCTCCGGGCGAAGAAACGTTGACTGCTGCGAAAAGGCGTCTTGTTGAAGAAATGGGTTTTTCAACACCGCTTACCAAGATCTTCGAATTTACCTACAAGTCCCACTATGAAAATGGGCTGACCGAGCATGAATTTGATCATGTTTATACGGGCATCTTTGATGGGACCATCAAACCGGATCCCGACGAAGTAAAGGACTATTGTTTTAAAAGTCTTGATGAGATTGAAGAGACACTCCAATCGCATCCCGCCAAATACACCAGCTGGTTCCATATTGCCTTTCCAAAGTTGAAAATGAAACTGGCGGAAGCCGGGGCTGTTGTTTAGTATCGGCGGAAGATCGCTTACTTTCTACTTCAACATTTTAAAGGTTTCGTGATCAGGTCACCAACAGCTGTATTTGATCCCAATATGGTATGCTGATGAACTTCCGAATCAGCCGACAAAATAGTACCAGCTTCGTTTACTTATTACCGTTATCTGAACCTGAGGCATTGGCAGAATATACCCAGTTCACTGGTCATCTGCTGCAGCAGCGGGCTTATGACCAGGCTGTTGATGAATACATCAAGCAAATTTCCGATTGCCTCTCTGCTGGCAGTTGACAAATTTCCTGTTGCGAAAAACAGCTTAGCAGCTATGAACGTCCATTGGTACAATTCGATACTGCTTGATGTTCTTGCCTCTGGAAAGTTACCCGGCGTTTTATTTCTACCGAACTATTCCGTAAAAACATGGCTACTGATGTTTTTAAAGTTCCGGACAATGAATCCAATATATTTCAGGATCTCAGAGTAATCAAAGCCCTGCCCACTTTTATATTCGCCAGGGCCGGCATCCGGCTGGCAACAAAACCGCCCGGTTCACCGGTTCTCCATACGTAAACCAGGCGGCCATCTCAAAATTGGGAATAAAGCTATCATGTTGTCTGCTGTTAATACTGTTTTAATATGTTATTTTCCTTTTCCTCGTTATTAACAATTACCACTCTTATTTTGTAACATTGGAATTATCATTTCGCCTCCTTCCAGAAGGCATAAATTTGGTATATTTAGATACGCTCAATTGCAAGACTGATGATTAAATTTAAATCTTTCAAATGTACCCTGGCTGCAGTGTGCATTTCGGCTTTACCACTGATTACCTTCGCACAAAAAGAAAAAGTTGCAGAGAACTATGATGAGATTGTTCACAACATCGGTAAGATGGTTGAGTACATTCATTATCAGCCTAAGCAAATAGATGATGCATTTTCCAGGCAGGTCTTTAATGCTTATTTTGAAGCGCTTGATCCGGGCAGGTTCATTTTTATAAGAAGCGATATCGATTCTTTCAGGAAGTGGGAGGCACGCCTTGATGATGAAATCAGGGGAGACAAACTTACTTTCTTTAAAACAGTAAGCGGTATCTACCGTACACGTATACTCGAAACGCAGGACCTTGCTGCGCGTTTGCTGAAACAGCCATTTCGCTTTGATAAAGATGAGCAGTATACAACCGATCGCGACAGCGTTGACTTTCCCGCATCTTTAAAGGAAAAGGATGAGGTCTGGCGTAAGTACCTGACTTATTCTGTTTTGAATACTTATGATGATCTGCTGGAAGACAGCATTGCAGCGAAGCTTGGTAATAAAATTGATACAGCTGTTGAAAGACGTGCACGTGAAATGGTCAATCGTGGTCAGCAAAGAAATTTCAAGCGAATCCTGGAAGGAGCAACAGAATCAGAAAATTTCGGGCAATATGTAAATGCAATTATTCACCTCATGGATCCGCATTCCGGATATTTTTTGCCGGTGGATCGTCGTGAGTTTCAGGAAAGCCTTAGTGGTATCTATTATGGTATTGGTGCGGTACTGCAGGAAAGCGATGGAGTTGTGAAAGTGTCAGAGCCAATGATCGGTGGACCAGTCTGGCGTTCCGGCCAGATCGAAAAAGGGGATATTATTGTTTCAGTTGCTGAAGATAAACAGGCGCCGCAAACCACCGAGGGTTTGTCTATGCCTGAGGTAATCAAATTAATTCGCGGTAAAAAAGGTACTGTTGTAGTGGTCGGTTTCAAAAAGGCAGATGGCACAATCAAAAGAGTGTCGCTTGCCCGCGATGCCTTACAACTGGAAGATACTTTTGTGAAAAGTGCAGTGATTGATGATTCAACCAAAGAAGGTTCCTCGAAACTGGGTTATATCTATTTGCCAAAATTTTATACAAGCTTTGGTGATGACAATGGCCGCAGCTGTGCCTTTGATGTGGCCAGTGAGATCGTGAAACTAAAAATGGAAAACGTCAAGGGTATCATCATTGACGTTCGCGATAATGGTGGTGGCAGCCTTGGTGAAGTGATTCGTATGGTTGGACTTTTTATGAAAGAGGGACCGGTAGTGCAGGTAAAATCGCGCGATAAGGAAGCCGAGGCTGACGGGGTTAACAACAAAAGCATTTTGTACGATGGACCTCTCGTGGTCCTGGTGAATGAATACAGTGCATCGGCTTCAGAGATTTTCGCAGCCGCAATCCAGGATTACAGACGTGGTATTATTGTCGGCAGTGCGAACACTTATGGTAAAGGAACAGTACAACGAGGTTTTTCTGTGCCCGGCAAGGATGTCAAGGCAAAAGACATTGATCTTGGAACATTGCATCTTACGATTCAGAAATATTATCGGGTCAGCGGTGGAGCTACTCAAATCAAAGGTGTATCTCCGGACATAGTGTTACCGGGTTTTAATAAACTTTCACATGCCCAGGAAAAGTATAATCCAAGTGCTTTGCCATGGGATACAATCCGCCAGGCGAATTATAGTCCAACAGCCGATACAAATTATTTTTCAGTGTTGAAGAACAGGAGCGAAGCAAGAATTAAGCTCGATCAGAACTATAATAAGCTTAACACAAATATTGATTGGCTCGATAAATCAACCGATACTTATTCACTGAACCTGTTGAAATTTCGTGAAGAAAGAGCAAAAGTAAACCAGGCTGTCCGCGAGGTGCGAAATTCAAGTGCGATGAAGTACGATCTGAAGATCCACAATACAACGGAAGATTCACTTGCCTTTGCAAAAAAAGAAGAGTTTCGAAGGGAGAATAACAAGTTTTGGCTTAATAGTCTGAAAAAGGATTTATATCTCGGTGAAGCTGTATTCGTGCTCAAAGATTTATTGCAGACCGTTAACGGTTATGCATATGTGCAGCAGAAAAAATAGCACCAGATAGAGCTCCCTTTCTTTTTCGAGGGGCATATCGGGTACTTGTTTTGAGGCTGTTTTGAAAATGACCGCTATTTCAGCCAAAAGGTGGAGCGTTTGACCGAAATAGCGGTCATTTTCAATTTCTTTATTTTAAAACCTAATGCCTGGCCTCCCGGTTGGCTTAACCGTTAACAATATCAAGTAACCTCGATGATCGCCGGATCATCTGAGATCACGGGATCATCTGTGATGTCGTGAGCAATTGTGACCAGGGATCATCAGTGATCACGGGAGCAATTGAGATCAGGGATCATCAGTGATCAGGAGATCATCTTGATGAAGATTGCGTCAGGTTATGTGTTTTCATGAAAATTCTTCAACACCGTAGTTGTCACCAGTAACTGACCGGTATGACGCATGGTGTGTTCTGCGGCATGTACCAATAATCCGATTACAGTTGATGGTAGTTGCTTTCTGCCAACTCCGCGGAATTGTGTAAGTGTTGATTCATCAATTTCAGACAATGCTTCTAAGGAAACACCTACCTGGAACTCCAGTTGTTGAACCAACTCAGCAGTATTGCCAAGGGCCTCGCCTTCGCTTTGGAGATAAACAAGTTGATCAGAACTCAATTGATTATTGGCAGCATAAGTGAATAACCTGTCCAGCACCCCCTTAATATGTTTCAAATGAAAACCCGGGGAGGCTAATCCTGCGGGCCTTTCGAATAATTTTTCTTCCGGAAAATCAGTCATCATGGTTCTGATTTCTTTTGTTGCCTGTATCAGTGCATGCGCAACAGGCTGCAATAACGAGGGTATATTTTCGACCGGACCTGCCAGCCAGCGTTCAATGGTTTCTGCCATTTTACAAAAATAGGTAAAGAGAGTTATGAATTATGAGTTATGAGTGATGAGTGAGTTGACGAGTGATGAGTGAGTTGACGAGTGGGCTTTACGATTATCTGGTAAATGGTGATATCGTATACGGTAAAACTGACAATCTATTAAAAAATGAAGAAAAATTTGGATGGGAAGTAAAATTTCTTAAATTTGTTAACCAAGTGGTTAAACCATTTGGTTAAACATGGCAAAGGTTATTCAAAAGGATAAGAGTACCGAAGAAAAAATACTGGCAGCAGCAAAGAATGTTTTTATCCGCCAGGGTATGATGGGAGCGCGTATGCAGGATATTGCAGATGAAGCCGGAATCAATAAAGCATTACTGCATTATTATTTCCGTAATAAAGAACAACTATTTGATGTGATTTTTATGCAGGCAGCAGGACAGTTGTTTCCCCGGATACGAATGATCTTTGAATCGGACGTGCCTTTGTTTGAAATGATTGAAAGATTTTGCGAAGACTATATTGAGATAATCTCCGCAAACACCTACCTGCCACTGTTTGTCTTCAATGAAATCAACCGTGACCCTGCCGGATTTATGAAAAAAATAAATGGCGCCATGGGTTTTCCGAAGCCAGAATTGTTTTTGCAAAAGATTGAAAAGGAAATAAAAAAAGGAACCATCAAAAAGATAAGCCCTTTACAACTTTTGCTTAACCTTCTTTCCATGTGCATATTTCCTTTTGTTGCCAAGCCTTTGCTCCTGGTGAATCTTCAACTGGATGAAATGCAATTCCGTGCCATTATGGATCAGAGAAAAAAAGACGTCGCCAGGTTTATCATCGACTCAATAAAAAAGTAATATACCAGAAATAAATTTTTTTGCTATGAAATTAACTATATGGTTTAATCATTTGGTTAAGAGTTCTCCAACATATTCTTTACAATCTGATCTAAACAATACTACTATTGGCGAATCGGCTGGTTCTGTAATTAGAAAGACCGCCCTGGCTTGTCTATTGGGATTGTTATGGGCAGGTAGTGCCTTGTTTTCGCAGACTGACATGCTAACGCTTGAAGAGGTACAACAGCTCGCCCGCACAAATTATCCTTTAATAAAACAAAAGGCATTGCTGGCTCAGACAGAGGGAATAAACATATCTAATTTATCCAAAGGCTACCTTCCCCAATTTACAATTAACGGGCAGGCAAGTTATCAATCTGAAGTCACCTATGTGAGTATACCTAATACAAATATCAAGTTAGATCCACCGGAAAAGGACCAATACAAAATCTATGGGGAGGCTACACAGTTAATTTATGATGGAGGTCGTATCCAGATTCAAAAAGAGATTGAACAATTCACCCGGCGTGCGGATGATCAGCAGGTGGAGGTTGAATTATATAAGGTCAGGCAAAGGATGAGTTCGATTTATCTCAGCATTCTGTACCTGGATGCGCAACTTAAACAGATAAACCTGATAAGGGAAGACATCCTGATAGGAATAAAAAGAACAGAAGCGCAGGTTAACAATGGCGTGGCATTCAGATCCAGCCTTAGCCTGCTCAGGGCAGAACTCCTGAAAACCGGTCAACGGCAGCTTGAACTGGAGGGCTCGAGGATTGGCCTGGTTAATACGCTCGCGATATTCATCGGGCGCCAACTTACGAACGACCTGGAGTTACAGGTCCCACTGAATAGCACTTTACAGGTCACTGGTTCCACTTCACCCATTGCTGCAAATTATCCGGATATTAACAGACCCGAGATACAGCAATTCATTGACAGATCAGCAGTGCTGGGTCTCCAGGAAGGGCTGATCAATTCAAGGAACCGTCCAAAAACAAGCTTTTTTTTACAAGGCGGCTATGGCAGACCGGCATTAAACATGCTGAAAAATGCATTTGAATGGTATTATATGGGCGGAATAAGGTTAAGCTGGAATCTCGGCGGTTTTTATACCACCCGTAAGGAGAAACAACTGATTGGTATCACCCAAAGCAATCTTCGGTTACAAGAGGAAAGTTTTGTGTTAAACACAAGGGCTGAAATGGCAACCCAGCTTGCGGAGATTATTAAGCTGGAGAAAATGATTGAAACCGACGAGGAAATTATCGGGCTTCGAAACCAGGTAAGGGAAGCCTCAAAGGCCCAACTTGATAATGGGGTTATTACAGCCAGCGATTATCTGCGCGAAATCAATGCCGCTGACCAGGCTGCACAAACAAAAATCACACATGAGATCCAGTTGATACAGGCGAAAATTAATTATCGCAATACGTCGGGGAAATGAGTACGTCGTGATGAATTATGAGTTATGAGTGAAGAGTTATGAGTGAAGTGGTGAGTTGTAAGTGGTGAGTTGTAAGTGGTGAGTTGTGAGTGGTGAGTGTAGTGGTTGAAGTGATGAGTGATGTAAGGAATAATGTGATGAGCGATGCGATGAGTGATATGATGAGTGATATGAGGACGAGGTATGGAGTAATTTGTGATTAATGTTTAGGGATGAATATTGACGGATGAACCATGAGTTATTCTAAATAAGGAACAGAAATTAATTAAATACCGAACATGAAAAATAAATTGTTAATCATTGTCCTTTTTGTTACTTCGATTTTTGCTACTTCGATTGTTGGTTGCCGTGATAGCAAAAACAATTTTGATGCTTCAGGAACATTTGAGACTGATGAAGTAATTGTTTCATCTGAACTCGCCGGCAAGTTACTGACTTTTGATGTAGAAGAGGGCAGGGCTATTGCAAAGGACTCTGTTGTTGGCACCCTTGATGCAAACCAGATCATATATCAGAAAGAACAGGTGGAAGAATCCATCTCAGCACTTAGTGATCGTACCTCAGACGTATTGCCTCAGATCAACATGCTTAATCAGCAACTCGCAGTTCAGCAATCACAACTTAAAAATCTTTTGCATGAACAAAAACGCGTTGAGAATCTTGTAAAACAGGACGCGGCTACTGGTAAACAGCTTGATGATATCAATGCCTCCATCGAAATAATGAAAGGTCAGATGCTGGTTACACAACGCCAGATAACGGTTCAACGGACCGGCACATCTACCCAGAATCGTGGTGTGATGAGCGAATCAAAACCACTTCAAAAAAGAATAGCGCAACTTGACGATCAGTTGTTAAAAGCAAAAATATTAAACCCCCTTACCGGTGTGGTCATAGCTAAATATGCTGAGGCGGGTGAAGTAACGGCAGCCGGAAAAGCACTATACAAAATTGCCGACCTCAACACCATGTATCTAAGAGCATATATAACCGGAATCCAGTTGCCGGAAGTAAAAATGGGTCAACAGGTCAGGGTATTCCTGGATAGCGGTGAAAATAAATACCGGGAGGTGCCCGGGATGATAACATGGATCGCCGACAAGGCAGAATTTACGCCCAAAACAATCCAGACAAAAGAAGAACGCGCGAACCTGGTTTATGCTATGAAGGTAAAAGTTAAAAACGATGGCTTTATTAAGATTGGGATGTATGGAGAAGTAAAACTCCATTGAAAGTTATGTGTTATGAGTTATGAGTGATGAGTTATGAGTGATGAGTGATGAGTGATGAGTTAGTGGTGAGTTGTGAGTTCTTAATACGTTATGAGGTATGCGTTATGATATATGAGTTGTGTGTTTGGGGTGAGTAGTTTATGGTGAATGGTTAGTTGTGGGAAATTAATTGTGAGATATGAATTGTTAGGTATTAGTTGTTGAATATTAGCTGCGTGATATTAGCTGCGTGATATTAGCTGTGAGATATTAGCTGCGAGATATTAGCTGCGAGATATTGGCTGTGAGATATTAGCTGCGAGATATTAGCTGTGAGAGTTTGGCTGTGAGAGTTTAGTAGTTAGTGGTGGATGTTTGGTGATGGTTATATAAAAGGAGAGAGAAATGAGTTTTTAATTGGGATGAGACGCCAGGGTTCCACAACCCCCGATAGGAGGTTGACTTCGAATAGCCCGGGGTGATAACCCGGGTGTTGAGTTCGCATAACCCGGAGTTATCACCCTGGGGGGATGAAAAAATTATAAGGTCATGAAACCAGTAATAGCAAAAAATCTCACGAAAAAATACGGTAAGAGCAAAGCTGCAATTGTTGCTGTTAACGATATCTCTTTTGAAGTTGAGCCGGGTGAGTTATTTGGTATCATTGGTCCTGATGGGGCGGGTAAAACTTCTTTGATCCGTATGCTGACAACCCTCTTGCTGCCAGATAATGGCTCCGCAAAAGTCGATGGTTTTGATGTGGTGAAAGACTATAAAGCCATCAGGCAGCGGGTAGGTTATATGCCCGGCCGGTTTTCATTATACCAGGATCTGAGCGTTGAAGAAAATCTCCGTTTTTTTGCAACGATATTTAATACAACAGTTGAAGAAAACTATGAACTCATCAGGGATATATATCAACAGATAGAACCTTTTAAAAACCGGAAGGCAGGAAAACTTTCAGGTGGTATGAAACAAAAACTGGCCCTCAGCTGCGCTCTTATTCATCGCCCGTCTGTATTGTTCCTGGATGAACCTACTACCGGTGTTGATGCAGTTTCCCGCAAAGAGTTTTGGGAAATGCTCCGGCAACTTAAGTCGCAGGGCATCACTATCCTAGTTTCGACTCCTTATATGGATGAAGCCGCCATCTGTGACCGGGTTGCCCTGATGCAGTCTGGATCCATCATGTCTCTCAATACCCCACAGGAAATTGTGAACGATTTCAAACATCCGCTGCTTGCTATCAGGTCCGCAGAAATGTTCCGTTTACTGAAAGATGCCAAAACTTTTGAGCAGGTCATCGATGTCTATCCTTTTGGAGAATATCATCATGCCGTTATGAAGGAGCCTGGAACCATAGAATCGTTTCGCAATTATCTCCGGTCTTTTCATCACAATGAGCTGGAGATAAAGGAACAAAAAGCAAATATCGAAGACTGTTTTATTGCCCTGATGAAAACTGGTTGAAGCGATTGACCTTATACCATTGATACAATGAATATTCAAACAATGACCAAAGCAGCATAGATTAAAGAAACATCGACTAACACAACATCGACTAACACAACATCGACTAAGGCAACATCGACTAACGCAACATCGACTAACGCAACATCGACTAACACAACTAGACTAACACAACATACACTAGAGAAAAACAGACTAGCGAAAAACATCCAATCAAAGCGATGAAAGAAGCAATGATCATCGAAATAAAAACCATCGAAACAAAGGCCATCGAATAATACCACCTGACGAAAGAAAAATTATAAAAAATTAGTATGCCAGAATCCATCATATCGGTTGAGCAGTTAACCAAGAGGTTTAATGATTTCACTGCGGTGGATGCCATTTCATTTTCGGTAGAAAAAGGAGAGATTTTCGGCTTTCTCGGCGCGAATGGAGCTGGTAAAACGACCGCCATGCGTATGTTATGCGGCTTGTCGATTCCAACTTCCGGCAAAGGTTCTATCGCAGGCTTTGATATCTACAAACAAACTGAAATGATCAAAAAAAATATCGGCTACATGAGCCAGAAATTTTCCTTATACGAAGATCTTACTGTTCGTGAGAACATTCGCTTTTTTGGAGGGATATATGGTAAGTCAAACGAATTCATAAAAACAAAAACCGCGCACCTGCTTACCGATCTGAACCTCGCAGGTGAAGCAGACAAGCTCGTCGGATCACTTCCGCTGGGATGGAAACAAAAGCTGGCATTTTCCGTTGCGATCTTTCACGAACCAAAAATTGTATTTCTCGATGAGCCCACCGGAGGTGTAGACCCGGTAACCCGCCGTGAATTCTGGAACATGATCTACGAAGCTGCCGAGGCAGGCATCACGGTTTTTGTGACCACACATTATATGGATGAAGCTGCTTACTGTAACCGTGTATCAATAATGGTTGATGGAAGAATTGAAGCCTTGAATACACCGGCCGGACTAAAAAATCAATTCAATGCATCATCTATGGATGAAGTGTTTTTAAAATTAGCGAGAAATGCGCGTAGAGCTGAGTTATGAGTTATGAGTTATGAGTTATGAGTGAGTTATGAGTTATGAGTGAGTGATGAGTGATGAATTATGAAAAGAATACGAATAAGCAACTCATCAATGACCAACTCATAACTCATAACTCACTCATAACTCATCACTCATAACTCATAATTATATTAAAGGGTTTTATATAAAAACATGAAATGAAACAATACGCCTCGTTCGTTAAAAAAGAATTTTTTCATATTCTCCGTGATAAGCGCACGTTGTTTATCCTGCTGGCAATGCCGGTCGTGCAGATCATCATCTTTGGTTTTGCATTGTCGAACGAAGTAAAAAACGCACGTATCGTGGTTTTTGATCAATCGGGCGACCAGTTAACTCAACGAATAGCCGAAGCTTTTAACAACAGCGTGTATTTCGATATAGAAGCCACTGTACATTCTTACCAGGACATAGAAAAACTATTTAAAAAAAGCAACATCAAGCTTGCCATAGTATTTCCGCCCAATTTTCAAGACGATTTCGGTCATTTCAACACCGCATCTGTTCAATTGATCAATGATGCCTCTGATCCGAATGTTGCTACTACTCTTACCAATTATGCGACAAACATCATCAGCGATTTTCAGAATAATATTACAAACAACAGAAAACTCCCTTATACGATCCGGATAGAACAACGCATGTTGTATAACCCCCAGCTGAAGGCTGCTTATAATTTCGTTCCGGGAGTAATGGCCATGGTGCTGATGTTGGTCTGTACCATGATGACCGCTATCACCATAGTAAAAGAAAAAGAAACAGGCACCATGGAAATTTTGCTGGTATCACCAATACAACCTTTCCGGATTATCATTGCAAAAGCAACACCATACCTGATTTTGTCGATGGTGAATATTTTCAGCATCCTTTTATTAAGTGTTTTTGCATTGGAAGTGCCCATAAATGGAAGCCTGATGCTACTGTTGCTGGAAAGCATTTTATTTACGCTTACCTGTCTCGCATTCGGTTTGCTGATCTCATCTTCTACCGACTCCCAGCAAACCGCCATGTTTATTTCCTTAACCGGGATGTTTCTTCCCACATTAATGTTAAGCGGATTTATGTTTCCTATTGAAAATATGCCACTGCCTTTGAGGGTCATCAGTAACCTTGTACCGGCCCGCTGGTATTATTCAATTGTAAAAGATGTGATGATCAAAGGCGCCGGTTTTTCAGCGATCTGGAAAGAAACTGCTATACTGGCCGCTATGTTGTTGGTGTTACTGGGAATCAGCATTAAAAAATTTAAAACCAGGTTAGCATGAGAACTTTAAAATTTTTATTGCAGAAGGAGTTCCGGCAGATTTTTAGAAATCCTTCGATAATCAGGATAATCTTTATCATGCCCCTGGTTCAGCTCATAATCCTTCCCCTGGCCGCTGATTATGAAATAAAAGATGTCCGGATCACCATCATCGATCATGATCATTCTTCCTACTCAAGGCAGCTGACTGACCGCATTACTGCCTCAGGCTATTTTTTATTGCAAAATAATGCTGACTCTTACCGGCAAGCACTGGTGGATATAGAAGATGACAAGGCCGATCTTGTGCTTGAAATTCCGGCAAGCTTTGAAAAAACAATCATAAGGGAAAATGAGGCCTCGCTCTATGTTGCCTTGAACGCAATTAATGGCTCAAGGGCAGGTCTTGGCGGAGGTTATCTGCAGTCGATTGTGCAGGAATACAACCGTGAGCTGCGATTGAAATGGATACATCTGCCAAAGTTTGATACTGAACCAAACATAAAGGTGCTCGCTACAAACTGGTTCAATCCCTCACTCAATTATAAACTTTTTATGGTGCCTGGTATCCTTGTGGTACTGGTTACCATGGTAGGGTCTTTCCTGGCTTCCCTTAACATCGTAAAAGAAAAGGAAATTGGTACTATTGAGCAGATCAATGTAACACCCATTAAAAAACATGAATTCATCCTGGGCAAATTGATTCCATTTTGGGTATTGGGGCTTGTTATTTTAAGTCTTGGCTTAATAGTAGGTTGGCTGGCCTATGGCATTGTTCCTGCGGGCAGTTTTCTAACCATCTATGTGTTTGCGGCGGTGTACTTACTGGCCGTTCTAGGCCTTGGATTACTTGTTTCCACATATACCAGCAACCAGCAACAGGCAATGCTGATCTCCTTTTTCCTGATGATGATATTTATCTTATTGGGTGGATTATATACCCCTATCGACTCTATGCCTTACTGGGCGCAGTTGATAACAAAACTGAATCCTGTCACCTATTTCATAGAAGTGATGCGGATGGTGGTTCTTAAAGGCAGTGGGTTGAAGGATGTTTCAGGTCATATCCTCACAATGCTGTTATTTGCGTTTGTCCTAAATGGTTGGGCGATTATTAACTACCGGAAGAGAAGTTAACGATCTGGCACAATTTTTTGACAACTTTGGTATGCTTAAACCCTGCCTGCTCTTTCAATTTTTACTGATATTTTTTGCTATTTCTGTTTTTGGCCAGGCTACCAACAGTTATCCCTATGCGCTGGTGGCAGGTGGATCCAAGGGGATAGGGTACGGGATAGCAGAAGCGCTTGCGAAACGAAAATTCAACTTAGTACTGGTTGCAAGGGATCTTGACACTCTCAAAAAGGCAAAACAGTTGCTGGAAAACGAATACAAAGTGGTTGTGGATATTCTGTCTTATGACCTTAGTAAAGATGAATCCGTAGCTGCTGTTTCAGAATATTGTTTATCACGAAAATTACCTTTGCGTATGTTGTGCAATGTAGCAGGTATCGGGGGGGCAAGAGATTTTCTGAAGCTGCCGCTGGATTCACTTCATTATATGATTGATCTGAATATCAAATCGGGCATTTCGCTGGTTATGAATTTACTGCCGCTGCTTGAACAGAACGCACCATCCTATATTTTGAATGTCGGCAGTATGGCGGGATTAGCCCCGATTCCTCAAAAAAATCTGTATTCTGCTACCAAATCTGCGATGACATTCTTCTCCTATTCATTGAAATACCAACTAAAAGATAAAGATATCAGTGTGAGTTGTCTTGCCCCCGGGCCGGTCTTTACAAAGCCTGAAATTATCGTTGATACAAAAAAGCGTTTGGGATTCATTGGAAAGATGATGGCAGTTCCCCCAAAAAAGGTAGGGGAGAGCGCGGTACGTCAAACCTTGAATGGCAAAATGATAATTGTTCCAGGAACTCTATCCAAAATCTTTTCGGGCCTTCTTCGTTTTATGCCAAGAGGATGGGCGGCAGCGTTATATGACACGATCGGAGGATGAGTCGAGAGTTATGAGTTATGAGTGAGTTATGAGTGAGTTATGAGTGAGTTATGAGTGAGTTATGAGTTGTTTAGTTATGAATGTTGGGTTATATGATTAACTCATCACTTGTGATTCCCACTCATCACTCACTCATAACTCATAATTCATAACTCATAACTCTTATTCGTACCATTTTTCTTGCGGATAGGACTCATTAATGATCACTGGTTGACCGATCTTTGGGGTGGTGATATTTTGGCTGAGCTTTTCTGCCGCCAGCTTGAGTCTTTTGACGGGTTCATTCCAGGGATGCAGAGCCAGCGCAAATTTTGACCAGTGAACAGGCATCAACCATTTCGCCTGGAGATCTTTGGCCGCCTGGGCCGTTTGCTCGGGCATCATGTGTATCATAGGCCACATATCATTGTATTGACCGCACTCGAGTAAAGCCAAATCAAAAGGTCCAAACCGCTCGCCAATTTCTTTAAAAAAAGAATCATAACCGGAATCTCCACCCGCGAAGATGGTATAGCCTGCCAGGCCGATTACAAAAGAAGACCACAAACTGCCATTACGTTTTAGGCCGCGCCCTGAAAAATGTCTGGCCGGACAGGCAGTCAGGTTAATGTCACCAAAAGACGCTGATTCCCACCAATCGAGTTCTGTAACCGGGATTCCGGGCAATAGTTCTTCAAGCCTTTCCCCAACCCCCAACGATGTGCAAACTGATTTTATCTTTGGGGCAAGCTCTTTGATTGTATGAACATCGAGATGATCATAGTGGTCATGCGTAATAATCAGTACATCAATGCCCGGCATGTCATCTGCCGAATAATTGTTTGCGCCATCAAAAGACTTTACCATAAATGAAAACGGGGATGCATAGCCGCTGAATCCAGGATCAACCAGGATGTTTTTGCCTTTATAATGTACCAGGTAAGACGAGTGACCGAACCAGACAACAACGGGTGTTGCAGATGATAATGTTTTCAGATTGGTTTTGACAATTGGCAGCGTGTGATCAGGCCTTGAAGAATTCGGTCGATTCAATGATTTCCGAATCATTGTAATATAGGAGACATCATCCGGTTTCATTTTTGTTGGACTCAGATTCGCAAAGGATCCGTTCTTATAATTCCTTGAATTATTTATTCTTTGAGCTCGCCTGAATCTGGTTGTATCGTTGTTCATTTATGGTATGACGTTAAAGTCTGAGAAATATTTTAAAGTAGCTCAGTTGTTATAAAATAACATTAATTGTGATAGAATTACTTATAATAATTCGTTTAATTAATCGGGATACCAATTATAATTACCGGATACCAATTAAAGTTAATTATCCGTAGCTGATTGTTTGTTTTCTCTACCTTATATTTATTTAAAACGTTTGAGCCATGAGAAAGTCGACCGTTGCCATGATTGCATTTTTGTTGGTTGCAGTCACAGCTTCATCCCAGCAAACTGATTTCAGGAAAGATAAGCATCGTCCCCAGTTCCATTTCTCTCCAAAAAAGTTCTGGATGAACGATCCCAATGGTATGGTTTATTACAATGGAACTTATCATTTGTTTTTCCAGCACTATCCTGAAAAAACAGTCTGGGGCCCGATGCATTGGGGACACGCTACCAGCAAAGACATGATTCTTTGGGTAGAACAGCCTATTGCGCTTTATCCTGATTCTCTTGGGTGGATCTTTTCCGGTAGTGCGGTGATAGACTTTAATAATACCAGCGGTTTTGGAAAAAACGGTAAGCCGCCGATGGTCGCTATTTTTACGCATCACAACGATCCGCTGGAGAAGCTCAAACAAAATAATCATCAATACCAGAGCATTGCCTATAGCCTGGATGAAGGTAAAACATGGACCAAATATGCCGGTAATCCTGTTTTGAAAAGTCCTGGCATTCCAGACTTCAGGGACCCCAAGGTGATGTGGTATGAAGAAAGCAAAAACTGGATTATGACCCTGGCAGTGAAGGACAGGATTCAATTTTATTCATCACCAGATCTGAAAAAATGGACCATGCTTTCCGAATTTGGCGAAAAATTTGGGGCCCATGGCGGTGTCTGGGAATGCCCGGATCTTTTTCAGCTATCTTATGAGAATGGGAAGAAATGGGTGCTGCTGGTCAGTATAAACCCTGGCGGACCTAACAGCGGATCAGTAACCCAGTATTTTACAGGTGAGTTTGATGGAAGGGTGTTTAATCCAACCGATACACTTACCCGTTGGATGGATGTTGGCCCGGATAATTATGCAGGTGTAACTTTTTCGAACACGGGTAATCGCCGGATCCTCATGGGATGGATGAGCAACTGGGACTATGCTAATGAAGTGCCTACCCGGGAATGGCGAAGTGCAATGACGATACCTCGTGAGCTTGGATTAACAAATATCAGTGGCAAACCGATTCTCACTTCGAAGCCTGTTGATGAAACTAAAGTACTTCTGGGAAAACAGTTTAAAGCACCGTCAATAAAAATAAATGGGACTTATGATCTTGGCTCTAAAGCTGGTAGTAATTTGAAAGGTTTATACCAGTTATATTTCGAAGCTGATGCCGATAGCGATGTACGCGTCAAACTTTCGAACAATGTCAATCAATATGTAACCATCGGATATGATCATGGCAAAAATGAATTTTATATTGATCGTACAAATTCTGGTCAGCAAATATTTAATAAAAATTTTTTTAAACGTTCTGTTGCAACAAGAAATAGTAAAGCTCAAAAAATAAAAATGAATCTATTTGTTGATCATGCTTCTGCCGAATTATTTGCAGACGATGGTACGACAGTGATGACCGCCATATTCTTTCCTGATGAGATTTTCAAAAAGTTGGTCGTTGAATCGAAAGGGGAAATAGAAAACGTTATTATTTCGGAACTGAAAACTCTTCAGGAGTGATGAGTGATGAGTTATGAGTTATGAGTTATGAGTTATGAGTTATGAGTGATGAGTTATGAGTGATGAGTGAGTTGATGAGTTGATGAGTTAAGAGTGATGTTAGTGTGTGAGTGGTATGTAAGTGAGAAGAGTATTAGCCATTAGTTCTGGGTTGAAGCTATGGTGTTAATACCGGAAGTTTTCAAAATTAAACGTGTTCCTGATACCGCGTGGGTAGTAATTTAGAGTAAAATAGAATTATTTTATGAGTGAATCAGATGGACCGATTATGCGAAAATCATTTTCCTTTGGAGTAAGGATAATAAACCTTTATAAAATACTTAATAAAAAATACAACGAATATACATTAGGCAAACAATTGCTCCGCTGCGGGACTTCAATAGGGGCAAATGTTCGGGAAGCTCAGAATGCTGAAAGCAAAAACGATTTCATACACAAGATGGGAATAGCATAAAAAGAAACCGGCGAGATTACTCATCACTCATAACTCATAACTTCTTCACGGCTTGACAACTACCGATTTCGTGCTCACACTAAATCCACTAAAGCATCCCGTAACATTCGGCCCTTTAACGTTGCCGATAAGTTCAACTGGTGTTGAGAAGGGGCCATCGTTATTGCGGGCCTTATTGAAGCTATCCCAAAATGTATATACTTCACGCGAGACGCTAATCATATAATAAGTAACAAGTTCGTTATAGTTAAAGCCATAAGGCTGTGTGAGTTTCAGGTATTGCCCGTTCGTTAAATCATCTGTACCGTTTATGCGGCGGTTGTTTGATAAGGCGCCCCAACCGAATCCATCCCTGTTTTTATTCTGGCGCCAGTAAAATAATTGCCTGTTGCCAATAGTATCAGGGTCCTTGTAACTTACTGTCACCCTTGCTTTCGGGATGTTTCCTTCTGCTTCGTCAATATAAGAATGTCCGGTGGTTAAACTGTCGATGGTAACTATTGAAGGCAGGGTTGTGACTGCAGAATAATTTTTACCTTCGGAGCTTATTTCAAGCAGGTAATATTTGCCAGGCTTCGCAATCAAACCTGTTGGACCGGTGCGTAAAGTCGCAACGGTTCTTTGATCAACATACAATCCCTGCCGGTATTCTGGTGGTATTCCTGAATTATTTGTTTCTTCCAGTACTATTCTGGATGATGAATTCCATTTGTAAGTTCCATCCCCATTACTCTCACCTTCTGTAATTGTAACCTGTGCATTGCTCACAGCCACACCCTGGAAGTCGGGAGAAAAATAATCCATGCTTTTGGTCAGGATTACATAGTTATACTCTGGCATCAGGTTGTTAATATAGGCTTCGACTATCAGTTGCGGTTCATTATCCTTCAAATCAATTACAATATCCTTTTCGCATGATGAAATTAATCCCATCATCAGCATTGCGCTGAGCAGGTTGAGTCTTGTCGAAGTAACAAACAGACGGTGTAAAACAATATTCATTAGCCAAATTTGAAGTTCCATGTTACGCTAGGTAACACTGGAAATAAATAAACCTTTTTTCCTTTGATCTGTTTTTCAACCCGTTCGATATCGAGGTATATAAAATATGGATTTGCCCTGTTGTAGATATTATAAATGCTGAAATTCCAGCTGCTTCTTAAACCTTTGATCTTGTCTGGCCGGTGTGTATAAACGAATGCAATGTCCATCCGATGATAAGCCGGCATTCTGTAATCATTGATCTTACTGTATTGATCAACTGTTGTGAAGATATAGTGACCATCTATGCGATTAAATCCCATGTTATAGGTATATCTGCCTACCGGCATAGTGATGGCATTGCCGGTTCCGTAAACAAATACCGCAGATCCTTCCCAATGTTTGTTAATCTTATAACTCGCCACCAGGCTCAGATCATGTGTGCGGTCGTACCGATAGGGAAAGGCCTGGCCATCGTTCATCTCTGAAAATTTTCTTTCAGCCCGGCTCAGAGTATAGCCAACCCAACCGGTCAGTCTGCCATATTTTTTCTGAACCAATAATTCGATGCCATAGGCTCTGCCTTTGCCGAAAATCATTTCGTTTTCAAGATTCTGGTTGAGCAACAATTGGGCACCAGGCTTGAATTCAATCTGGTTTGTCATTTCCTTGTAATAAGCTTCCACACTAACTTCCAGCTTTCTTCCAAAAAGGTCAACATAGTATCCGCCAGCGACCTGCTGTGCCTGGGCAGGTTTTATGCGACGGCTGCTGGGAATCCACAAATCACTTGGAAAAGTTGCTGCACTTGTGGTAGCAAGATGCAGGTACTGGATAGTGCGTGTATATGACAATTTAACACCCGAAGTTGGTGATAATTTATAGAGCATATTGAGTCGGGGCTCCGGATAATAATACTGCACGATACGATCCCCTTTTCCAAAAACTTCATTTGTGCCGGAAGGCAGGCCATCATCCTGGTAGATAATATTTTGTGTTGGACCCACCTGGCTGAAATAACTGTAACGTAAGCCAGCAACAACATTAAGCTTGTCAGTAATATCTACATCCGTGCTCAGGTAAGCTGCAGCCTCGTGTGCATATTGATTGTTAATCTTTGAATCAAAGTTTTGTTCGCCGGCGGCCAGTCCACCTGCGCCGGGGTTGAAGCGGTGCCAGGTATATTGCAGACCACCTTTAAGCCTCAGCCATTTATTAGCATTATAGCTCCAGTCATTTTTTAACTGGTAGTCATGTAATCCGGAAGCAAACATCACATTGTTTGTACTGAAACCGAACCGGCTGTTAAGATCAAATTTGTTGTAGATCAGAGATAACTGTTGTTTCAGTCTTTTGTTTATCTGTTGTTTCCAGGTGAGTCCGGCGAGCCTGTTTCCCCAATCGGCTCTAAATGAACGCGTACCTTCTTTGTCGTAATCCAGGTAGCTGAACCTGTCCTGGCCGGTATAAAAAGTGAAATCGAGCGAATTCTTTTTGTTGAGTATGTAATCAATCTTGCCATTAAAATCATAAAAATAATACCCGTTATCACCAATACGTTCTCTGGCCACCAGTTTTCCGATCTGGTCTATATATGTCCTGCGCCCGCTGATCATGATGGAAGATTTTCCTTTAACGATCGGAGCTTCAACGGCGATTCTTGAAGCAATCAAACCTAATCCACCGGTTATTTTTAACGAGTCTTTGTTTCCGTCTCTCGATTCAACTGCTATTACGGAACTTAACCTGCCACCATATTCTGCGGGCATGCCGCCTTTGATAACTTCAACATTTTTTATCGCTTCGCCATTAAACACACTAAAAAACCCAAGCAGGTGATTCGGGTTGTACACCGGGATACCATCGAGTAAAACCAGGTTCTGATCAGGCCCACCGCCACGTACATAAATACCCGCGCTTGCTTCGCCACCACTTTTTATACCCGGCAATAAAGTGATGGTTTTCATCGGGTCTGTTTCACCGAGAATCACCGGCAGTTTCCTGATTTGAGCAATGCCTAATACCTGTGAACTCATTTGTGCCCGATGAAGACGCTGGCTCGCTGTTACAGTCACATTTCCTAACATGCTTTGGCGCAGGTGCAAAATAATTTTGATGATAGTATCGTTATATAAGCGGAGGTTTAAATTTGAATTATGATGTCCGACAGCAGTTATTGCAATCTGGTATTGACCCTTTGATAATCGAATTGTGGCGCGGCCGTTTGAATCGGCAACAATCTTTAATTCACCTATACTAATGTTCGCATGACTCAAAATATTCAGTGCATCATCGGTCACATCTAATTGTAGCCGGTAATCCTGAGCCGTGGCCGATAGTGGAACGGCAACCAATAGCAGTAAGACAAGGCAATTCACTAAAGAATTGACCAATTTGGTTACTCTCATGTTGGAGCGTAGTTATCCGTACGCGATTTCTCGCATCCGGTTTTTGTTTAAGATTGGAAAGGGGGTAGACTGCTAATGTACAAATGTTTTCCTGTTTTCAAAATGTCCTGGATATTAAATTCACTTTTAGCCAGTCTTTGAATTTACTTTAAACCAGTCTTTGAATTCAACTTAAGCCAGTCTTTGGTCAGGATTCCAATTTTCGAACAGGATTTTACCAGTGCTTAGTTCAGAGTTTCACCTTCTGGCCTGATTTTGCGGCCGCATAAATCGCATCAATTATTTTAAGGTCCTTTAGTCCTTCCTCCCCATCAACCGGAACAATTGGTTTTTTATTTTCAAGGATAATCGCCGACATCTCATCCATTTGGACTGTTTGGTGAGTCACATGTGGATGGGTGAGCTCTCCTTTATTCGTCTTTGCTTTGATCGGTCCGTAGCCTGTCGAAGGTTGCATTTCTGCGAATCCGTTTTCTCCGTTAAGAAAAAAGCGGTCGAGGTTATTCATAGTATAGGTAGACAGGCAGGAAGCAACTGCACCACCCGGAAATCCAAACTGGAATTGTATCGTTTCGTCAACTCCTTCTTTAAACTTTACAGTGTCAGTTTTTGTTTCCTGTGCTGTGACCCAAACAGGCTCTTCACCAATCATATAACGGGCACCATTAACCGCATATATTCCTATGTCCATCATAGATCCTCCACCGGCAAGTTTTTTGTTAAGCCTCCATTGTGTTGGATCGCCAATTCTGAATCCACAAAGACCCTGGAAAAACAATGCTTTACCAATTTCTCCCGCCTTGCGCATCCTGATTATCTCCAGTGTTTTTGGTTCAAAATGCATGCGGTATCCTACCAGTAATTTTACATTTGCTTTTTTACAGGCATCAACCATTTCCTGGCCTTCTTTAGCATTCAGAGCCATAGGCTTTTCACAAATAGCATGTTTGCCGGCTTTTGCCACGCGTATCACCTGTTCCTTATGTAAACCATTGGGCGTGATTACATATACGGCATCTATATCAGGATTGGATTTTATATTATCGAAGTTTTCATAGTTGTAACAATTCTTTTCGGGGATACTGTATTTCGCCTGCCAGTCTTTTATTTTGGAAGGGGTTCCGCTGATAACCCCAACAAGTTTTGCTTTCTTACAATCTTTCATAGCATCAGCAACCCTGCTTCCATAACTGCCAAGTCCCATTATAGCAACGCGCAGAATTGGCCCCTGGTAAGTTTCTTCAAATATTTCATTTTGTTTTGCCAAAGCTTCAACCGGGAAAAAAGGTATAGCGAGTGCAGAAGCTGATAATTGCTGCAGAAAGTGACGGCGTGACTTCATGAAGTTTGAATTTTTAATTAAATTTTTAATTAGAAGTTTTGAAGATGGCGATTGATGCCGGCTTTTCTGGATTGGCTTTTGACACCAGCTTGTGATGCCAGATGTTTATGCTGGATTTTGATATTGGCTTTAACGACAGCTTCCTATTTAAGCGTTTGCTGATTGCGATTACAATTGTCCAACAAAATAAGAATTTATCATCATAACAGCCGATATCAAATTGTGCAATTCCCGGACCTAAAATTCAAATTTTCAATTTTGTTCAATAGTTATATTCGAATAGGATGATCCTCACGGCGTTTCATGCCCACGATTTTATGGGTACCGCCCATCTATGAAGTTCTATTCGTGGCGTCACCTGCCCGAACAACTGCGGCGTTTCTTAGGCCGGGTTTCATCCGCGAGGTTTCATCCGCTGCCTTTCATCGGTCACGTTTCATTCGCGATTTTCATCCGCCCGTTTTAACACCCGGGGTTTCACTCCGGGTTATGCGAAGTCAACCCCTATCTGGGTTGTAGGCATGACGGTTCATGAAAATTAATAACTCAGATCCTGCACAATTCTAAATTATCACTGATAACTCATACATTCAAACTCACCACTCACAACTCGCCACTAGTCAAACGGTCTTTCCACCTGCTGACTTGCCAGGTTATAAACGTCGCCGCCGGAAAGTATATGTACTATGATGTGCTCAACAGAAATTGGCATTCTGTCCTCGATTTCAGGCAGGTTTGTATATGATATTGTTTTGCCATTAAGCACAGTTACTATACCGGAGCCGATAACCAGGAACTTGTTCCCACCGGATATAATAATACCCGTGTCTTCTGCGAGCCCGATTCCAAGAATGCCGGGTTGAACAGCTACTGCCTGGGCGAGCCTGTTAAATCTCCCTCTTTTTTCGAAATGGGTATCTATGATAACGTTGGAGATAAGATTAAAACCGGTGGTAAACTTTATTTCGCCTTTGAGATGAGCCCTTGTGGCGTTACCATCATAGATCATTGTGCCGCCCATAGCCATGGCACCGGCGCTGGTACCCGCAACTACAAAGGCTTCGTGCAGATACCTGCTCCTGATCCTTTCCATAAGTTTCGTACCGCCAAAAATCGACGATAAACGAAGCTGGTCGCCACCTGTAAAGATTACGCAATTGCACTCATTGATACGATCCAGGTTTTCGGCAGTGTCAACCTGTTCACGAGAGGTGATAAAAAGATGCTCTACATCCATGCAGCCAAGTTTCAGGAAAGCATCCCGGTAGCTAATTTCCATTTGTTCGGGAAAGGACGAAGCGGTTGTGATCAGCTCGATCTTTGGAATACCGTGTTGAGCCACAAGCGTAATTATCCTCCGGAGAATACCTTCTTCAAAAAAATCGAATCGCTTTTTGCTGGCTGCTCCCTGTTTGTAATTAACACCCTTATCTTCAGCACCTCCAATCGCCACCAGATAACCCTTGATTTTTGCCATAGTTCATTTAATCGTTTACTGAACATTTTGGATAAGTCCTGTAAAAATACAAACCCTCTTTAAACCATCCTTCCCCTGTTTGAAATAACTCACCACTCACCACTCGCCACTCACAACTCTTTGAACCATCCTTCCCTGGTTTGTAATCTGCCTTAGAAAAAGATTTAACAAAGAAATTTGCGGCCCTATTATGTGGAAATAATTTTAATTTAATGCTCAGATCTCCCTAAAAACCTAATAAATGTGGAAGCCCTGCGGGTAATTGCAGTTGGTATACAATTTTAGCTGTTAACTCTCGAAATTGCCATTTATGAAAGTGCTTGAAATCAGAGCCACTGAAGGACCAAATTATTGGTCTGTCAAGCGGGAGCAGCTTGTGGTAATGCTGCTTGATCTTGAAGAAATGGAACACAAACCTACCAATCTCATCCCCGGATTTTTTACCAGATTACAAAACCTGATGCCTTCACTTTATGAACATCGATGTTCCAGGGGAGTGCCGGGTGGATTTTTATTCCGTGTAAAGGAGGGTACCTGGATGGGCCATGTGATGGAACATGTTGCCCTTGAGTTGCAAACAATGGCTGGTCTGAAAGCCAGCTTCGGACAGACCAGGGGCATTGGTGAACCAGGCAAATACCATGTAGTTTTCGAATACGATGAAATTAATGCAGGGAAATATGCGGCAGAAGCTGCCTTCAGGATCACAAGCGCTTTGATTGATGATACAAGCACTTTGATTGATGATCTTAATTTTGATATCAGGGCGGAAGTGGAAGCGATCAGGGCCATAGCCTGTAAAAACAAACTGGGTCCAAGCACTTCTTCATTGGTTGCTGAAGCTAAGAGAAGAAACATACCAGTTATCCGGCTGGATGACAATGCACTCATTCAATTTGGTTACGGCGCTGCTCAGCGCCGGATTGAAGCTACGCTGGCATCTACTACCTGCAGCATAGCAGTTGACCTGGCAGGGTGCAAGGCAGCTACCAAAAACATTTTAAGGTCAGGCTATATTCCTGTGCCGGAAGGCAGAAAGTTCAGCTCAGAAGAAGAACTGAAGGAGATCTGCGAAGAACTCGGATTTCCGTTGGTGATCAAGCCTGTCGATGGCAACCAGGGCAATGGAGCTACAACTGATATCAGAAATTTTGATGAAGCATCAGCTGCTTTCAAAATAGCAAAAGGCTTTTCTTCAAACCTGATCTGTGAAAAATTTATCATTGGTTCAGATTTTCGCATCCTGATCATCAATTTCAAATTCGAAGCAGCGGCTCTTAGAACGCCAGCAAGAATAACCGGCGATGATATTCATACGATAAACGAACTTATCAGCGTAGCCAATGAGGATCCGGACAGGGGGGACGGGCATGAGAATTCTCTCACAAAAATCAGTATCGATGAAGTGACCCTGAATTTCCTGAAACATCAGCAACTGGATCTCTCTACAGTGCTTCCAATTATGCAGGAAGTTTTTCTTAAACCTACTGCCAATCTCAGTACCGGCGGTACTGCTGAAGATGTTACCGAATTGGTACATCCGGATAATATAAAATTATTTGAAAGGGTGGCCCGGATCATGAACCTGGATATTTGCGGTATTGATGTGATCGCGCCTTCACTGGCCGAGCCTATAACAGATAACGGCGGTTCGATCATTGAGGTAAATGCCGCCCCTGGTTTTCGTATGCACCTGAATCCAACTATCGGCAAAAGACGCAACGTAGCAAAACCGGTATTGGATATGCTATTTCCGGATGATAACAATGGCCGAATTCCAATTATTGCAATCACAGGTACAAATGGTAAAACCACAACCACGAGGCTGATTGCACATATAACCAAACAAGCTGGTTATCGTGTTGGATTTACAACCACCGATGGAATTTATATAGATGATCAGATGATTTTGAAGGGTGATTGTACAGGTCCTGTATCGTCAAAAGCTGTCTTAAAGGATTCATATGTAAACATGGCTGTTCTTGAATGTGCAAGAGGAGGCATCTTAAGAGGTGGACTTGGGTTTGATCAATGCGATATCGGTATCGTCACCAACATTGCAAGTGATCATCTAGGTATGGGAGGAATCGATTGCCTGGAAAAACTTGCCCGCGTAAAGGCAACAGTCGTTGAATCAGTAAAACCCGGAGGTTATGCAATCCTGAATGCGGATGATGACCTCGTTTTTGCCATGCTTGAAAATCTTCGCTGTAATATTGCCTTGTTTTCGATGAATCCTGATAGTCAGCGGATAGCTGATCATATCCATCGTGGAGGTATGGCGGCTATTTATGAAAATGACTTTATTACTATTCTGAATGGAAAGATGAGATTTCGTATTGGCCGGGTAAGCCAGATGCCGATCACATTCTCAGGAGCAGCAACCTTTAATATTGCAAACGTACTTGCTGCATCACTTGCAACATTTATTCAAAAGATTCATCCCCGTGATATTTTTGGTGCTTTGCTCAGCTTCATTCCCTGCCCGGAAACAATCCCCGGACGCATGAATGTATTTGAGTTTCATGATCATAAAGTTATTGTAGACTATGCGCATAATCCGCACAGCGTGCAAGCCATAGCTTCCTTTATCAACTCTCTGCCTGCAACCCGGAAGATCGGCGTTATCACCGGAGTAGGCGACAGGCGCAAGCAGGACATCAAAGCAATCGGGACGGAAGCAGCTAAGATTTTTGATGAAATCATAATCAGGCATGATGATGATATGAGAGGGCTCAGTAAAACAGAGCTTGATAGCTTGATCAGCGAGGGAATCAAAGAGGTTGATCCTTCAAAAAAAATTACTATCATAGATTCCGAATTACAAGCGGTTGAAGAGGTATTAAAAAACCACATCTCAGGATCAGTTTCTGTTATTTTAACAGACAATATCAAAGCAGTCGTAACAAAACTTAAGGGAGTTATGATAAAGAGAGATATGAATCATGAGGAAGAGAGATATGAATTATGAGTTATGAATTATGAAAAAAGATTGTGAATTATGAATGATATGATACAACCGGTTAAAAATAAATTATGATTTTGTTATGTGGTTGTTGATTGGATCATTGGCATGATTATGTTTAAGTAGCACAATCCCTAACATTATGATCCATATCACAATGCCGGCAAAAAACAATCGCAGGCCTTGTAAACTATTTACTGCTACTCCTGCAACGATGATTACTATAGCTGCAACAACTATTGCAAACCCAATCCATGCTGTCCATCGCGGTAATTTGGCCGTTTGCAAAATCGAAACTGACCAGCTCAATATAGCAAGGCAGAACGAGGCTGAATAGATATAATCAAATGCATGATTCACTGCAAAGCTGTACTGAAGGATGGGTTTTAAGGTTGCGATCGTTTCAGGGTTTGCGTCCTGATAATTTTGGAGAAACAAGGGCAGAGCAATTCCATTGGTTGTTGCAGCGAGGAGCACCGCCATGAGAGCAACCGAGACAGTTACAAAACCAAGCATGGAGAAAAAGTCACCTGTCCCGAGCTTACGCGTTAAACCCCAGAATCCGATCCATCCAAAGGGTATTGAAAGGATCGCAATGGAATGTGTTAAAACGATGGTTTTGGTAATCCTGATCAGGTGCTCAACACTTCCACCCATGGGATGCAGAACCATTGTAAACAGTAACAGAATCGTAAATACAATCAACGCAATTCCGCAATTTTCTTCAAATGATTTATTCATGAGATAAATCTATGCGTCCGCAATGATTCGAGCCTTGATTGAAATCAAGAACTGATTTTTTTACGAACACGGCTTAAAGTCTCGGGAGTCATGCCCAGGTATGAAGCAATAGTTTTCAAGGGAAAATGATGTAGCAGTTCAGGCCTGGTAGTTATTAACCGTTCATACTTTTGTTCAGGAGTGAGCCGGTTATGTTGAAAATCCTGATTCTGAATCGCGTGTTCAAGAATGCGGCCCAACCGGAAATAAGCTTCTGAAATCCTGGCCAGTTCATGAAAATCCCAGACGCTTAAACCAAATACTTCGCTGTCACTTGCCGCCCGTATGATAGATTCCGATGGTTGTTGGGACATGAAACTTTTATATTCCAGTACCCAATCATCTGGTAGAAATAGGTTAAGCGTTGCCTCATAACCATCATCCCGGACGATATAATGACGAAAGCTGCCTGCATTTATAAAATAAAAGGACTGGCATACTTGTCCCTCGTTGATAAGACATTGATCTTTCCCAAGATTCATCACTTTTAGCCGACCGAAAAGTAATGACATCTGTTCCGGAGAAAAGCTGCCAAACTTTTGTATCGCTTTTGTTATCTTCTCAAACAAGTTCAACAGAATTATGAATTATGAGTGATGAATTATGAAAGAGTTATGAATTGTGAAAGAAAGGTAAAGAGAAATATGAATTATGAGTGATGAATTATGAAAGAGTTATGAATTATGAAAGAAAGGTAAAGAGAAATATGAATTATGAAAGATTTTAGGATCGTGATGATAGGGGTTTGATTACCTTTTGCAGCGTTTAAACTATTTTCTTTCGGGGTCCATTCTTGCTGGTAAGGATGATGCTTCTGATGATTAAAAGGATTTCATTTGCATCTTTGCTTACAGAATCCGATTCTCCTGGTTGTATGTATCCTGAAGCATTCAGAAGTTCCAGCCAATATATGGTCTCACTTGTTTCTTTTTGGGCCATACCCATTTTATGAATAAAATCATTTTTGCTTTCCGCACTATGGGCTTCTCTTACATTAGCACCAATTGAAGTGCCGCAGCGCAACAACTGTTTGCTCAGTGTATGGTTCTGATTTTTTGCCATTAGATCTTTATACATATTGACAATAATAACCCCAAACGCAAATGACTTCCGAAGAATGATGCTTTCTGATTTACTCATGTTTATAGAATTTAGTTGTATATAGACTGTATATAGACATTGCTTCCGTTTCAGATCTAACTAAGTATGAATTTCCCTCACATTATATTAATCTGAACCGTTTTAATCCCAGTTTTTGTGGTTTTTTTACTATCCTTTCATAATTCATAACTCATAATTCATATCATCTTACAACCGGGAGCCATGCTTCGGCTTTCTGGACACAGGCATATTTTGTAGTTGGTGCTGCTAATAAGATTATATCCGCAATACCTGATGATGCGACAACGGATCTTCGTCAACTAAAGGGTGAGAATCTTTACTTGCGTGCGATGATGCACTTCAATCTGGTTAGGGTGTTTGGGGGACCTTACACCCAGAACAACGGAGACAATCCGGGTGTTCCCATCCTTTCAGAAGATCTCTCCGATGATGAGAAACTGACGATCAGCAGATCAAAAGTAAGTGAAGTTTATGCATCTGTTATTGCTGATTTGCTGAAAGCAGCTGACCTGATGACGGCTAAAAAATCAAATCCATTTGCATCAAAAGAGGTCGCTATTGCATCGCTTGCACGAGTTTATCTTTATATGGGCGATAATGCAAAGGCCATCGGATTTGCCGATAAGGTTATCAGTTCAGGTCGTTACACATTGTTGCAGGGTGGGGCCTATGCACAATACTTCAGGGGTGAACCGGAAGCAAACACTGAAACCATATTTTGCATTCGTCATACAAAAACCCAGGACCAGGGCTACACAGCCATCGGTTCAATGTATTACAGCGGAGACGTGAGCGGTAATGCAGCCAATAAAGGTGTCAGTGGATATGGTGAAATTTATGCTTCTAAAAAAATATATGATTTCCTGAATCTGAACCCGGGCGATCTGCGCCTTGGTTTTATCTCACCATACAGGGTAAACGGTGTGTTACAGGTTAACACTTCCTTGTCTACACCAACACCTATGTATTATATCAATAAATACAATTTGCAGGAAGGTATCATCAACCTGAGTTCGCCGGTGTATCTCCGCCTCGCCGAAATGTACCTGATTCGTGCTGAAGCAAATGCGAAACTTGGTAATACACAAACCGCACTTGATGACATCAACCTGATTCGCAGACGTGCAGGACTCTCCGGAACAGCTTTACATACAACGGCCAGTATCGCGATTGCAGGTAAAACAGCACTGGATGTAACCCTTGAGGAACGTTACCTGGAGCTGGCTTTCGAAGGTCATCGTGCTTATGATCTTTTCCGCAATGGCAGACCTATGGTAAGGAACTATCCGGGAACTCATTCACTGAACACAACTCCGAATAATATTAATCAGACTGTACCGGCAACGGATAACCGGATCATATTTTATATACCGGAAAGTGAAAGGGCAAAAAATCCAAACCTGACACAGAATCCCTGATCATAGAAAGCTGATTGCTTTAACCGGGAAAATCAGCATTCGTTTGTTCGATAATATTGGTTATTCGCTAATGAGTATAGATTAACACAACAAAATCAACACCATGCAATCATTCAAAATATTTACTTCAATCATAACTGCAGGTTCAATCATAATTGCAGGATTGATACCTGGTATCGCCTGTAATAAACCTGAAGCGGTACTGTTCACCGATAACTCAACAGCTGCGAAGGCAGATAAAAAAGGCTGGGTGGCTACCGCAGATAGTGAAACAGCACCTGGACTTGAAAATACCGGTGCGGCCGCTGCAACAATTGATGGCGATATCACCACTTACTGGCACACAGATTATGTGGCGGTGGTTCCCTATCCGCATTGGCTGTTGATTGATATGCAGACCGATAAAAATATCATATCGGTTGATATCACGAACCGCCAGGCAGCTGCACCCAATACGGTGGGAATGAAAAGATTTAAAATTGAAGGAAGTAAAACCGGTGATAATTTTACCAGTCTTGGAGAATTCAATTTTGCAATCACGAATGCACCACAAAGTTTTCCGGTATCTTCGTTTGCGTCTTACCGTTATTTAAAAATTACTGCCCTCGAGCCACAAAAGGCAGGAACAAATCATACCTTTCTGTCTGAAGTGGATGTGTTTACAACAAAATAGTGAATTTGGCACTGGTTGATTGAAGACTGAAACGCTGACGATTGAATTGCTGATCAGTAAATTGGCAATGATGAACTGGTAATGTTGGACGAACTAAAAACGTTGGATGAATAAACTAAAATGATAATTATAAAAACAATATCAGCTTTACTGGCTGCTGCCATTTATGGCCTGGTTGTCTCTGTTTCCTGTACAAAAAATGTTGTAGAGGTGGAAAATGAAATAGAAAATGTACAAGCGGTTATAGATTCTGCAACTGCGGTTGCTGTGCCATTGGCGGGAAATGCATTTATTACAACTGTGGTAAACAGAACAGATGAAAAGATCTCTGCAAAAGGTCTTGAAAACTGGAGAAATGCAGGCTCTGTCATAAGTACTTATTTCCACGTTGTAAAAACTGGTTCATTAAATCTTGCATTGAGAGCAAGGATAACTAAAGGGAAAAGCACTGTCAATCTTAGAGTAAATGGCCGCTCGTTCCCGGTAAACATTTTTACGGGTGAGTTTACTACAGTCTTTGCCGGTACTATTAACATCACTGATACCGGGTATCTGAAATTAGATTTGCAGGGGATTTCTAAAACTGATAGTTTCTTTGCTGATGTCTCAGATATTATGATCAGTGGAGCGGCATCTCCGGGTGCTGTATTTGCCAATGATCCCAGGAACTTTTACTGGTCGCGCCGTGGACCTTCCTGCCATCTCAATTATGTAGTTCCTTCCGGGGATAACGAATATTTTTACTCTGAACTAGTGGTTCCGACCGGCGCCGATTTGCCAGGATCTTATTTTATGGCTAATGGTTTTGGTGAGGGATATTTCGGAATACAGGTGAAATCAGCTACTGAAAGATGGGTATTGTTTTCAGTTTGGGATCCGGCAGAAGGTAATGGCATGACAACCCTGCTTAAAAAAGGAGAAGGGGTCACAGCACAGCGATTCGGTGGCGAAGGTACCGGTGGACAAAGCTATCTCCCGTTTAACTGGAAAGCCGGCACCAGTTATCGTTTTCTTACCCGTGGTAAACCGGATGGAGCAGGTAATACTGTTTATACATCCTGGTTTTTTGCCCCGGAAAACGGAACCTGGAAGCTGATGGCCACCTGGTCACGTCCTAAAACTTCAAAATATCTTACAAACTTTCATGGCTTTCTTGAAAACTTTTATGCTGATAGCGGTTACCTGGAACGAAAAGCATTTTGGAGTAATCAATGGGTACGACTGGCATCGGGAAGCTGGAAAGAAATCACGCAGTACAAATTCTCTGTAGACGCGACTGGTAAAAATAAACAAAGACTTGATTTTGCGGGAGGAATAGAAGAAGGAAAATTCTCCCTGAAAAACGGTGGTTTTTTCTCAAAGAGCATCTTACCCGGTACTCTTTTTACAAGAGACGCAACATTAAAAGAACCTCAAATTGATTTTGATAAACTTCCATAAAATAACTCATCACTCATAAATTCATAACTCACTCATCACTCATCACTCATATTCACGTCTTCTTCACGACTTGTATAAAAAAATAAACAAATGAACAGGAAAGATTTTGTAAAAACAACCGGACTCGCAATTGCTTCCATGGCGGTATTACCTAAGGCAGGTTTCAGTTCATCGAATGCAGAACCCGCCGTCAAAGTTGCCATGATAGGTGTAGGGCTTCGTGGTCAGAACCACCTGGATCTTTTGTTGCGCCGCGCGGATGTTGAACTTGTTGCGATCTGTGATATTGATGACCGGATGGTTGCTTCTTCAAAAAAGATCATAGAAGCAAGCGGCAAAAAGATGCCGCAGATTTTTACGGGTAACCCCTATTCCTGGAAAAAAATGCTTGAATTAAAGGGAATTGATGCTATTGTGATCGCCACACCATGGGAATGGCATAAAGAAATGATTATTGGTGCTATTGAATCAGGTATAAAATACGTTGGTTCAGAGGTGATCATTGGCATTACATTACAGGATCATTGGGATATCGTACATGCAGTTGAGAAAAACAACGCACAGCTTATGATGTTGGAGAATGTCTGCTACCGTCGCGATGTGATGGCTATACTGAATATGGTGCGCCAGGGATTATTTGGTGAATTGATTCATCTTCAGGGCGGCTACCAGCATGATTTACGCGAGGTGAAATTTAATAACGGGGTAAAAGCTTATGGGGGCGGAGTGGAGTTTGGCGAAAAAGGCTGGTCGGAAGCAAGATGGCGTACCGAGCATTCGGTAAGGCGTAACGGTGATCTATACCCGACACACGGCATCGGGCCCATTGCACAATACCTTGATATAAATCGTGGTAACCGATTTGTAAATCTGAACAGCTTTTCTTCCAAATCACGCGGACTGCATAATTATGTGGTCAGCAAAGGTGGGGAGTCTCATCCAAATTCAAAAGTTTCCTTCAAGCTGGGTGACGTGGTGACTACGCATATCAATTGCGCAAATGGAGAAACCATTTTGCTTCAGCATGACACTAATCTGCCAAGGCCGTATTCCATTGGCTTCCGTGTGCAGGGCACAAGTGGAATCTGGATGGATCTCAATAAAGGCATTTATATCGAAGGCAAATCTGCCAAACCTCATCAATGGGACGATCAGAAAGCATGGCTTGATAAATACGACCATCCACTATGGGCAAAATGGAGTAAGGAAACCCAGGGCGCCGGGCATGGAGGTATGGACTTTTTTGTTATCCATTCTTTTATTGAGTCGGTCAAAAGAAAACTTCCGACACCAATGGATGTTTATGATGCAGCTGCCTGGAGCGCCATCACACCTTTAAGCGAACAATCCATTGAATTGGGTAACGAAACAATTGAATTTCCTGATTTTACAGGAGGTAAATGGATGTATCGTAAACCGGTTTTTGCGTTGAATGATGAATATTGATAAAAAGAATACTGATAAAAACAGAAACCCGGTTATGCCCAGATCCGTTTTACATGAATATGGCATTGAAGAAGATATGCTGAGGTTAGTGCCTTATGGAAATGGCCTGATTAATAATACCTGGAAGATAGAATTGCCAGGGCGTGAGTTTATTTTGCAAAAAATTAATACCACCGTTTTCAAGGAGCCGCAAAAGCTGGCAGGCAATATCCGGCGAATCGCAGATTATCTGAAAACCTATTTTCCAAACTATGCATTTGTGGCTCCTGTTCCAAGCAGCGAAGGGCAGGATATGATCAATGCTGATGGCGACGGGTTCTATCGCTTATTTCCATTTGTAACAGACTCGCATACTGCAGATGTGGTTCATACCCCGGCCCAGGCTTTCGAGGCTGCCGCACAGTTCGGGAAATTCACCAGGTTGCTTGCGGGCTTTAATGCTTCTTTGTTGCATACCACCATTCCGTTTTTTCATGATCTTGGTTATCGGTATGACCGTTTCCGGGACTCGATTAAAAACGGGAATCGTCGCCGCATCCTGGAAGCCGAGGATCTGATAAAGACCTTATTAAAGCATGCAGATATTGTGGAAGAATACCGTCGGATTATTCTTGACCCCGGTTTCAGATTAAGGGTAACCCATCATGATACAAAGATCAGCAACGTATTATTTGATGAAGAAGACAAGGGCATTTGTGTCATTGATCTTGATACGGTGATGCCCGGCTACTTCATCAGCGACGTTGGCGACATGATGCGAACCTATCTTTCACCGGTGAGTGAAGAGGAAACAGATTTTGACAAGATCGTTGTGCGTCCCGAATTTTATACAGCGATTGTTGAGGGATACTATAAAGAAATGAAGGATGTACTTACCGGGACCGAGAAACGATATTTTTTTTACGCGGGAAAGTTTATGATTTATATGCAGGCCGTCCGGTTTCTCACCGATTACCTCTATAATGATGTTTATTATAAAGTAAACTACCCAATGCAAAATTATGTTCGGGCCGCTAATCAAACCGACTTGCTTAAAAAGCTGATTGATCAGCAAAAGAGCCTTGAATATAGTTATGAGTTATGAGTTATGAGTGATGAGTGAGTTATGAGTTTACGAGTGATGAGTGAGTTATGAGTTTACGAGTGATGAGTGAGTTATTAGTTATTTGCTTATGAGTTCAGTTAAAAATTTGTGGAATGTCCTTAATTCAACACTCAGATCATTCTTAACTCACTCATCACTCATCACTCATAACTCTTCTATTGCTTTTTTCATTAAACTATGAAAGATGAAAGTATTAAAGGTTATTGGAGTTAAAGAGATTGCCTACGAAAGTTCTATAACAGAAATTTCGGGTTTGCTCGACCGTCTTGATAAAAACGAGATCAATAATCTTCCCTGGCCATCCTATCCTTGCAAGCCTTCAGCAAGCTTCACCATTGCTTATGGGCCAGACTGTATTTTCCTGAAATATTTTATCACTGAAAAACAAATCCGGGCAGTTAATGATGAACCGAATTCACCGGTCTGGCAAGATACCTGTGTCGAGTTTTTCGTGAGCTTTAATGATGGAAAGCAATATTATAATTTTGAAATAAATTGTATCGGAACTATCCTGGCTGCCTATGGCCCGGACCTGGAACATCGTGATTTCCTTCCTGAAAAAACAATCGCCACTGTCAAAACTTACACAATCATAGACAAGCTGAGTGAGCCGCCTGTCATCCATTGGGATTTGATTGCGGTGATTCCTTTTACCGCTTTTGTGCACGATAATATAAATTCTCTTCAAGGTGTCAGCGCAAGGGCAAACTTTTATAAGTGTGGTGACAAGTTGAAGGACCCGCATTATCTTGCCTGGAATGATATAAAAGCCGCGAAACCTGATTTTCACTTGCCGGCGTTTTTCGGAACTTTGCATTTTTAAAAACGGCCTGGCCGTTTCCCATGATTTCCCGGATCAACCGGGCTTTATTCAGGTTGCATCGTTTTGTTAGGTTTTTTTATCGCTTGGAAAAGAGTACACTTCGCAAAGAGTTAATTCGCTTCGAAAAGAGTACACTTCGCAAAGAGTTAATTCGCTTCGTAAAGAGTTACAACTTTTCGTTAAAGGTTACCTTGTTTCGTTATGGTTGCCCTATTTCGTTAATAGTTAGCTCATTTCCATAACGTTGCCTTGTTACTTAAGGTTACTTCGTTTAGTAAAAAGTTGTCATGTTTCGTTAAGGTTAACTCGTTTCGTTAAGGTTTGCATATCGCTATTTGCCAATACTTCCCCTTTTGTTACATTGTGACGATGTCTTTCAGTGATGATAATAAATTACCAACCTTAAAGGAGATCGCCCGCCGCCTGAACGTCTCTGTTTCTACTGTGTCCCGGGCATTGATCGATCATCCCCGGATTGGCCTGGGTACAAGACTGAAAGTTCAGCAGCTGGCAAAGGAAATGTAAACCTCTAACCAGAACCACGATTGTTATTTGAAAAAGATTTTGTATGCCGATGGGGGGCTTTTGTGGATATTGCGGCTGATGGTTTTGTAACAAAAGTTTGACCTTTACGGGATCACCAATCATTCAGG
>Ga0193752_1000484_pt1 | contig 37840 bp, 27 predicted proteins | sample H1c1metaG_FD_144924 | JGI IMG/M metagenome (GOLD analysis project Ga0193752, IMG submission 144924) | Soil microbial communities from a riparian zone of the East river system, Colorado, United States - H1c1 | ecosystem: Environmental > Terrestrial > Soil > Riparian zone | place: USA: East River... | reverse complement strand
GCTCAGGCGCTGGCTGAGGCGGGTGACCTCGTCCATGCCGTAGTCGAGCGCGCTCTTGCGAAGGTCGAACTTCGCCGGTGTCGCTGGCGCTGGGTTGCCGGTCATGCTCGTCGCGGGCGGTGTTGCTGACGCCATGCCGTTACCGAAGATGCGCGTGTACGCGTCCCACGGACTTTGAAGCGCGGGCACCACACGACTCGGCGCGGACCAGATCGGGCGGCTGTTCGTGTCCGTATAAATGATGCGGACGGCCAACTGCAGCGATGCGTACTTCGACCCCTTGCCGATCACACTCGCGATCTTTTGGTCGATCGACGGGCCGCCTGCGTTGCCCTCGTCGACCATCTCGATGCCGGTCAGCATGTGCGGAACGCCGCGGTGATGACCGTCGCCGCCGGGGCCTTTGTCCCGCGACTTCATCGACAGCTTATTGAGGATCGTGAGATCGGCCTTGTAGGGATCGAGGGGCCCGTAGATCGGACCCAGGGTCGTGCCGCTCGCGGCGGGCCGGCTTGCGCTACCCCACATGCCTTCCGGAACGTGGATCACCATGAACCGCGTGGGTGGTGCCGCTTGCGCCTGCGCTTGGCGGGTCAACATGCCCTTCGGGAGCCAGCACGAGACACCTGCCAGCCCAATACCGCCGAGCACCGCACGTCGAGAGATCAAGAATCGTTCATCCATCAGCGTCCTCGCTACTCTGGCTTGCGGTACATGGAAAAGGCGTCGGTTTCGGTCAGGGCAATCACCAGCTCCTTCAGATCGCCATTCGAGTCGGCAAACGCTGCCTGAACCTCGGAAAGCGAACACGCGTCTTCGGGCTCGTCGCGCCTGCCCAGCGAGTAGCGCAGCAGCTGCGTCGGAGCGCAGTCGCGAACCTGCGTGCTGCCTGCGAGCAAGCCAGCGAGCTCAGTGCCGCCGCTGTACTTGCCGTCGATGTCCTGGGTGGACGTGATCTCGCCGCTGTCGTCTACAGCTACGCCCTGATCCATCGTGCGCCAGGCGCCGATGCCGTCGTACGCCTCGAGGCCGAAGCCCAAGCCGTCGATCAGGTTGTGGCAACCGCTGCAGGCGGGATTGTTGGTGTGCATCGCAAACCGCTCGCGATTCGAGATGCCGTCCTTTGGCTCCGGCAGCTGCGGCACGTTCGCCGGCGGATCCGGCAAGTCCTGACACAGCATGCGAACGCGCACCCACTGGCCGCGCTTGACGGGCGAGCTCTGATCCGGCCGCGCATACGCAGCGAGCACGCTGCCTTGCGTCATCACGCCGGCGCGCTGATCTGGGTTCAGATCGACCTTGGCGAACGTGTTCGCATCCGCCGGTGCGCCGCTAGTCACGCCGTAGAGATCGGCGAGCGGCTTGTTCACGAACGAGTAGTTCGCGCTCAGCATGGTCGAGAGCTTCGCGTCGCCGCTCCAAACCACGTCGTCCACGTAGCGCTTCGACTCCTCGATCATCGCAGCGCGGAGCGTGTCGTCGAACTTCGGATACGTGGTCGTGTCCTTACTGGTCTTCTCGATCCGGTCCAGGCCGAACCACTGCCGGTAGAACTCGGCAACCGCGGGCTTCGCGCGCTGGTCCGTGATCATGCGGCGGGCCTGAGCACTGAGCTGGTCTTTGGTCTTGAGCTCGTTGCGCTGCGCAGCGTCGAGCAGCATGTCGTCCGGGACGGAGGCCCAAATGAACGACGCCAGGCGTGCGGCGACCTCGTATTGCCCAACCAGCTGAGTGCCCACTGCAGCGACACCGCCGACTGCGGTTTGCGCGCCGAACTCGGGCTTGAACAGGAAGTTGGGCGAAGCCAGCGCCGCGGCGACGACCGCACGTACGCCGGTCTGCGCATCCGATGCAGCTTTCGCCGTGTCGTAGACCGACTGCAAGCGTGTGACCTCGTCGGCTTCGAGCGGACGCCGGAAGGCGCGACGCCCGAACTTCGTAATGAAGTTCTTCACGCACGTCGTGCCGGTCGAACCGGAAGCCGCGGGGTCACAACCCGCGAGGCCTTTCACGTCCGTGACGCCTTCGGCGAGAGTCGCAGCTGAGTCCAAGTACTGCTCAGCGAGCAGCTCGGGCACCGTTTGCGTCGTCGCCGTGTTGTCGAACAGCCCGACGAGGGTATCAGTCGCGAAGTCTTTACCAGGCCCGGTGGTATCACCCAAGAGGTCGCGTACGCTGTTGTCGTACTCCTCGTGGGTCAACCGCCGGAGTGGAGACTGGCCGCCCGTCGGCGTGGAGCAGTCCACCGCGACGCCATTCGGATCAGTCGGGTTTGTGGTGCCGTTCGTCCCGCCCGGAGTAGTTGGCGACGAACCCGGCTTACTGCCGGTTACGCCGGGATTGCTACCCGGCAACTGGGGCGTACCGTTGGGAGACCGGGTCGGGAGTGACGGATCGGAAGCAGCTTGAGTGCTCTCCCATCCGCCGGGAACTGCCGAGTCGATTGTCCCTGAGCAGGCGCTTAGAAATGCCAGCGCCGGCCCGACCATTGCCGGTACAAAACGAAACCTGTCTACGGCCATCTCGTTGCCTCATTGCGCGGGTCGAGCGTTGTGCGCTCAGCCCGTTCATGTTGGTCGAGTCCAGTTACGAATGACGAATGTAAGTCAGGCCGTCGGCGGTGCGCTGCGGGGGGTATTCCAAGCTCGAGTTAGTACGACTGCGAGTCCCAGGAAGGTCACCTTATTCGTGCACACTGCCGAGTGGCGTTGGCCACAATCTGCATAGTCACCTGGCTTGGGTGTGCATGGCAACCATCAAGATTGGCTATGCGATCGCCTATACAGGCGAAACGGCCGTGTAACGCGGCGATCCCGTGGCGCAACATGCGAAAAAAAAGGTCGCATGTATCACGCTTTGTGGGTCTGCGTTCCAGTGAGACTCAGACGTTGAAGCGGAAGTGGATCACGTCGCCGTCACGAACGACGTATTCCTTACCTTCAGTCGCGAGTTTGCCCTGCGCTCTGCACGCGGCCTCGCTCCCGAGCTTGATCAGATCTTCCCACCAGATGACCTCTGCGCGGATGAACCCACGCTCGAAGTCGGTGTGGATCTTCCCAGCAGCGCGAGGCGCCTTGTCGCCCTTCTGGATCGTCCAGGCGCGGACCTCTTTCTTCCCCGCCGTGAAGAACGTGATGAGATCGAGCGCGCCATAGCCAGTGCGAATGACTGAATTGAGACTCGGCTCTTCGAGCCCGACCGAAGCCAAGAAGTCAGGTCGCTCTGCCTCGCTCAGCTGCATGATCTCGGCTTCGATCGCGGCGCAGATCACTGCGACCTGCGCGCCTTCCTGCGCTGCGACTTCGCGCACGCGCCCCACGAGTGGATCAGTCTCGAGCTTGCCGAGCTGATCTTCCTTCACGTTGCAGACGTAGAACAAAGGCTTCGCTGTCAGCAGCTGCAGGTCGTGGAAGGCCGCGACCTCTCGCTCGTCTTCGGGGGTCACCATCGCTGCGCGCTTGCCCGCGTTGAACGCCGGCAGCAGCCGCTCACACACCGCGAGCAGCGCTTTCGCTTCCGCATCGCCGCCTTTAGCGGTCTTTCGCGCCCGATCTGCGCGCTTTTCGACCGTCTCGAGGTCCCGCAGGATCAGCTCGGTGTTGATGGTGTCGATGTCCGACGTGGGGTCGACCTTCCCGTCCACGTGCACCACGTTCGGGTCTTCGAAGCAGCGAACGACGTGCGCAATCGCGTGGCATTCCCGGATGTTCGACAGGAACGCGTTGCCCCGGCCTTCACCCTTGGAGGCTCCACGGACGAGCCCAGCGATATCGACGAAATCGACGGTCGCAGGCACGCGGCTGTCTGTCTCGTACAGTTTGACCAGCGCCTCGAACCGCGGATCGGGCACCGGTACGACGCCGACGTTCGGATCGATCGTACAGAACGGGTAATTGGCGGCTTCGGCCTGCTTCGACGACAGCGCGTTGAAGAGCGTGCTTTTACCGACGTTGGGTAAACCGACGATTCCGACAGACAGAGTCATGGCTGCGCGCTCATACCGCTGAACAGTCCCCCAGGCAACCAACTGCTCAGCATCGCGTCCGTAGTTCACGCACCCTTGGAGTGCGTGTGCGCGCGAAGTATCCTGCGCCGCCCCGATGAATCGCCTGAAGCTTCTCCTGTTGGTGTGCGCGATCTCCTTATGCATGCCGTCCGTGATTTCAGCTCAGGCGGCGCCATCTCCCGCAGGGGGCGGAGCTGCGGGAGCGCCCGCACCTCCGGTGATCGTGCCGCCGAAGCTCGACCACTTCGTCGAAGCCGCGTATCCGCCCGAAGCGCTCGAGCAAGCGTTGTCGGCTCGGGTCGAGATCGAGATGGTCGTCGGCGTCGATGGCAAGGTCAGCGACTTGCGCGTGAAGGCGCCAGCCGGGCACGGCTTCGATGAAGCGGCGCTCGCAGCCGCACAACAACTGACGTTTCAGCCAGCGACGCGCAACGGCGTTGCGGTCGCGGCTCGCATTACGCTTCCTTATGTATTCGAGTGGAAGGCGCCCGAGCCACCACCGGTGGAAGAAGAGGCTCCGCCTGCGCCCGCGCGGCTCGAAGGCCAAGTGCTCGACTCGGAGGCTGGTGCTCCGCTCGCCGACGTGGAAGTGATCGTGTCGGACGGTGCGAACACGGCGCGTCGCGTGGTGACCGATGCGGAAGGTCGGTTCGCGATTCCGGAGCTCGCTGCGGGCCAGTACAACGTGAGTCTCTCGAAGTCGCAGTGGATCAAGCAGGACAGTGACGAGGCGCTCGTCGCAGGTGAAGCGACGACGGTCGTCTATCGCTTGCAGCCTGCGCCCGATCCCGAAGCGTTTCGCGCGGTCGCTCGCGTGGCACCGCCGCCGCGCGAAGTGACACGGCGCACGATCGGTAAAGAAGAGCTGACGCGCATTCCCGGTACGCGCGGCGATGCGCTGCGTACGGTGGAGATTCTGCCCGGTGTCGCGCGTCCGCCGAGCGGTGCCGGTGCGCTGATCGTTCGCGGTAGCTCACCGACGGATACGCAAGTCTTTCTCGACGGCATCCCGGTGCCGTTGCTCTACCACTTCGGGGGTCTGACGAGCTTCATCAACGGGCGCTTGCTCGAGAGCGTGGATTTCTATCCCGGTAACTTCTCGGTGCGGTACGGCCGGCGGCGCGGCGGTATCGTCGAAGCGAAGCTTGCGGATCCGCCGCGCGATCAACTCCACGGCGTTGCCGACCTCAGCTTGATCGACGGCTCGCTCTTGTTGCAGGGACCGATCACTGACAACTGGGAGTTCGCGGCGGGCGTGCGCCGTTCGTGGCTCGACGTCGTGCTCGCTGGCGCTCTCGACTCGGCCGACATCGATACGCTCGCAGCGCCGGTCTACTACGACTACCAAGTCGAGACGACGTACCGCCCGAACGACAAGAACAAGTTGCGGTTGATCGTGTACGGCAGCCGCGACAGCTTCCAGCTACTCTTCACGCGGCCTTCCGACACCGACGCTTCGCTGCGCGGACAGTTCGATTTGCAGTCGCAGTTTCACCACGTGCACGCGAGTTGGCAGAGCAAGCTGAGCGATCGCGTCGATCAAGACGTCGACGTCGCAGTTGGTACCTACGACGTGAGCTTCGGTGTCGGCGAAGCGTTCGACTTCTCGCTGTCCGGTGCCGAGGTTTACTTGCGCAGTGAGTGGCGCGCGCGTTTGACCGATCGCGTGCGCTTGATCGCTGGCATCGACCTCAACGTATTGCCGGGCAAAGTGAATTACAAAGGCCCGCGCATAGGGCAGAGCGAAGGAAACCCGCAGCAAAACTCGGGGCAGGGCACGCCTTCGAACGGCGAGCCGACCACGCAAAGGGATAGTTTCACGGGCGTGCTGCCGGCGGTCTATCTCGAGAGCGATCTCGACCTCTCGCCGTTTCGAGTCGTGCTCGGTACTCGAGTCGATTACTTCTCCGCGGTCAAAGCGTTCTCGTTCGATCCACGCCTGACGATGATCTACAACCTCGACGACAAGACGAGGCTGAAGGGCGGTATCGGTCAGTTTACGCAGCCGCCCGAGTTCCAAGAAAGCTCGCCGGTCTTCGGCAATAAAGATCTAAAACCGACGCGCACGATTCACATCGGGGTCGGCATCGATCGCGACATCACCGAAGGCTTCAGGGTCGGCGTCGAAGGCTTCACCAAGTTTCTCTACGATCGCATCATCGGGACTGAGTTCGGCGAAGCTCCTTACTTCACGAATGGTGGCCAAGGCCGCGTGTACGGGCTCGAAGTCTCCGCGAAGATCGATCCGCGCGGGCGCTTCTTCGGCTACCTCTCGTACACGCTCTCGCGTTCCGAGCGCGAGGATCGCAAAGAGGGCTACAACGTCTTCGACTACGATCAGCCGCACATCTTGACCGTCTCCGGCACCTACCGTTTGGGCCGCGGGTGGGAAGCGGGCGCGCTCTTCCGATTGACGTCGGGTAATCCAGACACCCCGGTCATCGGTGCGATCTACAACAAGGATACCGATATCTACACGCCGGTGTACGGACGCGTGAACAGCATTCGCAAGCCCCTCTTCCACAAGTTGGATGTGCGCATCGAGAAGCAGTGGAAGTTCGACGCGTGGAAGCTCGCGCTCTATCTCGACGTGCAGAACGCCTACAACTCGGTCAACTCGGAAAACATCGTGTACGACTTCGAGTATCGGACGTCGCAACAGATCCGCGGGTTACCGATCATCCCGAACCTCGGCTTGCGAGGAGAGTTCTGATGCGGACCTCTCTCAAAACCTCGTTCAGCCTGCTCGTGCTCAGCCTGCTGTCGATCTTCACCGGCTGCGAAGATGATCTGCCGAAGGTCACGTTGATCACCCACATGCGTGCGCTCGGCGCGCGGCAAGAAGTGATCGGCGACGAGGCACGCGCGATTCCGAAGCCCGGCGAACGGGTGCGGATGACGTGGGCGATGGCGTATCCCGACGTCGAAACTACGGATGACGAGCTCGCCTCGTTTTTCATCGAATGCACCGCGCCGATTCGTTACACCGGCACGCCCGTGTGTCAGGAGTTCATCGATGCGGCTCAAGGCCGTACGACCGGGCTCGGGTTCGGGTTCTCGCAGCCGCCGGAGGGTTGCGATGTGAAGCCGGATTCGACGCAAACCATCGCGGGCATTCGGCTCGTGTGCGTGACTGGCACGCCCAAGATCGACGTTCCCGTCGCGAAGGCGGCGAAGTCCCCGCGATTGGTGCAAGGCATCATCTGCCGCAATGGCATCCCGCAGCTCGATCTAGAAAGCCCGACCGGCGCGAGCTGCAAGCCCAAGTCGAGTCGCGACGACTTCGAAGAGATCACGGTCTACGGCACCGTGAACATCGCGACGAAGGCGGACGAAGAGAACGAAAACCCCGCTATCGCGAAGGCGAAGCTGAGGCTGCGAGCGACCGAGTTCGGAGACCCGATAGACTGGAATCCGACGCCGGCCGAGGCGTTGCCCGATCTCGAGGAAGACTGCTCGACCGCATCGAGCGAGATCCTGCCGAAGTCGCCCGGCTTCACGGGAGTGATCTTGATCGACTATCCGAAGCAAACTGCGTCGAGAGAGCGCGACGAAGACATCGTGTTCTCGACCTACGCGACGTTCGGAGAGCTCTCGCGGCGCTTCACCGTGTTCGAGTCGACCGGTGTAGAAGTAGACGCGCCCAAGCTCACGTGGAAGCTGAGCGAGGAAGAGCGTACCGAGTTGGTCGGCAACCCAAGATTGGTGCGTTTCTATTTCACCGTCGTCGACGGGCGCGGCGGATTCGACATCACGACGCGCGAGCTCTGCGTAGACCGTCTCTAGCGTTTGTCGTGGGAAACCCCTGCATCGTGTCGTGAGAAGCCGCGCGTGTGGGCGAACGCCCACGCGCGCGTGGATCAACGCTCAACTTCTCGGACACGAGATTTTCTGAGAGTCTGATTACTGCTCCAGGGGATGGAGCACACGCACGATGCTACCGACAGCTGAAGGCGACGAACCGTTGCGCGTTCTCTTGGCCGAGGACAACGAGGGCGACGTGCGGCTGATCGATCGGGCGCTCCGCCAGATCGCGCCCGGCTGCGAAGTGCACTCGGTCGATAACGGTGTGAAAGCGCTCGCGTTTTTGCGGCGCGGTCCGGAGTATCCAGACGCCCCGCGGCCGGACCTCGTGCTGCTCGACTTGAAGCTGCCGCGGAAGACCGGCCTCGAGGTGCTCGCGGAGCTCAAGCGTGAGCCCAACTTGCGCCGCATTCCGGTGGTCGTGATGAGCAGCTCGCGCGCCGACCACGACATCGCGCGCGCCTACGAGTTGCAAGCTACGGCGTATGTCGCGAAGCCGGTGTCGGACTACCGCGAGGTGATCGAATCGATCGTGCGGTTCGTTCGGACGGCCGAGCGGCCCCACATCGCAAACGCGACGAGTCGTTCAGGTCAGTGGGACGAGACCGATGGTTTCGTGCGACCGGCCGCGAACGAGACGCAGGATCGCGCGCCTTCGCGTGCTCGGCTGCTGTCGGCGATCGTCGAGAGCTCTGCGGACGCGATCGTGAGCATGGACAAAGGTGGGATCATCACCACCTGGAACGTCGCGGCGGAGCGGCTGTTCGGCTACACGAGCAAAGAAGCGATGGGGAAGCACATCCGCGCGGTGCTTCCGGACGATCGCTTGCAGTCGCTCGAGGCGACGTTGATCGCGGTGCAGCGCCACGGACGGGTCACGAGCAGCGAGACCGTTCGCGTGGATCGAGACTCACGCCGGATGGCCGTCTCGCTCACGGTTTCGCCGCTGGCAGATGCAGAAGGGCGTTCGCTCGGGCTCGTCGCGATCGCGCGTGACGTCACGGAGCGCAAGCGCACCGAAGAAAAGGTTCGGCTGGCGGTCGAAGCTGCGCCGACTGCGATGATCATGGTCGACGAGAGCGGCACGATCTTGCTCGTGAACACACAGGCCGAGCGCTTGTTCGGTTACCAGCGTGGAGAGCTCGTCGGGCGATCGATCGACATGCTCGTCCCGGCGCGCTTTCGCCACGAGCACAAGCGCCTGCGCGGCGGATTTGCAGAGTGTCCCGAGACGCGCGAGATGGCGGCCGGCCGCGAGATCTACGGCCAGCGTCGCGATGGAACTGAGATGCCGATCGAGATCGGTCTGACGCCGATCGTGACGCAGGATGGGCTCGTCATCTTGAGCTCGATCGTCGACATCAGTGAGCGCAGACAAGCCGAAGAGCGGTTCCGACTCGCGGTGGAGTCGTCGCCGAACGGCATGGTGATGGTGAACATTCGCGGGCAGATCGTGCTCGTGAACGCAGAATGCGAACGGATGTTCGGCTACTCGCGCGACGAGCTGGTCGGCCGCTCGATCGAGATGCTGGTGCCTGAGCGCTTCCGCCACGAACACGGCGCGCACCGCGCGAGCTTCACTGCCAAGCCCGAGCGGCGGTTGATGGGTGCGGGTCGCGACTTGTACGGCATGCGAAAGAGCGGCACGGAGTTTCCGGTGGAGATCGGGCTGAACCCGATCACGACGCCGCAAGGTCCACTCGTGCTCTGCTCGGTCGTGGACATCACCGAGCGCAAGCAAGCGCAAGAAGTCCTCGAGGCCCGCTCTCGCGAGCTCTTGCGATCGAACGCCGAGCTCGAGCAGTTCGCGTACGTCGCGTCGCACGACCTACAAGAGCCGCTGCGCATGGTCGCGAGCTACACGAGTTTGCTTGCGGAGGAGTACGGCAAGGTGCTCGACGACGACGCGAAGCTGTACATCCACTTCGCGAAGGACGGCGCGGAGCGGATGCAGCAGCTGATCCACGATCTGCTGTCGTACTCCCGCATCAGCTCACGGAAGCGCGCGCCGACGCCGGTGTCCTCGTCGGAGTGTTTGGACCTCGCGCTCGCGAACTTGCGCATCAGCTTGGAAGAAACGGGCTGCGTAGTCCGCCGTGTGGACCTGCCGACGGTGCTCGGCGATCGCAGCCAGATCGTCGACTTGTTCCAGAACTTGATCGCGAACGCGATCAAGTTCCGGCGCGGTGCGCCGCCGGTGATCGAGGTCACCGCCGAATTGGAGCTCGGTGGCGTGAAGTTCGCGGTGCGCGACAACGGCATCGGGATGGAGCCGCAGTACTTCGACGAAGTGTTTCAAGTCTTCCGGCGGCTGCACACGAAGGAAGAGTATCCGGGCACAGGGATCGGCCTCGCGATCTGTAAGCGGATCGTCGAGCGTGTCGGCGGCAGGATTTGGGTCGAGTCGGTGCTCGGGCAGGGCTCGACGTTTTATTTCACGTGGCCCGCGGCACCCGCGAAGGCCGACGCGAGTTAGAGGTCTTCGACTGGCGGCGTGGCGAGTGCGACATCGCACAGCGCGCGGGCTTGTTCGACCCAACGATCGCGCTCGACGCGGCCTGGGTTCACCTTCAGCTGGCGAGCGAAGTTCGTGCAGTCGTCCGGCGTCCATGCCGCGATCGCTGCAAACGTCTCGACGCCGAAGCCTTGCAACAGGCGCGCGTAGTGCGGGCCGATACCGCGGATGCGGGTGAGATCGTCTTGTGCCGCAGTGAGCAGCGGGCGTGGAGTGCGCGTTGCGAGTTTGGCTTCGAGCTCGGCGATTCGCGCGATGTGAACATCGAGCTCGGCTTGGTGTTGCTCGAGCTTGGCTTCGGCTTCGAGCAAGGCTTCCGATCGCTGGGCGTAGACTTGCTCGAGCTCTGCCAAATAGGCGTCGCGCTCGCGCATCCGCTTGGTCAGTCGTTCGACCTCGGCTGTGAGCGCTTCGGTTTCGTCGTTGGCGCTCGCGGCTGCGGCCGGCCGAGGCGTCTGAAAGCTCAGTGCGGGACGGGGCCCTCCGATCGGAATCGGTGTCGCGCGCTGACCGATCGGCGTCGGTGGTCGGAGCCGTGCTTTCAGATCGGCGGCGGGTGGAATCGTGCTGCGCCGGAGCCGCAGTGCTTCCGCAGGCGGTGGTGGTGGCACGCTCGTCTTTCGTCGCGGGCGCTCTTCGGCCATCGCAATCGCCGGCAGCGACGTGAGGCTGAGATCGACCGACTCGATCTCGATTTCTTCGGTCGGGCCGTCCTTTTGAACGCCTTCGGTCTTCCGGACACCCGTGACTGCGTCATTCGAAGCTCTGTCGTCTTCCTGAGACTCGAGCGGAGCAACGTCGTCTTTCATGGCACCTCGACTTCGCGCGGGCTAGAGCCTCGCGAGGCAGATATTCCGTACCGTGCGGCGGGCCTGGCCTCAAGACACGACACAGATGTCGCAGTAGTCGCGTGCGTCGATGTTTTGCCTCGGTTGGGCCAATCCAAGTTGCGCGCGTAGGTACGGGATGTACGTGAAAGGCTCGATCTCGAGTGTTTCCGCGAGGATTACTGACTGGGGACAGTGTGCGAGTCGAGCCGGTATTTCGTGCTCCTGGAACTGCTTTCCTATGTGAGGGATTGCTCGTTGACCCGGGTGCAGTAACTTGAAGCCACCTTGTGTGGAGACGGTCGTATGAACGCTTTGCAGTCGAAATGGACCTGGTTGTCGTGTGCGGCTTGGCTTGCCTTCGGATTTGCTGCGCAGAGCTGCGCGGGAACTTCGAAGTCGGCGGAGCATGCCGAGAGTGAAACGATGGAGGAGCCGATCGTGACCGGCCCCGTTCACATCGCGTTGCCACGTGAGAGCACAGCGCTGCGGGACGATCGCAAAGCGCCGATCCTGCAGGTGTCGACCAGCGGCAATGTCGTGTTCCCGACCGTCTACGGTTATCCGATCTACCCCGAGGGCGATGCGTCGCAGGGCATCGTGATGTTGCGTCGCGACAACTGGTCGAGCGTGAAGAAGAGCTCGAAGCCGGACGACTCGGGCGTCGTTCACGAGATCGAGGAGTACGCAGATCTCGGGTGCCGTTTCGACGGCGTGCGTGAGAACGCGAACAAGTTCGTTCCACTGTCGCTCACGTGTGATCTGCCGGCGCCGAAGTCGCTCGGGGGTGTGAAGCGGCCCGTGCTCGGTGAGCTCACGACCGGTGCGAAGGCCGAGCAAGTGCTGAAGGACAAGAGCGTCGAAGACGTGTTCCTCGGTGCTTGGCACTTGAAGAGCGACGACTTCGAGGGCGGTTCGGGCCTCGGGTATTTCAACACCACCCACGGTCAGCTCGCGTTTCAGTTCTCGAAGAAGAAGCTGCAGCGGTTCGTTTATTATTTCGACCCTTCGGTGAAGGGTTGGCAAAATCCGACGCTTTGGGTGAAGCCATGATCTCGAGTAGGTCGACGGTGTCCCGCGTCTGGACGACTGGGCTTGCGAGCGTGTTCGTCGTGACTGCAGCTGCGAGCGGCGCCCGGGCGGAACCGAAGTCGGGCCGGCCAGTGCAGGTCATCGCGGTCGCGCAGTTCCAAGCGCCGAACCCGGCGCGCGCGCGTAGTGCAGTGCTCGAGACGTTGTCCGATCACAACGACGTCGAAGTCATCGCGCTCGAGGACATCGCGGTCGCGGGCAGGCGTGTCGGTGCGGATCCAACGACGCCGGCTGGTCGGCTCAAGCTGTCGGAAGAGCTCCAAATCGAAGCCTGGCTCGACGGCACGATCGAAGACGGGCTCGCGCGCTTCACGCTTCACGCTCCAGATGGTCACGTACTCGCGACTGCGAGCGTTCAGGGGCACAAGGCGAGCGTCGCCGAGGGGCTCGCTGGCACGAAGATTTGGGAAGCGATGGGCCCGCTCCTCAGCTTGCGCGAACGCGGCAAGCGCGCGGTCGAAGCGCAGCAGGAGCTCGCACAGAAAAAAGTGAAGGCTCGCGAGCAAGAGCTCGTTCGATTGCGGCAAGCCGTCGTAACGCGAGCGGCTGCGCGCGAGAAGCAGTTGAAGGCCTCGCAAGTGCTCGCGCAGCAGAAGCGGTCCGCGTTCGTAGCGGAGTTGGATCGCCAAGCGACGATCGTGGATGAGCGCACAGCCGTCGCCGAGCGCGACCGCAAGGATGCCGAGCGCAAGCGGGCAGCTGCCGAGGAGGCGGAGTTCCTTGCGTCGCTGCAAGAGAGCGGTGGGCCTCCCGTTGAGCCTGAGCCAGTGCCGGCAGCAACGGCACCATCGCGGACGAGCGCGTGGGGTGCTCCGCCGCCTGCGCAAAACGCGTGGGCTGCGTCCGCCAAAGAACCGAGTGCCGCACCCGCCGTCGCGTCTGCTCAGCCGGCGGGCAACTCCGGCCTTTCGCCTGCGACGCAGCGTTGGTTGATGTCCCAGCAAGGCGCACCCCCGGCTGCGCAGCCCGCGCCGGCAGCGCGCGCTGTGCCAGCTATGGCGGCCACTCAAGCGTCGCCAGCGGTCTCGAGCCAGGATGGGCTATCACCTTCGACGCGTGCGTGGCTCGCTCAGCAAGGTTCGCGCTGAACCGGGAGTGAGGCTCGGGTACGGCGCTGTGCGATGATTGCAGTGCGTTCGCCGTCGATCGTGCGCTGAGCGCGATCGATCGAGCGTGGGAGTTTGACAGGGGGGATGCGGCTTTCTAGCCTGCGTGTCGATGCTGGACCGCATTGGGAGCTGTCGTGTCGTCGGAGAGATCGGCAGCGGTGGCATGGCCGTCATCTACAAGGCCATCCAAGAGCCCCTCGAGCGCGTCGTAGCGATCAAGGCGCTCAAGCCGTCGATCGCGCTCGATAGCCAGTTCGCCGTTCGTTTCGAACGTGAGGCTCGGTTCATGGCCTCGCTGCAGCACGAGAACATCTTGCACGTCTACGACTTCGTCAAAGACGGGGGCTCGATGTACATCGTGATGGAGTACGTGCAGGGCATCGACCTGTACGACCTCTTGCAGCTCAGCGGTCGGCTGCCGGTCGAAGCAGCGGCCATCATCGCGCTCCAGGTCGCGCGGGCGCTCGATTACGCGCACTACCGCGGGATCATCCATCGCGACATCAAGCCGGCGAACGTGATCATTTCGCACACGGGCGAAGTGAAGCTGATGGACTTCGGGATCGCGCGCGACCATGCGCTTGCGGACCTCACCGAGGCTGGAACGGGGGTCGGTACACCGAGCTACATGAGCCCCGAGCAGATTCTCGGCGACAAGCTCGACTTTCGGAGCGACATCTTTTCGCTCGGCATCATGATGTATCAGTGCATCACGGGTCGAAAGCCGTTCATCGAAGACGAGTCGCGCACGGTGATGCAGAAGATTCGGCTCGATCGGTACACGAATCCGCGGCGGATCGTGTCGACGATGCCGAGCAGCATGGAGCGCATTCTCGCGCGCTGCATGGAGAAGCTGCCGGCCAATCGGTATCCGAGCACGCAGATCTTGATCGACGACTTGATGGAGTTTCTGGCCGGGCGCGTGAACATCAACCACAACGCGCACCTCGTGCTGTATCTGCTGGAGCTGAGCGTGATCGATCGCGCGCAAGCGGATGCGACGCTCACGGCGAGTCTTACGCGTGTGCCGCGCACCTCGCCGCGCGATCGAACGCTCCTTCGGAGCTCGGTCCTCGCGTTCGCGAGCCTGCTCGCTTTTGCGATCGTGGGTGGCGGTGTGATTCAAGCGTCGGCGGGCTGGCTCACCGGTGGTGTGACGATCGAGGAAGCTGGGACGTCGCTGTCGCTCTCGAGGGCGGGTTACGTGCGAGTGATCGCCGAGCCATGGGCGGACGTGTTCGTCGATGGCGAGCTCGCGCTGACGACGCCGGCGGCGATGCGCATTCCGCTCACGCCGGGCAAGCACTACGTGAAGTTCGTGAATCCGTTTTATGCCGAGCAGACGGCCGAGGTCGTCGTGCGGTCCGGCGAAACGCAGCTCGTACATGCCGTGCTCGCGCCCAAGCACACCCACGCGGCGACGCGGGGCGCGGCCCATCCATGAGGGCGATCGCCTTTGCCGGGATGCTTGCGCTCGGAGCGTGGCTGGCACCGCAGCCGGGAGCGGCGCAGCAGCAAACGCTCGTGCACGTGGTGCGCCCGTCCGAGACGCTCGCGTCGATTGCGGAGCTGTACTACGGAGATCCGCGCCGTGAGGGGGCGCTCGTCAGTGAGAATGGTTTGGGGGGTAGCGATTCGGGGTCGTCGATCGTCGTTGGGATGCGGCTTACGATTCCGCTCGTCCGTTATCATCGCGTTCAGGCGGGTGAGACTTGGGCGGAGCTTGCTGAGCGTTATTATGGCGACGTGCGGCGTGCGTTTGCGTTGCTCGATGCGAACTCGTCGTTTGCGGGGAAGCAGCCGGATGTCGGTGCGGAGCTCGTGATTCCGCATCCGCTCCGTGTGAGTGGTGGTCACGATCCGGTCCGCCAGGCAGCGAAGGATTTCTACGATGGCTCGCAGAAGGCGATGCAGAACATTCGTAGGTTCAACGGCTTGAAGGCGGGTCGGCTCGGTCGAAGCTCGATCATGCTCGTGCCGGTGTCGAACTTGGTGTTGTCGGCGCAGGGCAAGAAGCTCGCGCAGAGTCAGGGTTTGGCGTGTGCGCTCGAGGGTGATGCCCGAGACAAGCAGATGCAGGTGAACGACGATTTGCCGCGTTTGAGGGAGCACGTCCAGCGTGGTCGTTACGTCGAAGCGGTGTCGATGGCCAATCGCTTGTTGGGCATGGGCCAGTTGACGGGCAATCAGGTCGTCACGATCGAGCGTGAGTTGGGAACGGCCTTGATCGCGTTGGATCGAGAGGATCTCGCGACTGAGGCCTTCAAGATCATGTTGGAGAAGCAGCCCGATGTGGAGTTGGGTTTAGGAGATACGAGTCCAAGGGTGTTGCACGTCTTGGAAGCGGCGAAGCAGTCGTTAGGTGCGGCAGGAAAATCGAGAGCACCAGTAACGGCGAGCAAGGACAAGGAATCGCGGAAGTAGTGCGGTCTGGCGTCAGCAACGGATCAAAGTTGAGCATGTTCCAGACACAGTGCGATTGTTGTCGCCATTACGCATCAACTGATCTGGTGTAACTAAGGCCCGCAGCCAATGGCTGCAGGCACCGGGCGATGACAAGACGCAGTTGCCAACGCTCATCGGACACTCTGAGAAGAGTATTCGGACAAACTCGAGGCCGGTTGCGCAGAAAGATCTCTTTTGTGTCATCGCAGCTCGACCAAGCTACCGCGGTTCACCCAAGTGATCGGTGCGCCGCGGAACAATAGAACCCGGTCTGGACCGGGTCGAAACGTACGCCGCAGAACAATAGAACCCGGTCTGGGCTGGGTGAACCCGGCCAGCGAGGTGCTTCTGCGAGTTCAACGCGCCCCGCGTCGGTCGCGAATTCCACACACGGGAATGCGCAGAGCGAAGTGAGGCGGCAACCGCAGCGCACGCATAGCGGCGCGTGTCTCGCCGACGACGCGATTGGCGATCACCGCGTTCTCAAGCACCTCGTGGCGACATCGGCTCAACGTGCACTGCGAGTGCGTCGGTCGCCGGATTCACAGGGTGGGGATGGGCGGAGCAAAGTGAGGCCGCGACTGCGGCGTAAGCATAGCGGCGTGTCTTTCGCCGACGACGCGATTGGCGATCACTGCCCTCCCGCATGCCCAAACGCATCCGGCAGGCGTTCCCCGCGGCCGCGGCTCTGCGACGGTTCTTCGCCGACGACGCGATTGGCGATCGCCGCCCTCCCAGTGCTCCGAACGCATCCGACCGACGCCGGCATTCACCGCCCACGACACCCCCAGATCGATCGGCCCCCGCTGCCGACCCCGCCCCCTTACAAAGCCACGAACGTGACCGAACACGACGCCGTCCACCGCTCAACGCGGGCGTGTCAGTTCTTGATTCAGGCGGCCGCGAGCAATGCTCGAGCAACACAATCGGAACCGCGCGTCGCAGAGCATTGCGAGCAATCCGCCGATGCGAACACTAGCGCTACACCAGTGACGTACCGTCCTTCGTCATGAACGCCGGGGCGTTTACGCGAGGTCGGAGAGCGCGGTACTTGAGTTCCAACGCGGTCGCTTGCGCGTCTGGCGTCGTTCTCCCCGGTGGCGCCGGTAGCTTTGTAAGGGGGCGGGGTCGGCGGCGGGGGCCGCACGATTTGTGGGTGTCGTGGGCGGTGAATGCCGGCGCCGGTCGTACGCGTTCGGGGCGAAGGGGAGGGGCGGCGCTCGCCAATCGCGCAATCTGCGAAGACGCGTCGCAGAGCCGCGGCCGCGGGGGAGGCGGGTCGTATGCGTTCGCACTGAGTGGGAGGTCGGCGATCGCCAATCGCGCAATCTGCGAAGACGCGTCGCAATGCTCACCTCACGGTAGCGGCCTCACTTTGCTCCGCCCATCCCCCATCGTGTGAATGCGGTAGCCGATGCAGTGCACGTCGAGCCCACAGCGAACGGTCGAGGTGCGCTTCCAGCCGGCGATCGCCCATCGCGTAGTTGGCGAAGGCGCGCCGCAATGCTCGGGCCACGGTTGCGGCCTTACTTCGCTGGACTGGGTTCGATTGTTCTGCGGCGTACTGATCCCTTGTTGAAACGGGCTCGCTTGATCGAGGTTCGATGACCACCCCAAAAGCGGATTTTCTGCGCAACCAATATCGAAGGTGTCCGAAGACTCTTTTGAGAGTGTCCGATGAGGGTTCAACAACCATCTTGCCATCGCCCGGTGCCAGCAGCTATTGGCTGCGGGCGTGAGTTACACCAGATCAGTTGATGCGTAATGGCGACAACAATCGCACTGTGTCTGGAACATGCTCAACTTTGATCCGTTGGCGCCACGACGGGTGTTTCGATGGGGCGCGCGACGCTGTCAATGCGCGAAAGGAGGCTGGGCACAGACTGGGTCCACGATGGCTCTACAACTAGCTCACAACAACGACTTCGTGTGCTTCGCCATGATCTTCACCGCCGTCTTCCTCGGCAGAACTCTCGATAACAACTGGTGGGCTACTCGATTGAAGTTTCCTGGCACGAACATTCCTCGGGTTGGCAACGCTGCTAGCGTCTCCATCGCGACCTCGTCTGGACTCATCGACTTGGGCGCTCGTCGTCCCGACACGGCCTTCACGAAGCCGGGCGTCCTCGTGGCTCCAACGCAACTCACCACAACATCGATGTTCTTCTCCGCCAACTCGTGCGCCAACGCTTCACCCAAACTCAAGTTGAACGCCTTCGTCGCACCGTACGTTGCCACCCACGCCGAGCCCCAGAATGCGGTCAGCGACGAGACCAACACAACTCCGCCGCCGCCACGCGCTGCGAAGTGCTCCGCACACACGTGTGTCGCGATCATCGGCCCGCGCGCGTTGACGTCGAGAATGCGTTGCTTGTCAGCCAGCGAGGTCTCGAGAAACGGCGCGACAATCGACAACGCCGCGTTGTAAACGAGCAACCCGACATTGTGCCTGCCGATGATCTCTCGCAAGCGCGCTTCCAGGTCGGTCGCGGATAGGTCGAGCGCAACCGTCTCGACCGGCTTACCAAACTTCTCGCGCAACTCGCTAGCAAGCGTCTCGAGTGGCTCGGGCCGCCTCGCAACTAACACCAGCCCGAAGCCCGCCTGCGCGAGTGCCGTCGCAAACGCAGCGCCAATACCTTCCGATGCACCTGCAACCAACGCGACCGGACCGTAACGCTCTAGCAAGCTCGCCATGCGACCGACTAAAGCTCAGCACGGCGCTTCAAACAATCTCCGAACTGCGTATATATCCGCTTCGTTGCGCGTCGTGCCGTCCGCGTGCGGCCGGAACGGTCCAGCAAGCTCGCCCTGCTCGACCAAAGCTCGCTCCGAACAACCACCGAACTGCGATATATCCTCGCTCCGATGCTCGCGTTACTCGTTGTCTACGTCACCGTCGCTGTCCTGCAGGCAGTTCTCCCCGGCCGCTGGGTCGACGGCTACGCCTTCGACTCTTCCGGTCGCCGCCTTCGCTACCACTTGAACGGGCCACTTGTGTTTGCAGTCGTAATCGCGACCTACGTCGCCCTTGCAGCCACCGGCGTCATCGCCTGGGACGTTTTCTACATCGAACGCTTTGCAATGCTCGCGACCGCGGTCGCCATCGGCGTGGCCTTCACCCTCGCCATCGTCTTGCCCGCACCGCGAGTGCATACCTCACTCCTGAAAGATCTGTACTTAGGCCGGCTCGAAAACCCGCAATGGCTCGGCGGCCGGCTCGACGCGAAGATGTTCCTGTATCTCGTCGGCGCGACGATGCTCGAGCTGTGCATCCTCTCGTTTACCGCTCACCACTGGCTGACGCATCACCACCGATCGCCCGGCGTGTTCCTCTACGCCGCGCTGTTCACCTTCTTCATCGTCGACTACATCTCGTTCGAGCGCGTTCACCTCTACACCTACGACTTCGTCGCGGAACGGGTGGGGTTCAAGCTGGGCTGGGGCTGCTTCGCGTTCTATCCATTCTTTTACTGCAGCGCGCTGTGGTTCGCGGCCGACCTTCCGAACCCACACGTGCATCGCGTCTGGCTGTTCGTCTCGGCGCTCATCTTCTTCGCCGGATGGGTGCTCGCGCGCGGCGCGAACTTGCAGAAGTTCGCGTTCAAGACGCACCCCGAACGCACTGCCTTCGGCCCGTTCGCCCAACGCGCACTCGTGAGCGGCGACAAGCGCGTGCTGATCTCCGGCTTCTGGGGCCTGTCACGGCACGTGAACTATCTAGGCGAGCTGCTGATGGCGACCGGTCTCGCGCTGTCGCTGGGCTACCCGAGCGCGTTCTGGTCGTGGCTCTACCCGCTGTACTACGTCGCGTTGCTCGTGCCGCGTCAGATCGACGACGATCGCCGCTGCAAGGAGAAGTACGGGCCGCTGTGGGACGAGTATCAGCGTGCAGTGCCGAAGCGCATCATCCCGTTCGTGTACTGAGCTTGCGGGCTCACTCGGCAGTGCACGGGGTTTGGCTCAGGGTATCGTTGAACTTCCAGCAGCTTTCGATCTTCGGCCGCTTCCAAGCCATCGGCAAGAACGCATCGAGCTCAGTCGAGAGCGCTTCGGGCAACACGTCGTACATCAAGAGCTCGTACCTCTGCGCGCAGTCGTCGACGAAGATCGCCAAGGGGGGTATGTCCGCGTGTTCGTCGAGCAGCCTCATCTCACCAGTGGCTTGGCGAAGCTTTCGAAGCGCCGCGGCTGCAGGCTGCGGGAACACCGCGCCCGGCGGACTGCTTCCCGTCCCGACGAGCTTGGGAAAGTCTTCGAGCGATCGCGACAATGGCCACACGAGCACATCCTGCTCGCGCCTGCCTGGCTCGGCCTCCGGCGGCTCGCGCACTTGGGCGAATGCGTGAACCGGGCCGTTGTACGGAGTACCTACACTCGCGAGCCGCCGTAGCCATCGGGCGGCTTGCTCCATCGCAGCAGTCGACTTCGGCGAAGTCACGCAGTCGTCGCAGCGGCACCGCAGGCTCTCATCTCTCGTCGCGATCAGACGCTCCTGCCAGTGATCCGCGCAATCATACAAAGTGGACGGCAGCTCACCGAGCTCGTTGAGCGCCAAGTCCCGGGTCAGCTCGGCGACTGTGTCCGCAGTCAGCTCGCCCTCCACGACGCCCTGCCACTGGTCGGAAGCGACGTAGTAGTGGCATCGGCCATCGACGACCAAGAACTCTCCATGCAACTCGAAAGCCCAATAGTACACCTGCAGAAACGCGTTTCCGTGAGTGGCGACGACGAGCCGCAGCTCTGAGCTCCCGTCGCAAAAGCCCCCGACCGGCGCAGCGGGCGGCGCATCACGAGCTGGCACAGGATTGTCCGAGTCCGAGCCCGAAACCCCGACTTCCCAAACCGAGGGCTCCGGCGCCTCGCAGCGCGGGTCGACGTCCTCGGACGGCGCGTGATTCTTTGCGCAGCTGACGGCTGCAAGCACCATGGCGACCAAACATCCCCCACGCCGCATCTGAACCCCCAGCTATCGGCTCGGCTCCCCGTGCGGCATTGGCTCCGGGTTTTCTCTCGCTCGCTTGCGCAACACGCTGTACCCGACCGCCGCCACCGGCACTAACACCAGCGAGATGAACTGCGATGTCGAAAAGCCCGCCACGTCCCCCCGCTCGGGATCGTCTCTCAAGTACTCCAACAAGAACCGCGCGACCCCGTAGACGACCGTAAACCCCAAAAACAACTGCCCGTCGAACTGCTTTCGTCGATACAGCTTGAACGCCAACACGGCCAAAGCCAACCCGAACGCTCCCTCGTACAGCTGAACCGGATGCACCGGAAACGCGAACTCCGCGTCCCTCGCGAGCCCGTACGAGTTCACGTGATGCAAAAACGCCGGCGAGCCTCGCAACCCGTGCTGCGTCTCGTCCCAACGTGGGAAGCGCCCGAGCATCGCCAACCAACCCGGCGCAGACTCGGACAACCGCGTTCCGAAGTCACAGCCGTACAAATAACAACCGAGCCGCGTGAAGAACAACCCGAGCGTGATCGCCGGCGTCGCCGCATCGCCGACGCGAAGTAACGACACCTTCGCGAACCTCGCGTGCACGGCCGCACCGAGAAACCCACCGATGAACCCGCCGTACGCGACGAGGCCGCCCCCTCGGAGGTCGAACCACTGGCCCACCGACGTGAACTCTTCGCCGTGGGTCCACACGTACAGAGCGCGCGCTCCGATCAACCCGGTGATCGCGGCGGTCAAATACAGATCGGCGAGCAAGTTCCCAGCGAGCCCGGCACGCTTGCCGAGCATCATCATGACCTGCCAGCCCAAGATCAAAGAAACCCCGAGCATGACGCCGTACGAATAGATCGGCTGCGGGCCCCACGGGGTTGGGAGCTCGAACAAGACCGGATGCATCGGGCAGTCATGCGGCAAGCCCGCGTGCTTGGTCAAGCCGGCAAACAGTGCCGCCTGGCGCGCGATCCGCACGCGATCCGCCTCCCGGGGCCTGCGGTGCGTGCTCACGTACCAAAGCGTACGCTCCGCGCGCTCCTCGACCCCGGCGGCGCCTCGCGTGGCGCCTCGCGCACCACGCGGCGCTGTTTCGGTCAGGGCCTCGAGTGATGTCTCAAGCCGCTGCGAACCGTTTGGCTTCAGCCGCCCTTCGCGAGGGCTTCGAGCCGCGCCTGCGTCGGTGGGGCCAGCGGTGGTGTGAGTGACGCGCGCAGACAGTGCTCCGCGAGCCGCTTCGCCGATTCACTCGGCGCCTCCCACAACTTCGCGAGACTCGCGACGAGATCTTCCGGGGGCTTGTGCCAGGCCATGAAGAGCGCCGCCAACTCGGGATCGAGCTGACTACGCCGAACCGCATCGTAGATCGCGAACACGATCTGACCGCCGAGCGCCGGTTCACCGGGCGGCGCCTCGAGCACGTTCGCGCACATCGCTGCGACCAACTCTCGATCACTAACGCTCTCCGGATCGAACTGCGCGAGGACTTCGAGCTCGCACAAGAACACTTCCCAACCGAACGGTAAGTCGGAACGCTCGGGTGCGAGCCAGTAGACGCGATCGATGTCGATCGCGAACACGGCGAGGTGCACGTACTTCGTGCCGAGAGTGACGGCGAGCTGCCGATCCATGATCGTGTTCAGGCCGAGCCCGGTCTGTTCTTTGCGGATCGTTCGAAGCGACCTACGCATCACACGCGACTCCATCCATCCCAGTGACTCCAGGTGACACGAACGATCCCAAGCCTGTGACCAGTCGAACGCTCGCGCACCAACGCAAGTCGATTGGACACAATTAGTGACACACCGTGGCTAACATGATCCCAAAAGCGCCCGGGCACACACCGTAGCGGCAGTTTTACGCGATTAGCCGCCCCAAAACACCCTGGACGCACCCCAGAAGCGTCCGGCGCACAATTAACTCTCGCGATACGGCCGCGAAACAAACGCTGAGCAGTCTCCGCACTGACTCTCGATGCGGGATTGTGCCCGCACCGCCCAGCGAGCCGCGCCGGCCTGGACGGGTTCGCAGTTCGGGAGGTTGGACCGGGTATGCACCGCGCGGTGTTACCGCCTCTTGAAATTGAAACCAGTCCTTAGGGAGGAGTTCATGAACAAATCAGTCACGTTGTTGTGCGGATGTCTGCTTGCCCTCGTGGCCGCTTGTGGCGGTCCAAAACCCGCCGAAGAAGCGCCAGCCGCGCCAGCCGCGCCGTCAGCCGCTCCGGCACCCGAAGCAGCGAAACCCTCGGACACCGGCCCGATCAAGGTCGGCATTCTCCATTCGCTCTCCGGCACGATGGCGATCAGCGAAACGTCGCTCAAGGACGTGGCCTTGATGACGATCGAGGAGATCAACGAGAAGGGTGGCTTGCTGGGTCGCAAGCTCGAGCCCGTCATCGTCGATCCCGCCTCGAACTGGCCGCTGTTCGCTGAGAAGGCGCGCGAGCTCCTCACCAAGGACAAAGTCGCGGTCACGTTCGGCTGTTGGACGAGTGTGTCGCGCAAGTCGGTCTTGCCGGTCTTCGAAGAGCTGAATGGCCTCCTGTTCTACCCGGTCCAGTACGAAGGCGAAGAGTCGTCGTACAACGTGTTCTACACGGGTGCCGCGCCGAACCAGCAGGCGATTCCGGCAGTCGAATACTTGATGGGCAAAGAAGGCGGCGAGGCCAAGCGCTTCGTCCTGCTCGGTACCGACTACGTCTACCCGCGCACGACGAACAAAATCCTTCGTTACTTCTTGCAGAGCAAGGGTGTCGCCGAAGCCGACATCATGGAGAAGTACACGCCGTTCGGTCACACCGACTATCAAACCATCATCTCCGAGGTTAAGAAGTTCTCGGCCGGCAAGCGCACCGCGGTCATCTCGACGATCAACGGCGACTCGAACGTGCCGTTCTACAAAGAGCTCGGCAACCAGGGCGTGAAGGCGGAAGACATTCCGGTCGTCGCGTTCTCGGTCGGTGAGGAAGAGCTTCGCGGCATCGACACCACGCCGCTCGTGGGCCAGCTCGCGGCATGGAACTACTTCATGTCGATCGACACGCCGGAGAACAAAGACTTCATCGCCAAGTGGATGGCGTACGTGAAGAAGAACAACCTCACGGGCGGCGACAAGCGCGTGACGAACGATCCGATGGAAGCGACGTACATCGGCATGAAGATGTGGGCGCAAGCGGTCACGCAAGCGGGAACCACGGACGTCGACGCAGTGCGTCAAGCAGTCGCAGGCCAGGTCGTGAAGGCGCCCTCGGGCTTCGACATCAAGATGGACGAGAAGAACCACCACCTGCACAAGCCGGTCTTCATCGGCGAGGTTCAGGCGAACGGTCAGTTCCAGATCGTGTGGAAGACGGAAGGCCCGCTCCGCGCAATGCCGTGGAGCCCGTTCGTGCCCGACAGCGCGAAGAAGGTCGCGGACTGGACGTACCCATGGCTCTGCGGCAACTGCACCGAGCCGAAGGTTGCGATGGCGAAGTAGTGGCAGTGCTTCGGTCGGGGAGCAGTGGAAGTTTGGTCGCTGCTCCTCGACCCCTTTATTTGCTTGTGTGCTCTTAGCTTCGTGACAGGCACCTGGGCCGTTCGAGCCTGGGGAAACGCGGCAGCGGACGCGTGGTGCGCGACGTCCGCTGCAAGCGTCTTCGGGAAGGCGTGAAATGTCGATCCGTGTGCGTCTGCTCTCCGGCGTCCTGATTCTGTTTGCTCTTTTGGGGTCGACCGCGCTCCAGCCTCGGTCTGCTGCAGCTGACGGCGGCAGTGTCGCGGAGCTGGCCGGTAAACTAGCCTCGGAGGATCGCGTGCTGATGGGCGAAGCGATCACGGGCCTCGGACGGCTCGAAGATCCGGCGGCGCTCACGATCTTGATCGCGCTACGCGACGGCAAGTTGAAGGTCGACGCGCATCGAACGCTCGTGATCAGTGGCGACGCGACAATGACTGACGCGGTGACCGGCAAGCCCGTCACCGTCGAAAAAGCGAGCCTGAAGACGATCATTCCGAACAACGTGCTGCGCCGCAACCTCGCGCCTGCGCTCGCCGAGTTGCAGCTGCGGTCGAAGGACCCGGCGATTCGCCTCGAAGCGGCGGAAGCGCTCGCGAAAGCCGGCGACGAGAAGATGGGCCCCGCGATGCGCGCTGCGCTCGCGAAGGAAACCGACCCGGGGGTCAAGGCTTCACTCAAGCAGACGCTCGCGCAGATCGACTTCTCGAGCCCGGATCCGAAGCTGCGCGTCGGCGCGATCCACGCGATGAGCGACAGTAACGACAGCGCGTTCAAGGCGAACTTGGCCGCGTTGCTGGACAAGGACAGCGCCGGCAAGTTCAAAGAGCCGAACGAGGAAGTGCGCACGGCTGCGAGTGCCGCGCTCAGCTCGATCGAACGCCACGAGCTCCTCGCGCGGATCGTGCGCGACTTGTTTTACGGTTTGAGCCTCGGCTCGGTACTGCTCCTCGCTGCGATCGGCCTCGCAGTCACGTTCGGCTTGATGCGCGTCATCAACATGGCGCACGGCGAAATGCTGATGCTCGGCGCCTACAGCACCTACGTCGCGCAGCTGTTCTTCCAGAAGTATCTACCGAACGCGATGAACTGGTACCTGCTGCTCGCGGTGCCGCTCGCGTTCGTGGTCTGCATGGGTATCGGCATGCTGCTCGAGCGAAGTGTCATTCGCTTCTTGTACGGCCGCCCACTCGAGACGCTGCTCTCGACCTGGGGCATCTCGCTCATCCTGATCCAGGTCGTTCGCCTGGTGTTCGGCGCGCAAAACGTCGCAGTGTCGAACCCGAGCTGGCTCTCCGGTGGCATCGACTTGATGGCCGGCGTGACGCTGCCCTTCAACCGCATCGCGACCATCTTTTTCGTCATCGCGGTCGTGATGTTCATCGCCTGGCTGCTGCGCCGCACGAGCTTGGGCTTGCAGGTTCGCGCGATCACGCAAAACCGCGCGATGGCTGCCTGCATGGGCATCAAGACCAAACAGATCGACATGCTGACGTTCGGTCTCGGCTCGGGTCTCGCCGGGCTCGGTGGTGTCGCGCTCTCGCAGATCGGCAACGTCGGTCCCGAGCTCGGCCAGCTGTACATCGTCGACTCGTTCATGGTCGTCGTCGTGGGTGGCGTCGGAAAGATCGCGGGCAGCGTGATCGCGGCGATCGGCCTCGGCACGATCAACAAGGTGCTCGAGCCGTTTGCGGGCGCCGTGCTTGGCAAGATCTTCGTCCTCGTATTCGTCGTTCTGTTCATTCAACGCCGTCCTCAGGGCTTGTTCGCGCTGAAGGGCCGCTCGGCGGAGAGCTGATTCAATGAAAACTCTCACGAGTCTCCACACGCCCAAGCAATGGCTCGGCCTGCTTGCGGCTTCGGCAATCATTCTGCTGATACCGCTGCTTCCGTTGCCGGATCACTGGATGCCGCTACTCGGCAAGTTCCTGTGCTTCGCGCTCGTCGCGGTCGCGATGGATCTCGTCTGGGGCTACACCGGCGTGCTGAGCCTCGGCCACGCGGTGTTCTTCTCCCTCGGCGGCTACGCGATGGGCATGTACCTCATGCGGTCGATCGGCAAAGAGGGCGTGTACCGCTCCGAGCTGCCGGACTTCATGGTGTTCTTGGACTGGAAGGAGCTGCCTTGGTACTGGCATGGCTTCGACAGCTTCCCGTTCGCGATGGCGATGGTCGTGATCGTTCCGGGCGTACTCGCGTTCATCTTCGGCTTCTTCGCGTTCCGCTCGCGCATCAAGGGCGTCTACTTCTCGATCATCACGCAGGCGCTCACCTACGCGTTCATGTTGTTGATGTTCCGCAACGACACGGGCTTCGGCGGCAACAACGGCCTCACCGACTTCAAGCGCCTCCTCGGTTATCCGCTCGCGGATCCGAGCGTGAAGAAGGCGCTCTATCTGATCTCCGCGGTCGCGCTTCTGTTCGGCTACTTCGCGTGCCGCGTCGTCATCATGAGCAAGCTCGGTCGCGTGCTGCTCGCGATCCGCGACGCGGAAGGCCGCGTGATGTTCTCGGGCTACAACCCGCTGCCGTACAAGTTGTTCGCGTGGACGATGTCGGCTGTGTTGTGCGGCATCGCCGGTGCGCTCTACGTGCCCCAGGTCGGCATCATCAACCCGAGCGAGCTCGCGCCGGCAAACTCGATCGAGATCGCGATCTGGGTCGCAGTTGGTGGCCGGTCGACTCTCGTCGGCGGTGTCATCGGCGCGTTCATCGTCAACGGCATGAAGAGCTACCTGACGGCGGCGTATCCGGACCTGTGGCTGTTCGCACTCGGTGCGGTGTTCATCCTCGTCACGTTGTTCATGCCCGAAGGTGTGGTCGGCCTGATTCGCAAGGCGTTCGGCGCGAAGGACAAAGACGACATCGTCGTCGCTGACGAATCGGCCGAAGCGATCGCCGAAGAGATCACGACTGCTCCCGAGACACTCAACGAAAAGAACCTGCCGAGTCGCGCATGACCGAAGCTCAAACCACGACCACGGCTCCAGGGACTACGGAACACGCCGATGCTCGCCCCGGCTTGAACAAACAATCGATCCTCTGGGTCGACGACATCAGCGTCAGCTTCGAAGGCTTCAAAGCCCTCACGAACCTGACGCTCGTCCTCGACCCCGGCGAGCTGCGCTGCGTCATCGGCCCGAACGGCGCCGGCAAGACGACGATGATGGATGTCATCACCGGCAAGACGCGGCCCGACAGCGGTCACGTGTTCATGTTCGGGCAAACGGTCGAGCTCACGGAGCGCACCGAGTCCGAGATCGCGGTGCTCGGCATCGGCCGGAAGTTTCAGCGCCCGACCGTGTTCGAGAACCTGACCGTGTTCGAGAACCTCGAGCTCGCGTTGAAGGCGCACAAGGGCGTGTTCAAGTCGCTCGTCTGGAAGCTCCAGGGCGAACAGAAGTCGCGCATCGAGAGTGCGCTCGAGACGATCGGTTTGACCGAGCGTCGCGACTCGAAGTCGGGGCTACTCGCGCACGGCCAGAAGCAGTGGCTCGAGATCGGTATGTTGCTCGTGCAGGACCCGAAGGTGCTGCTCGTCGATGAACCGGTCGCCGGCATGACACACCGCGAAATGGACAAGACGGCCGAGCTGCTGCGATCGCTCGCAGGTGAGCACACGGTCGTCGTCGTCGAGCATGACATGGATTTCGTTCGCGACATCTCGGGCGGGGGCCAAGTGACGGTCCTTCACCAAGGCCGCGTGCTTTCCGAAGGCACGATGGACGAGGTGCAGAACGACCCGAAGGTCATCGAAGTGTATCTGGGCAAGCCGGAAGGCGCGGAGGCGGAATAAATGCTGCAAGTCGAGGGCCTCAATCAGTACTACGGGCAGAGCCACACGCTTTGGGACGTCACGTTCGACGTCAAAGAGGGCTCGTGCATGTGCGTGATGGGGCGCAACGGCGTCGGCAAGACGACGTTGATGCGCGTCGTCATGGGTCTGCTCAAGGCCAAGTCCGGCAGCGTGAAGTTCGACGGCAAGGAACTCGTCGGGCGCGCGCCGGAAGCGCGACCGCGCGTCGGCATCGCGTACGTGCCGCAGGGTCGCGAGATCTTCGCGCAGCTCAGCGTGGAAGACAACTTGAAGGTCGGCCTGGTACCGGGCGGAAAGAAGACGATCCCCGACAGCGTCTTCAAGTGGTTCCCGGTGCTGAAGGAAATGATGCATCGCCGCGGCGGTGACTTGTCCGGCGGCCAGCAGCAGCAGCTCGCGCTCGGTCGCGCGCTCACGCTCGAACCCAAGCTGTTGATCTTGGACGAACCGACCGAAGGTATTCAGCCGAACATCGTCCAGCAGATCGGCGATACGGTGAAGCGCTTGCGCGAAGAAGCGGGGATCACGGTGCTGCTCGTCGAGCAGAAGCTGGGTTTTGCGCGCAAGATGGCCGATCAGTTCACGATCTTGGATCGCGGTCGCACCGTCGCAGCCGGTCAGATGACCGATCTAGACGACACGCTGGTGCAACGTTATCTAGCGGTGTGAGCGGAGCGGACGCGGGACACCCTTTCGAGACTGACACGGAGCCCGGTTGGGCTGCAGAGCTCAGGTTGCGCTTCGCTGCCCACGGCGAGCGAACCGAGCTCGTGGAGCGGCGGCACTACGGGCCGCTTCGCGTGCAGCGGCCGTTTCATCCGGAGCCGTCCGGGACGTGTCACGTGTACGTGCTGCACCCGCCAGGCGGCGTCGTCGGCGGCGATCGACTGGCGCTCGAGGTTGCGGCCGATCCCGGCGCACGTGCGCTCCTAACGACGCCCGCAGCGACGAAGCTGTATCGGAGCGCGGGTGCACGCGCGTACGTCCGGCAGACCTTGCGCGTGGCCGACGGCGCGTGGCTCGAGTGGTTGCCGCACGAGACGATCGCGTTCAGCGCTGCGCAAGCCGAGCTGACGACGCGGGTGGAGCTGCAGCCCGGCGCGCGGTTTTTGGGTTGGGAAGTGTTGTGCTTGGGGCGGCCTGCCGCGGGCGAGCGATTCGATCGCGGTGAAGTGCGCCAGCGGATCGAGATCGTGATGGGCGACAAGCTCGCGTACTGCGAGCGGGGCAGCTACGCCGCGGGGAGCGACGTGTTGTCGGCAGCGTGGGGGCTGCGCGGGCAGCCGGTGACTGGAACGTTGATCGCTGCGGGCGTCGACGTATCGCAGCACATCGACGAGCTGCGCCTCGCGTACGGCGTCGTCGAAGGGCCGGCCCTCGCAGCCGTGAGCTGCATCGGTGACGTGTGCGTCGCGCGTTATCTCGGGCCGAGCACCGAACAGGCGCGCGGCTGCTTCTTGAGGTTGTGGGAAGTCTTGCGCCCCCTCGTGTGCGGCGTGCCGGCGGTGGCGCCGCGCATCTGGGCGACTTAACCTCGATACTAAGCGTCGACCGCACTGACGGCGCTAGTCGAGCCCTCGCGCATCTCGAGTAGCGATCGCTCGAATGCGCGCATGAATCGCGCCGCGCGGTCGCGTTCGATCAGCGGCTCCGGATACGACAGGCAACAGCGCAAAGACCCATCGCTGTCCGACGTCGCGACGGTCAGCACGAACGTCGCTGCGTGATAGTGCGCGCCTTGCGTGAGCCACACTGCAGCGCCGCTCGGTACGCCCGTGATCCGGCCGACGTTCGAAACCTCCACCGTCGACGTGCGCCCATTCGCGGTGCGCTCGTACTTCGCCGCGAGCGACGCGAGATCGCCTGCGAGCGCGAGCAACCCGACCGTGCGATGTGCTTCGGGTCGCTGGCGCGCGATGTCGTCTCGACAGCGGCGTGCGACGAGCCACGGTTCGTCGATGGCTGACACCTCGAGCTCGCTCTCGACGCCCGCGATGAACACCCCGATGCCGTTCGGCACAGGACGGCACTGATCGCGCAAGGAGATCGGCGTCGTGAGCCGCAGCCAGCTGCGCTTCGTGTCGAGCGCCTCGAGCGCAGCGAGCAACGCTGCCGCTGACAACACCGCGTGCAGAGTCAGCGAATGCCAACGCGCCTCCTTGATGAGTGCGTCGATCAACTCGCGCGGAAGCTTGCTCGCGAGGATCTGCGTACGCAGGGCCGACGAAGGCGCGTTGACGTCCGTGGCACTCGACGCCGGTGCGAGCAACACAACCTGCGCTGCGCCGCGGCGAAATGCGCGGCTGAGCACGCCCACCGAGGGTCGGATGTCCAGCCGTGCATCGAGCGGGAGTTCTGCGTCTGCAGCGGTGGGCAAGAGCGCATCTCCGGCGATAAAAGAGCCAAGCTCTGCGGCGAAAATGCCTGCGGAAATGCCATCGGCGATCAAATGGTCGAAACCGGCTACGACGAAGAGCCCGTCGGCGGACAGCGCGACTCGAAAGAGCGGGGCGTTTCCGACGAACGGACGTTGCACCATCGCCGCCGAGAGCTGCCAGGCGTCGCTACCGGCGGCGTCGAACCACGGGACTGCGTCGGCAGCGGTGAGCGGCCGAACCCGTAGCTCCGAGGGCGAGCGCACCTCGCAGACACCGAGCGCGCGATGGCGCGCGCACATGCCGCGGACTGCGAGCTCGATCGAGTCACGGCCGACCGGCGTGCTCAGCTCGAGCACTGAAATGACCACACGTTGGGTGGGCTGTGCGGCATACCAGCGCTGCTGTAAACCGAGGCCCCCGCGCTGCTGCTGGAAGCGGCGGCCGAGTGGAAAATTTTCGATACGCGCCGCCCAGCGCTGCAATCGCTCGGGCGCGTGGCGTAAAAGCTGCGACGACAGGGAGTTCAAGGTGCGGATCAGCATGAGTGAGGCATGCGTGTTTGACGGTTCGAGTCGGGCAACTGTACCCGAATGTGCGTCCCAGAAATCCGAGTTTTGGCAGCTCGGGAGCCGCACTCACTTCCGCGCACCGCTCGACGTGAACGAAGTGATGGCTACACTGGGGAGGCTGTGATCAAGATGTATTCGACCCGATATTGCGGCTTCTGCGTTGCGGCTCGGAAGCTTCTTCAGCGACGTGGCTACGTGTTCGAGGACGTCGACGTCAGCCACGACAATTCGCTGCGGCATCAAGTCTCGAAGCAGGCGGGCAACTATCGCACCGTGCCGATGATCTTCATCAACGAAGAGTTCATCGGTGGGTACGAAGAGCTCGCTATGCTCGATCGCAACGGTGAGCTCGCGGCTCGCACCGGGATCGCGCAGCGCGCCGGGTAAACAGATCGCGGTCAGAGGCCGTTCAGAACCCGCAACGCCCGTGACCGCGATCCACTGCAAGGCGGTGCAGCGAGGTTAAACAGATCGCGGTCAGAGGCCGTTCAGAACCCGCAACGCCCGTGACTGCGATCCACTGCAAGGCGGTGCAGCGAGGTCAAACAGATCGCGGTCAGAGGCCGTTCAGAACCCGCAACGCCCGTGACCGCGATCCACTGCAAGGCGGTGCAGCGAGGTTAAACAGATCGCGGTCAGAGGCCGTTCAGAACCCGCGACGCCAGCGACCGCGATCCACAGCAAAGCGCTCGCACCAACGCTCTCCCCATCTCCCCATGCGCGCGGCAAATCAGGCGTAGGCGTCTTTCAGCACCGCGGCCAACGCGGCGCACGCGTCTACCGTCGTGAAGATGCCGACCACGGCGTTGTTCTCGACGACGATCGCGGCTCCGAACTTCTTCGCGGCCATCTCGCTCGCGACCTCGTCGAGCGGTGCATCGGGCGATACCTTGTAGATGCTGAGGCTCATCACCTCTTCGACTTTGATCGCATTCGGATCGACATCGCGAAGCGATGCGATCAACGTGAGGTCACGTTCACTGAGCAACCCTGCAAGCTGACCGCCGTGCAGCACCGGCAGCTGCCGAATCCTTTGTTGGTACAGCATCGTGTGCGCGAACGAGACGGTCTGTTCCGCACCGACGGTGTGCGGGCACGCGGTCATGAAGGCGCGAACAGTGGGCATTGAAGTAGGCATGCGGCACCAGCTGCGGCCGAAACTATGTCGGGTCAGGTTTCGCAGCCACGAACGGCACGTTTCGCGGCCATGAGAACTCGAGTGAGCCCCGGTCAGTTAGCGCTGGGGAACGCTGACTTCAGCTCGTTCTTGAGAATCTTGCCCTGAGGATTTCGCGGCAAGGTGTCGGTATAAAAAACGATCTTCACCGGCACTTTGAACGCCGCGAGCCGCGCTGCGACGAACGCACGGAGCTCTTCTTCCGTGGCCGTGCTGCCCTCTTTCAAGTGCACGACGGCCGCCGGCTCTTCGCCGAGCGTGCGATGCGGAATGCCGATCAACGCCGCGTCGATGACCGCCGGATGTTCGTACAGAACGTTCTCGACCTCGACGCAGTAGATGTTCTCGCCGCCGCGAATCAGCATGTCCTTCGCGCGGTCGACGATGTAGCAAAAACCTTCGTCATCGATCGACGCGAGATCGCCCGTCTTCACCCAACCATCGACGAACGTCTGCTTGGTCGCTGTCGGATTGCCCCAGTAACCCTTCACGACCTGCGGGCCCTTCGCCCACAGCTCGCCCACGTCACCGACCGGAAGTTCGTGCGCGCCGTCGAGGCTCATGATCTTCAAGTCGCCGACCGGCGCGGGCGGACCGCACGACGAAGGACGGTTCTGGTAGTCCTCGGAACCGTTGCTCGTGAACGTCGCAGTCGTCTCGGTCATGCCCCAGCCGTTGCCAGCCATCGACTGCGGAAACACTTCTTTGATGCGCTTCACTAGCTCGGGCGCGGAAGGCGCGCCGCCGTAGCTCACCGCGACGAGCGACGAGAGATCGTACTTCTCTCGCGCGGGATGTTCGACGAGTTGCCACGCGATCGTAGGCACGCCGCCGGTGGACATGACTTTCTCGCGCTCGATCAACTGCATCGCACGCTCGACGTCCCACTTGTGCATCAACACGAGCTTGCCGCCCGCATTCAGGAGCGGCACGAGCGTCGCACTGCACCCGGTCACGTGAAACATCGGCACGACCAAGAGGGCGGTGCGCTGGAGGTTCGGATCCGGCGCCGGCACCGGTTCACCGCGCCGCAGGAATGAACGCGCCAACGCGAAACCCGACGTCAAAATGTTCGTGACGATACTGCGGTGCGTTCCGAGCGCGCCCTTGGGCTTACCGGTCGTGCCCGACGTGTAGAAGATCGTCGCGTCGTCGTCCGGGTCGAGCGCGACTTGCGGCAGCGCTGCTTCGGGTAACGTTGCCCAAGCGTGCGTATCCCCGAGCACGTCTTCGAGGTGCACCAGGCGCGGATCGCCGAGCTCGTCCGGTTCTCGACTCACGTACACGCGCTCGAGTGCGGGGCAATTGCCGATGTGCTCGGCGATGCGACTCCAGCGCTCGCCGTCGACGAGCGCGATCTTCGTAGCCGAATCGACGAGGGCGTACTCGAGCTCGGGTCCGGTCCACCACGCATTCAGCGGCGTGACGATCGCTCCGCAGATCGCAGCCGCGAAGAACGCGACCGGCCACTCCGGCAAATTGCGCATGATCACTGCGACGCGATCGCCTTTCACGATGCCGCGTGCGCGAAGCTCGTTCGCGAGTGCGATCACCGCGCGATTGAACGCGTCGTAGCTGATGCGCTCGTCTTCGTAGACGATGCACACGCGCTCCTTGAACGCGAACGTGTTCATGAACACGTCGCGCAAGGTCGGAGGTGAGTTCTTCCACACCCGCGTCTTCACGCCGCGGATCACGCGCTCTTCCATCTCGAAGAGGGAGCCCGGTGCGGTCAATAACGCGTGCGCCTCCGCGAGCGGCAGCGCAGGCCAATTCGGAGGTGGGGGCGGAACGATGGTCCGGTTGGCTGCGTCAGGCATGAACTAGGGTTTTTGTAGTCACGGTGCAGCCGCTGCGCAACAGCTTCACTCTTAGCCCGCTGCGCCGTCGCGACTGACACGGGCTTACCACCCGGGGAGGGGAGCTGAAAGCAGACCCAAACCGCGATATCGTCGGCGTCGCATGCGCATTCGAACCTTCGCCGCAGCGCTGCTCGCCAGTTGGCTCATTCTTGGGACTGCCAGCGCCGAGGCCCAAACTGCGCAAACTCGTGCAAACGATGCCGCCTACCACGAGGCGATCGGTCGCGCGCTGCAGGAGTTCAACCTCGGTCACTGGACCGAAGCGAAGGTGTTCTTTCGCGAGGCGCACGCGCGCAAACCCAGTGCGCGCACGCTGCGTGGCATCGGGCTCGCTTGTTACGAGTCGCGCAACTACGTCGAGGCCATCGATTTCCTCGGGCAATCACTGCAGAGCGGCGTGCAACCCCTGACGCCAGACATGCGTTCGGCTGCGACGAAGCTGATCGAGCAATCGCGCCAATTCGTGATGCGTGCCGAGGTCGAGCTCGCCCCGAAGAACGCTGAGCTGTTCGTGGACGGCAAGCCCGTGAAGCTCGCTGCCGACGGCAGCACGCTGCTCGACCCGGGTGAGCACGAACTTTCTGCGATCGCCGCCGGTTACACGACGGTGCAACGTCGCGTGAACACAGAAGGCGGCAGCGAACGGCAGCTGCACTTCGTGTTGAAGCCGAAGTCGGGCGCCGTCGCGGCGGCATCGGTACCTGTGCCCCAGCGAGCCGCCGCGCCCGTGGTCGCCGCGCCTGAAGCTGCGGAACCGCAGCCGAAGCTGGCCTTGATGGAGGTGGAGGCCGAGCCGGCGCCCGAATCCGATTCAGGGTCGGATTCGCTGCTCCCGTGGCTCGCGATCGGCGGCTCGGTCGCCGTTGCAGCTACTGGCGGCGTGCTCCTAGGCCTGGGCTTGTCGGACAAGGCTGCGGTCGAGACGACGCGAGACGGCGGCTCGTGGCCGAACAAGAAGAGCGCGAACGAGCGTGCGGTGCCGCTGCAGACCGCCGGTGGTGTGATGTTGGGTGTGGGCGTCGCTGGTCTCGCGGCAAGCCTGGCGTGGCAGCTGTGGCCGTCCGAAGAGCAGGCTGTGTCGCTCCAGGTCGGGCCGGGAGCAGTCACGCTGCGCGGTCGGCTCTAGCGTCATCATCAAAAATAGAACGTGTTCTATGTTTGACGTTCTTTGGGTAGGCTCCGCCGCATGAGTAAGCTCTGCGCGGGTCGAGTCGTGATCGTGACGGGCGCAGGCCGGGGCATCGGCCGCGAGCACGCGCTGGCCTTCGCGCGCGAAGGTGCAGCCGTAGTCGTGAATGATCTCGGTACATCGCTCGCGGGAGAGCAGACGGCGAGTCAGCCTGCCGAGGAGGTCGCCGCGCTGATCCGCAGCTCGGGCGGGCGTGCCGTCGCGAGCGCCGACGATGTCGCCGACTTCGCGGCCGCCGGGCGCATCGTCGCCACCGCCATCGACGCATTCGGAAGGCTCGACGTTGTCGTGAACAACGCGGGCTTCGTGCGCGATCGCATGTTCGCAAACACCAGTGAAGCCGAGTGGGATGCCGTGCTGCGCGTCCACCTCAAAGGCCATTTCTGCGTGACCCGGCACGCCTGCGGCTACTGGCGCGAGCGTGCGAAAGCCGGCGACGCTGTCGATGCGCGCATTCTCAACACCAGCTCGGGCGCCGGGTTGCTCGGAAGCATCGGACAAAGCGCGTATGCGGCTGCGAAGGCCGGCATCCTCGCACTCACGCTCGTGCAAGCCGCGGAGCTACGCCGCTACGGCATCACCGCCAACGCCATCGCACCGGCCGCTCGAACGCGCATGACCGAAGACACGTTCGCCGAGATGATGAAAAAGCCGGAGCAGGGCTTCGATGTGATGGACGCGAGTAACATCTCACCGCTCGTGGTCTGGCTCGGAAGCCGCGCGTCAGCGCACGTCACGGGCCGCGTGTTCGAGATCAAAGGTGGAGAGTTGTGCTTGTACCCGGGGCAGCGACCCGGTCCGAGCGTCGACAAGGGAGCCCGCTGGGATCCAGCGGAACTCGGCGACGTGGTAGCCGACTTGCTCGCGAAAGCGCCCGAGCCGCTCGCGGTGTACGGACAGAGCTGAAGCGCGAGTTTCAGAGCACTACTGATTGAACTTCGTCGTCATCGACTCGCCCTTGGCACCGCTCGATTGGCTGACACCTGCTTCGCCAATCTCGATCTTCGTGCTCGGCGAGACGTTCATCGACGCCTGACCACCGGCCCAGACGCCGTAGCTGCTTCCACCCGCACCACCACCGCCCGGGCCGCCTCGGCTGCCTGCACCACCGCGACCACCCGCTGGGCCAATGCCGCTGCCCATACCCGCGATGCAACTGATGGGGATGACGATGCCGCCGTCCAATATCGGGCGTACCGCTACATTGCCCGCTGCCGCAATCTCTGCTGCCTGCACCTCGGTATCCGTATCCGGGCTCGGAGGCGGCGGAATGATCGGACCGGTGCCCTTCGTCGTGATGCACATCGTGCACGCCGGGCCGTTCACACCCGCGCTGCCGTCGCTCCCGATGCCACCGTTCCCAGGATTGCCTCCGACACCACCGCGGCCGCCGTTGCCGGTCCTGAACAGACCGCCGATGACCGTGACCCGCGCCGCCCAGACGAACAGGCCGAAGCTCGAACCACCCCCGCCGCCGCCGCCGCCACCAGCTGCAGCTGCGCCGCCGCACCCCGGCAGCCCGGGCGTGCCACACGACTGCGCTCCCGTGGGCGTGACGCCCGTGCAGGTCGTCGTGTCGCAGCCCTCGAAACACGCACGGCAAGTCGGCTGAAGCATCGTGCCGTTGTGTCCGGGTTGGCCCTGCGCCCCCGGAGAACCATCGCCAGGCACGTAGCCACTGCTGTCGATCGTACCGGTGCCTGCCCCGGTGCCAGGTGCGCCGTCGCTCACGCCGTTCGCCCCGTCGCCCGCGGTCGCACACGTACCGCTTCGCGGTGCAGGGGTCGCGCCGGAGTTACCGGTCTGGCCATCGCCGCCCGAAGCGGCATGCACCTCGACGTCACGCAACGTGAGCTGCGTCGTTGCGCCGCGTGCAAAGACTCCGTACGTCGAATGACCCCCCGGCACTTGGGCCATCGTCGAGACAGTCAGTGTCTCGAGCTCTGCAACGCCGTTGTATTCGGCCCACACGCCGACTTCAGTCGACGACTCGAGCTGCGAACGCGTCGCGCGATTGTTGTCGCAGCTGCGCATCCAAGTATCGCCACTGCGCTCGTAGCCGCCGCGAATCGTGAGGCCTGCCCGCAGGGTCAGCGGCTCCGGGTACGTGCCGCTGTCCAAATAGATCAGGGTGCGGGCGAGCTCGCTCGCGCGATCCATCGCTTGCAGAATCGTCGAGCACGGATCGGAAGCCGAGCCGCAGGTTGCGCTCGCTGATCCGTTCAGCGAGACGAACACGCCGTGAGTTGCATCCGCTGCATCGGGTGTGCAGTCGGGATTCGTCGGAGGGTTTGTCGTCCCACCCGCGCCGGCCTCAGCACCAGCCGTACCGCCGCTGCCCGCTGCGGGCGCACCGGCGACTCCGCCGCCGCTCCCAGCCGCAGGCGCTCCCGAAGCACCGCCGCTACCCGCGACAGGCTTGGGCTTCATCACGGGAGAACCGCCCGTGCCAGAGGACCCATCCAGATCCGAGGTGCCGCTCTCGATCGACTCGCCCGCATCGGGCGAGTTCGACATCGAGCCATCACGATTCCGGATCGCGTTGAAGTCGCTGCCTTCCGGATAACAACGCTTCGCTCCGTCCGCGTTCAGCGCGCA
>Ga0193752_1000483_pt1 | contig 38042 bp, 26 predicted proteins | sample H1c1metaG_FD_144924 | JGI IMG/M metagenome (GOLD analysis project Ga0193752, IMG submission 144924) | Soil microbial communities from a riparian zone of the East river system, Colorado, United States - H1c1 | ecosystem: Environmental > Terrestrial > Soil > Riparian zone | place: USA: East River... | reverse complement strand
TACACAGGAAATTGCAATTGATCTTGGTACCGCAAATACACTAATTATCCATAACGATGAAATAGTAGTAAATGAACCTTCTATTGTTGCTTTAGACAGGAATAATCCGAAAAATATTTTAGCCGTGGGTAAGAAAGCATTGATGATGCATGAAAAGACCCATGAGAGCATAAGAACGGTTCGTCCGCTGAAAGACGGTGTGATAGCCGATTTTAATGCCGCCGAGCTGATGATCAGGGAAATGATCAAGTTGATCTATCCTAAAAAACCATTGTTTGCACCCAGCTGGCGTATGATGATATGCATACCAAGCAGCATTACCGAGGTAGAAAAACGTGCGGTTAGGGACAGTGCTGAACAGGCTGGTGCAAAAGAAGTGTATCTGATCCATGAACCTATGGCAGCAGCTCTTGGTATAGGAATTGATGTGGAAGAACCGGTTGGTAATATGATCATTGATATTGGTGGTGGAACCACCGGTATTACTGTGATCGCCCTGGCTGGTATTGTTTGCGACCAGAGTATCCGTATTGCCGGAGATGAATTTACCGCTGATATTATGGAAGCTCTCCGCCGCTACCATAGCTTACTGATCGGTGAACGTACCGCTGAGCAGATCAAAATACAGGTTGGCGCCGCCATGAAGGACCTTGATAGTCCGCCTGATGATATTCCGGTTAACGGAAGGGACCTGGTAACGGGTATTCCCAAACAGGTAATGGTAAGTTACCAGGAAGTGGCCGAAGCCCTGGATAAAAGTATCTTCAAAATTGAAGAAGCGATCCTGAAAGCTTTGGAAACAACACCGCCGGAACTGGCATCCGATATTTACCGCAGAGGCTTGTACATTACAGGGGGTGGTGCATTGTTACGTGGACTGGATAAAAGGCTGAATGCAAAGATCAAATTACCGGTTCATATTGCAGATGATCCTTTAAAGAGTGTGGTAAGAGGTACCGGTATTGCTTTGAAACATTACGACAGGTATCCGTTTGTAATGAGATAAAAAATGGTCAATGTCGAATATGTAATTTTCAATGTTCGTAGTTATTTTACATTGAACATTCACAATTGAACATTCGACATCATTAAATATTTTTCCTTCGGTGCGTAATATTTTTCTTTTTGTTCGCCGGTATTTCAATTTCATCCTGTTCCTTTTGTTACAGGGGTTCAGTATTTATTTGATTGTTCACTATAGCAAATACCACAATGCTGTTTTCAGTAAAACTGCCAACCAGGTTACAGGAAAAATAAATGAGAAATACAGCGGCATCACTTCTTACTTTAGTCTTAAAAAAACAAATGACTCCCTCGTTGCAGCTAACGAAAAGCTATACAATAAACTAAAAGCCGATTTCGAATTCCCGGATACGACCAGCAATTTCCTCATCGATTCTATTAAAGTTGATTCGATGGAACAATTCAGGAAGTATCATTATTACCCGGCCAAAGTGGTTTATAATTCAGTTGCATCGCAAAATAATTTTATTGTATTGGGAAGAGGCGATGCACAGAATATAAAAAAGGATATGGGTGTAATTGATCCTAATACAGGCGTGGTAGGTGTTGTAACAGAAGTAAGTGCCCGTTATGCCGTAGTGATGAGTTTGCTTCATAAAGACAGTCACCTGAGTGGTAAACTTTTAAAAGGTGGCGAAACAGGAACGTTGAACTGGGATGGTAAAACTCCCAATATCATTTCGCTTGGCGGTATTCCTAAAAGTGCGAAAGTGGCGCCGGGCGATACGGTCATCTCCAGCGGCTTCAGTACCAGTATTCCCAAAGGCATGATGATGGGCATTGTGCAGGAAGTAAAGTCAGATAAAAGCACCAACAACTACCTGATAAAATTCAGGTCGTCTGCTAATTTTTATAATCTTGAATTTGTGTACATCATAGATAATAAACAAACAGACGAGATAAAAGCAATTTTAGAAAAAGAAAAACAAAAAACGCAATAACACCGTTATTGAAAATATGAACTTGTTTGTAAAAAATATTATCCGGTTCTCCCTGTTCATCCTGGTACAGGTTTTTGTACTGGATAAGATACACCTGCATCAGATGGTAACGCCCTATCTTTATTTCCTTTTCATTATATGGTTACCCTTCCGCATGGGACGCACACAACAAATGTTATTGGCCTTTGTCCTGGGCTTTGCGATGGACAGTTTTCGGCATCACCCGGGGTTTCACACCGCAGCTTGTGTCTTGATAGCTTATATCCGCCCCTTCCTCGTTAATATTTTAATTCCACAAGAGGGTGCCGACAGTAATTATGAAGAACCTTCGTTTAAAAGCTTAGGCGGTATTTTGCCTTACATGGTTTTTATCAGCGTACTTACTTTTATTCATCATGGCTGGTTGTTCTTGCTGGAAGCCTGGCAGTTTGGAAACATCTGGTATTTCCTGGTAAAAACAGTTTTGTCAACTTTGTTGAGTTTGTTTTTAATATTCATTACAGAAATGCTTTTTACACGCCAGCAAAAATTTAAAACAAACACGATTTAGGGGAAAAGTCAAAAGGTAAAAATTTAGAAAGCCCAACTTATAACTTATCATTTATAACTCATAACTCAAAAAGTGTCTGTATTCAATCAATCGAGAAAAAATGTGGTCATACTGGTTGTTATCGGTATGTTCGTTATCATTTTTTTGCAGTTGATAAACCTGCAGCTTTTTTCTTCGCAATACAAGGTAGATGCCGATAACCAGGGCATATTCAGAAAAGTAATTTATCCCGACAGGGGAATTGTATTTGACAGGAAGGGGAAAGCAATTTTACAGAACACTACCATTTATGACCTGATGGTCATTCCCGGAAAAATAAAGGGAACAGATACTGCAACCTTACTGAGTATTTTAAATATTGATTCAGCAGAATTTCATAAAAGGATCATAGCTGCCATCATCAAAAATAAAAGTTACAGGGCTTCGGTTTTTGAACCTTTACTGAGCAATGAAAAAATGGCCAAGCTCAGTGAGAACCTGTACAAACTGGCCCCGGGCTATTTTATGCAGGAACGTTCGGTAAGGGATTATCCTTTTGAAGCAGGAGGCAATATTTTTGGTTACCTGGGCGAAGTGGATTCAAATATTTTAAAGAACATGGATTATGAAGGTTATGTGATGGGCGATTATATTGGCCGTGCCGGTTTGGAAAGGACTTACGAAAAAGTTTTGATGGGCCAGCGTGGAATAGAGTTTTGGAAAAGAGATAATAAGAACCGGCTTACCGAACCTTTGGAAGACGGAAAATTTGATACGGTTGCCGTGGCAGGTAAAAATATGTACACTTCAATTGATATTGAACTGCAGGCTCTGGGCGAAAAATTAATGCAGAATAAACTCGGTTCTATTGTGGCAGTTGATCCCAGAACCGGTGGCATTTTAGCCATGGTGAGCAGTCCTACTTATCAACCTAAACTATTGACCGGCGCCGATAGAAAAAAACATTATGCCGAATTATTACTGAGCCCGGCAAAGCCATTGTTTAACCGATCGGTAACCGCAACTTATTCTCCGGGTTCTACTTTTAAAACATTACAAGCGCTGGTTGGCCTGCACGAAAATGTCATCGAAACCAATTTCACTGTCTCCTGCTCAGGTGCATTTTATGGCTGTGGCGGAGGTAAACCCATGCGCTGCCTTGATTACGGAACTTTTGACCTGCGTAATGCGATCCGGTTATCTGATAATACCTATTTCGCTACCGTAATGCAAAAGGTGATCAATAATCCCAAATATCCCAATATTGATACCAGCCTGGCGGTTTGGGACAGGTATATGTATGCATTTGGGCTTGGCCATAAACTTGGGATAGATGTCCCATCAGAAAAACCAGGCAATATACCCACACCAAAATATTTCAATAAAATTTATGGTAACGGAAGGTGGAACTACTGCAGCTTCCGTTCTGTAAGTATTGGCCAGGGGGAGGTTTTGACTACGCCTATACAAACTGCAAATGAAATGGCTTATATCGCCAACAAGGGGTGGTATAAAATTCCACACCTGGTAGATTCGATAGAAGAAGGCGATGAGTTTGATATGTTATCGAAATTTAAAGAAAAGCACAGCGCCATTGATATACCCGACAGTGTTTTTGAAGCCGTGCATGATGGTATGCAATGGGTAGTGGAAAGAGGAACCGGTGGCGGAGCAAAAGTACCGGACATAGTAATTTGCGGCAAAACAGGTACGGTAGAAAATTATTACCGGGGCGTTAAACAACCGAACCATGCTTTCTTCTGCGGCTTTGCACCCAGGGATAACCCAAAGATCGCCATTATGTGTGTGGTGGAAAACAGCGGCCGCTTTGGTGGTACTTATGCTGCGCCGATTGTAGGGCTGATGATTGAAAAATACCTGAACGATACCATTGCAAAGAACAGGGAAGCTATTGTTGAAAAATTTGAAAAATTAAATTTAATTCCTCCACGTATTTATAAAGAGATGAAAACAGTGGATTCCATGTTGCATGCAAAAGACTCAGCGTACCTGATCGCAAAAGGATATATAACACTGATAAAAGATACGATGGAAGTTGATGAAACCGATGAAGATGCACTTTTAGACGAGATCAAAAAAAATAAAGAAGATGAGAAAAAACGCCAGTCAAAAAAAGACAGCGGCGACAATAAATTAAGAATTAATACCGAAGCAATTTTGCCATCAGAAAAAAAGAAACCGGAGCCGAAGGATACATTGAATTAGTCGTGAGTGGTGAGTTGTGAGACGTGAGTGGGACCAGACCCCCAAGTTTAAAATACTTATTATGTTTTTAGAATTGGCACATACAAAATTGGATGTTTTTATTACTGGGAAACAGCTTGTATTAAGTTGTTACAAATTGTCAAAATTATTGCCACAGGATGAAAGGTTTAATATGACACAGCAATTACGAAGAGCAGCACTTTCTGTTCAATTGAATATAGCAGAAGGCAGTTCACGAAAGTCAGATATAGAGCGAAGAAGGTTTTATGAAATTTCAAGAGGATCAATAGTTGAAGTTGATACTATTTTAGATATTGCTGTAGAACTGGAATATTTTAAGAAGGAAGACTTAACGGAAACAGGTAACTTAATAATTAAAACTTTTCAAATGATTAGTAAGATGATTGTGTACTAATTCACGATTCACTACTCACCATTCACGTTTCTTCATGCACAATAAAAATCCCACCATATCAAAAGGAATTGACTGGCTGATGGTTTGGCTGTATGCCCTCATTGTTATTTTTGGGATAATCTGTATCTATTCTGTAGAGTATAAAAGTACCGATAATTTTATGCAAACCCTGGTCGGCTTTAAAAAGAATTATAGCAAACAGCTTTTCTTTTTTGGTGCCTGCATCATACTGGCCACTTTTATTTTATTGACCGATAGTAAATTTTTCACCGCCACTTCCAATATTTCCTACCTGATTGGTATCGTGCTGGTGTTGGCAACATTTGTGGTGGGGAAAGAAATTAAAGGCTCCAAAAGCTGGATACCACTGGGCTTTATGAACCTGCAACCGGTTGAGCTTTGCAAAATATTTACGGCGCTTGCATTGTCAAAATACCTGTCAATGCCCGAAACAGATTTTAGAAAACCAAAATCGCAAATGATCGCAGCGGCTATTTCATTTGCACCCGCAGTATTATCTATACTCCAAGGCGAAACAGGCCTGGCATTGGTTTATTTTTCTTTTTTAATTGCCATGTATAGGGAAGGCTTACCTCCAGGTTATCTAATCGCCGGTGTTTCCATGGCAGTCTTGTTGGTAGTGTCACTACTATTTTCTGCAATGACCCTGCTTATAGCATTTGCCATACTTGCTGCATTGGCTTTGTATTTTAACCGCAGGCGTATGCGGCGAAACAGGCAGGTGCTGGTAATTATAGTGGCAGCCTGGGCATTCAGTTCGGTATTTGTTGGCCTGGTTATACCGTTTACTTTTAAGCATGTGTTTAAGCAATACCAGGCCGACAGAATCTTCAGTATGGTTGGTGTTGATAATCCCTTTGCAGATAAAACCGCAGGTGTTGACCTGAATTCTGAAGAACAAAAAGAAAAGCAGAATAAAACCGATCAGCAGAATTATAATGTGAAACAATCTAAAATTGCTATTGGCTCCGGAGGATTTTTAGGTAAAGGGTTTTTAAAAGGCACGCAAACCCGTGGCGATTTTGTACCCGAGCAGCATACTGATTTTATCTTTACATCTGTGGGCGAGAACTTTGGTTTTTTAGGCAGCGGCCTGCTGATGTTTGTTTACCTGTTTTTTCTTTTACGTATAATAAAAATTGCCGAGCGACAGCGAAGTACTTTCAGCAGGGTATATGCCTATTCAGTTGCAGGCATTATGTTTTTTCATATCGCCGTAAATATTTGCGTGACCATCGGACTGGCGCCAGTGATCGGCATCACGCTTCCGTTAATGAGTTATGGCGGTTCTTCCCTGCTCACATTTACCATTCTTATTTTTATACTGATAAAGCTGGATGCCGACAGGCAAATGGTGTTGAGGTAATAAAACCCCCTCCGCCCCTAAAGAGGGAACTGCCCTCTACGATATTAAAGGGCCTGCTGAAAATCAAACAACTTAGGTATTTATAAAATTTAGCTCTTATAAGAAATAAAAGAGGCTTTCGGTAATGAACTCCAAAGTTCCCCCTTTAGGGGGCGGAGGGGGCTTTGGGGTAGCTTCATCGCAATTCAAACGCCTGCCTGCTGGCTTTGCGTGCAGGAAACCAGGCCGCAAAGAATGCAATGGCCGTAGCCGTAGCAGCAACCAAAATAAAATCTGTGGCGATCAGTTTTACCGGAAAATAATCAAGCAGGAAAGAACCGCCTGCCAGTTTGATTATTTCAAACTTAATTTGTACGAGGCAAAGAATGGTAGCCACTAAAATACCCGCAACGGTACCAATGCTTCCCAGCAATAAACCTTCGCTTAAAAATATTTTAAGGATACTGTTCTGGCTGGCGCCCATGCTTTGCAGTACATTAATGTCTTTTCTTTTTTCAAGTACCAGCATGGTTAAAGCACTGATCATGGTGAAAGCCGATACAATTAATATTAAAGTGAACAAACTGTATATCGCCCATTTTTCCAGTTTCATGGTGTTGTAAAGGCTGGTGTTTTGCTCGTACTTTGTGTGTACTTTGTAGTTTTTGCCAAGCAGCAAGGCTAATTTATCTTTCTCTTCATTTGCATCTGCTTTTTCTTTTAGTTTGATCTCCACTGCGCTGTATTCATCTGTTGCAAAACCCATCTGTTGTTTTACAAAGCCAATATTGGTAATGGCATATTTATCATCAAACTCCTGTTGGATGGTAAATGATCCGGAGGCTTTAATAAAACCTTCACTTAATGATTGCAAAGGGTCGTTATTGCTGCTGTTTTTTTTGGGTAAGATCACTGTAAGTTCATTGCCGGGTAATGCAAGGTCAAGGTTTAATGAAGCTGCATTCTGTATACCCGATCCGGCCACCAGGTAAGGTTCTTCTGTTGTGCCGGTAAAATATTTCCCCCGGTTTGTTTTAGCAGCAACACCACTTACTTTTATATAATTGTCATCAACACCTTTCAGGTAAACGGGTGTTCTTGCATCATAATTTTTAAGCAGCGCTTTCTCTTCAGCGATCATCGAAAAGACAGCTACAGCCGGCTGGTTTCTTATAGCAGTAATTTGTTCGGTAGTAAGTATGAAAGTTTTGCCGGTTGATGGGATTATTTTAATATCACTATAAAAAGAAGAGTACAGGGATTTAACCAGGTCTTCAAATCCATTAAAAACACTTAGCACCAAAACCTGGCAGCAGGTAGCAAATGCAATAACACCTACAGTGACCCATGCAATGATGTTGATGGCATTGGCACTTTTTTTTGCTTTAAAATATCTCCAGGCAAAGGTGAAATACAAGGTTAATCCGTTAATTAGTTAATTGGTTAATCGGTTTAAAGTTCTTCGCTTCAATCTTCTCCTTGTTCCCCTTTAGGGGATAGGGGCGGTTCTTTGATCTCCTTAAATATCTTTTCCATCTTATCTACATATTCCAATGTATCATCAATATAAAAAGTGAGTTTGGGCATGCTGCGTAACTGGTGGCGCACCCTGGCTGTTAATTCTTTTTTTATTTCCCAGCTCCGTTCTTCAATTTTCTTCAAAGCATCAAAGCTGTCTTTTACCTGGAAAAAACTCAGGTATATTCTTGCTTCATACAGGTCTGGAGTGATCTTTACAGATGAAATAGAGACCATGCCGCCATCCATCATCGATATTCCCAGCCGTTGAAAAATATCGCTGAGTTCTTTATTCAGCAAACCTGCCACCTGCTTCTGTCTTTTACCTTCTAACATATTCTTTGAGTTTAAACGTCTACTATTATGAAAACCGCTGTTATCCCTGTAAGTATCGGGATGGGTTTTGCTGTAAAATTAGTTACTTTGCCCTGATTTGACCGAATTTTAAAAACAATGAAGAAATACGCAAGGCTTTTCAGATACCTGGCTGCATATAAGGCCAATATTGCATTATATTTTTTATTCATCATATTAGCAATTGTATTTTCAGTAGTATCCATCGGTTCCTTACCCTTTTTTATCGACCTTATCTTTACTAAGGGCAAGGCGGATATACTAAAACCTGAAACGATCGGTAACTCCCAGGACTTTATCAATTACATCAGTTATCATTTGCAGGAACTGGTTAAAACAGATGGAAAGGTATATGTGCTGGCGCTTATTTGTGTTATGGTATTGATAGCCGTATTCTTTAAAAACCTCTTTACTTATCTATCTTATTACATATTGGCCCCTATGCGTAATGGCGTAATGAACCGTTTGCGACGGGAACTATTCCAGAAAATACTCATAATGCCTATCGGTTATTTTACCGAGCAGCGCAAAGGCGATATCATGAGCCGTATGACGAATGATGTGGGAGAACTGGAAAGTTCAGTAGTAGGTACAGTAGAGGGGTTGATCAAAGATCCTTTGAACCTTATTATTCTCCTCACAACCCTGGTGTTCATAAGTCCTAAGCTTTCGCTTTTTTTATTAGTGTTCTTGCCCGTTACGGGTTTTATAATTGGGCGTATAAGCCGTACATTAAAAAAGCAATCCAATGCAGCGGCTATAAAACAGGGCGAGGCGCTTTCTGTTCTGGATGAAACCTTAAGCGGCTTAAGGGTAATCAAAGCATTCACAGCCGAACGCCTGGTTGGTAAAAAATTTGAAGAACACAATGAAGCTTTATTTCATGTAAAAAATAAGATGCAGTACCGCCGGGACCTGGCATCTCCCTTATCAGAATTTTTAGGCGTGCTTATATTATGTGGTATACTTTATTTTGGCGGGCAGCTTGTATTGAGTGGTAATGCAGGCGGATTGACAGACAAAGGATTTATTTTTTACATCGGAATATTTACGCAGATCATAAGCCCGGCTAAAGCCTTATCTACTTCATTTTACAATATGCAAAAAGGTACCGCAGCCATTGCACGTATTGAAGAAGTGCTGCGGGCGCCCGTGATGGTAGAGGAAGCTGCAGATCCCAAACCCATAAAAAGTTTTGAGTACTCCATTGAATTCAAAAATGTTGGCTTTGCTTATGATGACATAACTATTTTGAAAAACATCAACTTAAAGGTCGAAAAAGGAAAAACGGTTGCCCTGGTTGGCAGCAGTGGTGCCGGAAAAAGTACACTTGCCGACCTGGTTCCGCGTTTTCATGATGTAAGCACCGGGGAATTATTAATAGACGGCATTAATATTAAAGCATATTCACTTGACCAGTTAAGAGGGTTAATGGGAATTGTAACACAGGAGCCTATTCTATTTAACGATACCATTGCCAACAACATCACTTTAGGTAGCGACAATGCAACAGTAGAAACAATAGAGCAAGCGGCAAAGATCGCTAACGCCCATAATTTTATAATGCAGAAAGAGGAAGGTTATAAAACCAATATCGGCGATCGTGGAGGAAAACTCAGCGGCGGCGAACGCCAGCGTATGACCATTGCCCGGGCAGTTCTAAAAAACCCGCCGATCCTTATCCTGGATGAAGCGACCTCTTCTTTGGATACCGAAAGCGAAAGACTGGTACAGGATGCCATCAACAACCTGATGAACAACCGTACTTCGATTGTGATTGCTCATCGCTTATCTACCATCCGCCATGCTGATGAAATTATTGTATTGCAAAAAGGCGAGATCGTGGAAAGAGGAACGCATGATAGCCTGATAACTCAAAATGGATTTTATAAGAGGTTGGTGGATATGCAGGAAGTGAGGTAGAATTTATAAGCTTTATCATTCCTCCTTAATTTTTCTCATTAGTTCTCTTGCCTCTTTAATGTTATCTGCATCAGCAGGCAGACTTTCTAAAACTTTATAGCAGACATCAATTTTATTTTCCTTTAATAAAGTGAGAGCTTTGTACCAGATTGCCTGGTTCTTGTATACAGTATTCCCATTGGCAAGGTTGTCAAATATCTTTATAGCCGAATCATACTCACTTATTTGCATGTAACAAACCCCTGTTGCAATCACCAGGTCTGTTTCATTTGGGTTATTGACCAATATATTTTTAAGAAGAGGTAAACTGTTGTTATAGTCTTTTTTATTGAACAGGTTAACAGCCTCTAACAACAATGTATCACTACCAGTCCCCCGTTCACCGGTTGATAATGATTCAATATTCTTTGCATAATGTGCAAATAGCTTTTCATTATTAAAATTTTCTCCGCCAAAAGGGCGTAATATTAAAATAGATACTACTGCAGCTGCAACTGCTGCAGCTGCATACCACCAACGGTTTATTTTAACAATTTTAGCTTTAGGTTCCTTAAAATAGGTTTTATTTAGTTCCTGTAATGACGCAGCTAGTTTTTCTTTTTCAGCTTTGTGTTTGGTGATGAATAGCTGGTCGGCTTCAATTGTTCTGTAAATATTTACCTCGGCCGCCAGGTTTGCATCTTCCTGCATTTGTTTTTCAAATGTAGCCAAAGCTTTTCCGGTTAATTCTCCGGCAAGATATTGGCTTATAGTTTCGTAATTAAATTCACTCATTTGCTTACCATTGAAGATTTGCGAATTCAGGCGATTTTTTTACCAATGTAATTAACTTTCCCATGCACTCGCTCTTTTTCTTTTTGATGTAATTGTAACTGTTTTGCAGTTTTTCTGCCACTTCCATCAGCGATATACCGCTCCATGAAAGCTCCAGCAGTTGTTTGCAGCCTTCGCCCATTTCGTTAAATTTCTCAGTCAGTAAAATGTTCCTTTCATGTTGATTTTGTAAAACAGCAGCATTATGGAATACATCTTCACTATAGTTATATCCTTGTGAATCTGTAAAAGTTACCTTGCTATTGGCTTTTTTATCCAGTTTATTTATCCACCTGTTTTTACATACCAGGTATAAATAGGCATCCAGCGGGCATGTTAATACAAAGCCTTTGTTTTTTGCCCGTTGATAAATATCCAGCAAAGCATCCTGGAAAATATCAGCTGCATCTGTAACAGTACCACTGTTTTTTAAAACCATATCCCTGATCTTGCCACTGTATTTTTCATACAACTGCTTTAACAACAGCGTATTGTTGTTTAAAAGTGCTTCTATATACTGCTGATCCTGGTGGGCGTTCATGTACAGGGAATAATTAAACTATTTAAAAAACATCTTTTGCCGGTAACCAAATGTTGCTTTGGTTGATATAACTGGTAGTTAAACTATTTAATCATCTAAAATAAACATTATTTTCAACTACCTAAACCTACGATCATGAAAAAATTCATACTGACCATAAGCATGCTGTTTTGCTTATTTATTTTACACGCCCAGGTAATTTACGACCCTGCCAATAACCAATTCTCACTTTCTACAATTCCGCCAGGCCAGCCAGGCACCAGTAATCCGGCGCTTATTCAATTACCAGTTGGTGCAAACCCAGGTAGCGTACAGGCGCCACCTGGTCATGCTGCTTTTGTATTTGAGTACGGAGATGGATATTTTACAACTGATATTATCTCTGAACACAAATATGCCAAAACAGATAATTTTATAACAGTGCTTTCACTATCGGGCAGGTATGATACCATAAAACCACCTCGTGCGTTTACAAAAACTATTGCAGCTTCCAAAACAACCGAATCTGTTTCACAGACTTTATTGAACAATGGTGAGTTCGTACGCTTAACACCTATTGCGGGTTCAGTTAATCTAAGAGATGAAATGCTTTTTATATTGACCTACAAAATTCCACCGGGTGAAATAACGAACAGAAAACTGATGTTTTTTTATAATAATAATGCTACCACTTTTAATCCTGTTGTTTCTGATAACGATAAGATACTTGAATCCATCGATGCAAACCACAATACCGGTGCGATAAAGCGGGTACGTAATTATTTTGGCGAAGGACTTGCCATACCACCAACTCTCCCCAGCGTGAATGGTTTAAATGGCAGTGGTTACCAAAATGTATTAGTATGGACTTTACCTGATACCTTGCAAACTGATAAGGAGTACAATATATTTATTACTTTAAGAACCGGGGATAATTTGCCAACCGCAGATGCTATTAATATTGAAGCAGCACTTTCATATAACCAGGCAAGCAATGGGCCTGTACCGGATTTAAGAACAAATAAAGATAGTGACCCTGTTTTGCCTGTATCTTTCTTAACATTACCTGTGTCTCTTTATCCGCACGATCCCAATTATATCAGCGTTTCGCCCAAATGCATTGTAAAAGGAACAGGTACACAAAAAGTTAAATACAGGATTCATTTTCAAAACGAAGGAGGGGGGGCGGCTCACCGGTTAAGAATAAAAGTAAATCTCGATTCGGCACTTGCCAAAACTATAGATACCTTAAGTTCATCCTCCTTCCGGATTACGGTAGGAAAAAAACAGGTTGATAGTATGGTTTATAAGAGGATAAGTGAAGGGGTATTTAAACTGGATATGTTTTTCCGCAAAAAATATACTGATGGCTCATTAAATAAAACCGAACTGGCAAACGGAAGACTTGATAGTTCATTAAGTTGTAACCAAGTGCCCTTTTTTATAATTAATGAACTTACTATGGGCGATGTATATTTTGAACTGGATGTTCCCAGGTCAGAAGAGACCGATTTTGCAGCGCAGGCCGAAATAATATTTTATGCGGGTGATAATATGGATATGGAACCGGTGTTAACAAAACCTGACACGTTGTTCATTAGAAAAACCTGTAACGGGAATTTATTTCCGTTGATAACCCCGATCGAAAAAAAATGTAAATGTGCTAAGTGTGAACAACCGGGCAAGTGCGGATGGCCTGGACTTTGCTGGTGCTGGTGGATTTTAATTATACTAATACTGGGATTGTTGATATGGTTTATCGGTAGCAGAAAAAGATATAAAAGAGGTAATTACAATACCTGAGCCACTAAAAACATTGACTTTATAAACAAAAGCCTTAATTTGAAATACATTAAGGCTTTTGTTTATGCCGAAAATATTCCTGTATTTTTTTATCGCCGGTTGGTTTTGCTGCTGCACTGCAAAAAAAGAAAGGGTTGCTAAAGAGCAGGAACTACCCTTGCCGAAGCTTGACACCGCTTTGCCAAAAGATAAAGCCTTATGGTTGCTGACAGCGGAAAACCGTTTACAAAAGCTGGCTGTTTTACCCGATAGCTTGGTTGATTTTGTAAAGCTTAATAACCTGGTATATGATTCGGTAGAAGAATGGAAAGGAGAGACTGAAACTGGCAAATACCAGGAAAATATTATAGGGTTGCACGAAAAAATCGTGGGAGATACGGCACTTAAGAAAGTACTTGCCAAAGCTTATTTCTGGTGGCATTATGATCATTATACTGAATCTTATAGTGATACAGCAGTCAGCAGGCTGGAGCAATTTCTGATGCTCACACGTGATGAAAAGCCGGTAAACCCTTTAACTATTTTTGCTTGCCAGCAATTGGGCATACAATATCATGTGTTGGGCGATCTGAAAAAATGCGGCTATTATTATAACAGGTCTGCAGAGCTGGCAAAAGCCGAGGGAAATATTGACAGGTATGCATCTGGTGTTTCAAATACAAGTATAGCTTTAAATGAACTTGGCCTTTATGATTCGGCAATTAGCCTGATCAGGCCGATATTGAATGAAAAAGGAGTTAACCCGAAAAGAACAGCCACCTTGTATGCAAACCTGGCCGAGGCCCTGGCCGGGAATAAGAACTTTTCAGAGAGTTTAAGCAGTGCAAAAAGATCGCTGAAGATACTGGATCATCTCACCCCTCGTGATATTGACAGCACCGAGCTGATGAAATTAAAATACAGGCTTTGGTGGAATACAGGCGATTTGCAGATACAGGCGAAAAATTACCCTGATGCAGCAAGCAGTTTCAACAAAGCCTCGGCTTTTTTGCTTGCCTGGAAAAAAGGAGAGATTAAAAACCGTGAGTGGGGTAAACTCCATATATCTATTGGCAGGTTGTATGAACAAACCGGAAGATTAAATGAAGCGTTACATGCTTTTCAAAAGGCGTTGTATTGTGTTACAAATGTTGACAGCAACGCAATAAGCCAACTGCCCCGCAGTAAAGACCTGTATGTTGAAAATACAATTATGGAAGCCCTGGACGCCAAGGCCGCTGTGTTGGGTTCGCTTTATAAAATAAATAAAGACACGGGGCTGCTAAAGCAGGTGATAGGATGTTATACACTTGCATTTGAAGTAGAAAATGAACTTACCCGTGGTTTTAGTTATGATGAGTCCCTGCACCGGCAAACAATTGAAAGTAAGGCCAGGAGTGAAAAAGCCATTGCTGCCTGTTACGAACTGTCATTGATCACAAGATCGCCGGCATGGGCAGAGCAGGCTTTCTTTTTTGCAGAAGAAAGTAAGGCTGTGATATTACAGGAATCTATCAGGAGAAATATTGCTGCAAACAGGTTATTGCTGAATGATACAAACTGGCTGCAGGTTCAGCAGGCCCGGCAACTGGTCAATTTGTACGAAAGAACAATTGCTTCAACAAAGCCTGCTGATACAGCAGAAGTGAAGCAGTTAAAAAAGAAACTGGGTGTAGCAGAGAATGACCTGCTTTTTGCACAGACAGCCCTGATACATAGTAACAGCGCCTATCGTGATCTTCTTCTAAAAGCCGACAGCCTTTCCATTGAAGGGATAAAGAAAAAATTATTAAGCAACAATACATGCCTTATAGAATTCTTTTCGGGAGATTCCTCCATGTATATATTTTCGATCAGTAAAAACGAACCCTCTTTATTTTTAAGAGTTACGAATGAGATCAATAGTACGCTGAATGCCTTCCTGTATTTTTTTACCAGTAAAAATAATATCAATAATGATCCGGCAGCATATCAACGGGCAGCTTTTGAGCTATATCAACAGGCAGGAATTAAGGGCATAAAAAATAAAGACATAACCGGTCTTCTGATTATCCCTGATGGCAAATTTAATTTTGTGCCATTTGAAGCATTGGTTACAGATACTATTGCCCTGGCAGGGCCTAATTTTTTTGCTTACCTGATAAAAAATAAAAGGATTGATTACGGTTATTCTGCAGCCACCCTTCTAAAACTGAAAGAGGCAGAAAACAAATCCGAATCAGGTAAACTGGTTGCTTTTGCGCCGATTTTTGAGGCGCATGAAAGAAACCTGCTCCCGCTGATACATGCTAAAGAGGAAATGAGTGCTATACAAAAAACCATACCGGCAGGAGAATATTTTCTTAAAACAAAAGCAACACTTCAAAAGTTTAAAAATAAAATAACCGATGCTTCCATCATTCATATTGCATCGCATGCCAGTGCCGGCAATGCTGATAGTATACAGCCCCGTATTGAATTTTACGATAGCCCGCTGTATCTGAACGAGATTTATGCAATGCATATCAACCCGGATCTGGTAGTGCTTAGTGCCTGTGAAACAGGCCTTGGAATTCTTGACAAAAGCGAAGGAGCTATGAGCCTGGCAAGAGGCTTTTATTATGCAGGTGCCCGAAATGTTATCACCAGTCTGTGGAGTGTGGATGACCGCAGCACCGAAAATATATTCAGCAATTTTTACCGGGATTTACCTGGTAGTGATTGCGGAGGATCGCTGTACCGGGCAAAACTGAATTATCTTGAAAATGCAACAGCTGCAAATGCCTCGCCATATTACTGGGCCGGCTTTGTTCATATTGGTTATCAAAATCAGCAAGAGAAAAGCAGCTTGTTTATTATTTTAATTGCAGGCTTTATGGTAATTGCAGCATTCTCTTTTCTTTTATACCGGCGCAAAAAATAGCAGACCTAAAGCTTACAGGTAAAGGTTAACAGCTTTTAAAAAGATGTTAGCCTTTTTGCATTTAAAGCATCTGCTCAAAAAATACCTGCGGGCGGGGTAACTTTTTTTTTACTGCCGGATATAAGGATAAAAGGGAAGAAATCGAACAAACCTTTTAAAAAAAGAGAGTAGATAAAAAAAATAAAAAAACATGAAAAAGTTAACTCTTCATTTTGTTGCCCTGTCATTGATTATTTTAATGGCCGGGTGTAAAGGTTGCTCAAAAAAAAAGCAGGAACAGGAACTTGAACAGTACATTACAAATGCAAATACCCCACCTGTTGAGCAAAAATTGATTCTTGACAACGGTTTTTTGGGTAAATGCGCCATGGCTTTTACCGGTACTAATGATCAATTCAAAATTAAGGTCAAGGTTCGGGGTATATCCGGATATGATGCCAACCTAATGCCAATAACCTATACTTATCGTTCATATATATGGCCTGGTATCTCCAGTAGTTCATCTTCATATACAAATGGGATAGAGATCCCAAATACGGGAGGTTTCTTTATAGATGTATCAGTTGAATCGGTTAGTTGTGTTAAATGTTGTACTGACCCAACCAGTTGCCCGACTAATTTTGGCAATGTTGAGCTGTCCGCTTCTATGCTCATTAATGGTACACTCACTGTTCCTAATCCGATAGTTTTGCCGGCTACTTCTTTTACAAAGACATGTTATTGATATCTAAGTATAATTAACAGTAAAATTTAAGTGCCAAAGCTTCGTCAAAAAAGGTTAACAGCTGTTAAAAGCTGTTAACCTTTTTTGTTTTTAAAATATCTCCCTCAAAAAAATACCTGCTTATGGGGTAACCATTTTTTTACTGCCGGATATAACTATATATAAAGACAGCTTCTCAATAACATTCCTAATAAAAACAAATAACAAAATGAAACAGATTCTTTTTTTTCTCGTGATGCTTATCTCCCTTGCAGGTAATGCACAAATTACTGTACCCTCCACAAGTATAGATAATATCCGGCAGCCTGTAAGAAAGGTTGATGGAAATATTAGTGATACCGGCGCTTTAACTATCAGGGCCGTTTCGCCGATGAATGCTTCGTCAACGGAACAAAAAGGCCCGCTGCAATTTCAATGGAAACTTGAGGGTTTACAAGAAAATAGCAAGGATGCTACTTACACATTGAGTGTGTACAAGTTTACCCGCAGTAGTAAACCTGAAGATATTCTTCGGGACAAACCTTTTTATAGAGTAGCAGGTATTACGGAAACAAGTCATCAAAGTAAAGCTTCGTTTGATGATCCTTCGGCAGTTTATGGGTACAGGCTCGAATTGATCACAGGTAAAGGAGAGACTATAGCCAATAGTCAGCTGACTGTATTTTATCAAGGTTCTACACTCCCCTTTTTTTTAAATTTTTGTTGGCTGCTCTGCAATCCGCAAACCATTACATTCTGTGCTCCACCGGCACTGGCAGCTGTTTATATTCCTATGCCGTTTGGTTTGGTAATTGGTTCCTGTTCTCCGGGAATAATGACCTGTTCAATAAACGGGGGGCCATATCTACCGGCTCCTGTTTCGGGATATTTTCCTGTTGCAGCTTTTCTGGCTGGTAATAATACCCTTAGTTTTAAATTGACCTGTAATTGTAATTCACCCCAATTCTGTACATACCAGGTTAATAAATTTCCGCAAATAACAGCAAGTACTGATAAATTTGAATTGTGCCGGGGAGAAGGAGCAAAATTATTCATAAACCCATTTCCTTTACCTGCGGGATATGAAGTTAACTGGGAATGGGCCGATGTTTTGTCGCCCTGGAACAGCCTTGGCTCCGGAAATGGAAAAAATACAAATCCCATTCTTCCCACATGTGCGGGAGGTGTACCTTCTGTTACACGCTATTTTCGCCCAACAATCACTTCATTACCCGGTTTAACACCCTGGCCTGCTGCCTGTATTCAACCACCTGCTTCTATAAATGTATGGTGCCCTACACAGGCCGGTACAATTACCGCAACCCCGGCGCCGGGTTATTGTTCAAACAACCAGACTTTTACTTTAAACTACACTGGTGGTACTGGCCAGATTATCAACTGGACAGAAAACGGAACTTCTTTAAACACAACTGCTGCCAGTATCACAAGAACAAAACTTCCGGGAATATATACATATAATGTGATCGTAAAGAACGGAACATGCGCAACCAGTACTGCAAGTTTGACCATAACTGTGGAAGCACCATTGACCGCAGTTATAACAGGCAGTACACCAGAGGTTTGTCCAAATGGTTCCGCTGTATTGCAATTAACATCGCCTGCACCAGCCGGTACAATAATAACATGGCAATACCAGGTTGATTGTACAGGACCATGGAATAACTCCGGGGTAACAAGCCCTACACAAAATTCCAACAATATCGGGAATGCAGGGCCTTATTCACCAGCGCCTGTTGCAAAACTATGCTGGAGGGCAATAGTTTCTTCGGCATCTGGTATTTGTCCACCGGTTACCAGCAATACATGGACCATCAATATTATACAAGCGCCTTGCGTACCGGTTATTACTACAACAGGTACCTTGCCTAAATGCCCGGGATCATCTGTTACGCTTGCAGCATCTACATCCTGCGGAACCGGTCTGTTTACATATAAATGGTACCTGGATGGTATATATGTTGGCAGCGGGCCCACATGGAACGCAGTAACAGCGGGGGACTATACTGTAGAAGTATTCAATAAGAATAACTGTGAATCAAAGGTGTCAAAAAAATTCACTGTTACAGATTGCATCAATATTGTAACGATAAAAGGGCCATGTAATGTGTTGCCATCAACACCAATAAGCCTGTGTGCAACTGTTGTATCGCAACCTGGTACTGCTCCTTGTTCTACAGGGCTCACCTATTTGTGGTCATCATCGTCAGGGCCGGGTAGTACGCCAACGCAGAGTTGTAACAACTGGAACCCGGCACCTGCAGTTTCCACTACTTATAATGTGTTGGTAAAAAATTCAATGGGATGTATTACAACAGCTTCGTTCACTGTAAAAATTTGCCAGTAGTTAAACAACATAAAAAATCATCAGAAAAAAATTAAAATAAAAATCATGAAACTATATCAAATCTTAAACAGTAAACTGGCACTGCTGCTGCTATTCTTTTCCCTGGTCAACATGGCCGCAAATAGCCAGCGTTTGCTGAAAAGCGAATCGGAAATTGCAAGAGGTATGCAGAAAGCAATGACCAGTTTTACAACAAACCCTGATTTTACAATAAGCAGGGGTTTTGATACAAAAGGGTGTTACTATGATATTACATTTAAACCGGTATGGTCTGTATCAGGAGCTCCTTCATCCGGTTTGTGTAATGTAAATTTACTGCCTGCAGGTTTCAACGTTGAATTTACAGGCACTACTATCAGTTCAGTCAGTTATTCATCCTCGCCATGGTCAACAACTGCACCGCTTCCAACACAAATGCCGGCATCGGTATCAGGGTCATCTTATGTATATTGGAATAAAGCGCCAATTGGTAATTGCTGGAGTACGGGATCGGCCACAAATTCAATTCCTTCTAATCAAACACAAAGTGTAAGGATAAGAGTGAACCCTGCTACAGCACCGGTAGTTAATGTTGCTGTAAGAGAATTGAAGGGAGATTCATGGCCACCAGGCTGGATATCCCCCGGACCATTGGGTTGGAATAACTCTCCGTTTGCCCAATATTGGGACCTGGGCATGGATACTACTTTTACCAATTCCTGTAATTATTCGATTGGCCCGGATATGAGTGTTTGCTCAGGTACTGCAACAATTTTTTCCATTTCGCCGGTACCGGCAAGCCCGGCTACTGTAACCTGGTATAAATATACTCCGCCAAACGCAAGTGCAGCATGTCCGTCAACAAATCCGTTTTCACCATTATGGCAGGTTGACCAAACAGGAGGGCCGACTTATAATACAAATGCAATTACCAGTACTACCTGTTATGTAGCAGTTGTAAATAATGGCTGTAACAGTTGTATATCGAATGTAAAAAGGGTTACGGTATGTCCTGGCGTTCCTTTTGCGTCTATTACGCCGAATGGCTCATCTGCATTGCAAAATATAAATGGAGCATTACATGCATGCCTGAATTGGAGTGGAGTGCTTAGCATTCCTGCTGCATCTGCTTTTCCCTGCCCAACCACAATTGTGCGGTGGGAAAAAAGTGTGAATGGCGGGGCATGGCAGATGGTGCCCGGATCTGTTAACCAGAACCAAATATCAACCAACCAACTGAATGTTGCAGCGGGATCGTGTAATCAAAGCTATAACTATCGTGTTGTGCTTAATAATGCCTGTGGTACATCTTTTCCATCCATACTGATAGTAATTGATAATATTGCAAACGGAGGAATAATAAAAACATTAACGGGCCAGGTTTATGATGTAGGTACAGGTAACTCCGCGGCGCCGGTTATATGTAATGGAACAGGAACACGCCTGGTGCATTCAACCCCATGCGGGAAAATACAATACTGGGAATACAGGGATGAAATAGCACCATGTTCGGGTAACTATCCTGCTGCCTGGCTCAATGCAGGGGCCGGCGCTTCAAATACCTGGTGGACGGGATTACTGACCAGGACGAGACAATACAGGGCATATGTGAGTAACGGATCATGCACAGGCAGCAATGGTAATTTTTCTTCTGTTATTACTGTTAAAGTGAAACCACCGCTTGCAGTAAGCATCAATACATCATCATTTTTATTGTGCGCTAACCCAACGCTCACTGCTGTAATTGGTGGCGGCAGTTCCTGTAACTATCCTGCTATAACCTACCAGTGGTTCCTTAACGGAGATCCGGTCCCGGGAGCGACTCAAAATACATACAAGCCTCTGAGTCATGGTAACTATAGTGTGACTATTAATGGGGGATGTGGAACAGCTAAAGCAACACCGGTTCCTATCTGTCAACCTGTAGTTGATGTAACCGGACCATGTTGTATTTGCCTGGCACCACATGTTGCTGAGCAGGTGACACTTAAAACAGTTATTACTTATCTTAAAACTGCCTGTGGGCCACCACCTGTTTATCTCTGGTCAACCGGAGCAACAACGCCAACTATTAACATTAGCAGCCCGGGTATTTATACTGTTACTGTAAAAATTGGTACATGTACATTCACTAAATCAATAAAGGTTGTTGCGTGTTTGTAATTAAGGAAAATATTTTCAACCTGATTATGACTTCCCTGCAAGGGAAGCCATAATTGTATACAGGAACAGCTGATCGTTTTTCAGGATGCGGCTAAAACTCATTCTTATCATTCCCTTAAAAATGTAAAAAGGGGGTAACTGATTTACATCGGCCGGATATTTTCAATTCACGTTACAAGAACCATATCTCAATTTATGTTCCAATTATAATACTGGTATGATCATAATTTTATCGGTGTATTATCCAACAGCTTCAAAAAGCACTGTTTTAAGACGAAAATAAAATGTGACTTTTTAAAATAATAAAAAATGTGAGTTACAAAAAATCTCGAATAAAAAAATCACAAAAAACTTAAGTAGCAAAAAACAGGAAATTCCCGGCCGGACGTCACAATCCCTAAACACAAATATGGAACAGTTGCCGGGTAATTACAGCACAACCTCGTAGTAATTATAGTAATTTTAGTTTAAGCTGCTCAGGCACCCTCGATCAACCCCACCGCATTTCCCCACGGATCAATAACCGTTGCCACTTTTATTCCGCCACCAACATCTGAAACAGGATACAAAACAGTAGCTCCTTCAGCCAACAATTTTTTTACACAGTTCTCAATTTCATCAACTGCCCAATGACTTACGGTTTGGTTGCCGATTGTTACGGTTTCATCCTGCGGATGTAAACCCAGCTCGCAACCGTTAAGATCAAAACCTACATAAAAGACTTCATCAAAATAAGGTTGTACACCGGTTAGTTTACTGTACCATGCTTTTGCACCCTGCAGATCGGGTACATAATAAATAACTGTTCTTATTTTTTAAACATGGTTGCCACAGATTTACACGGGTTATCTGTACAAATAAAAAGAGAATGAAATTAATCATTCTCTTTTAAATATAATTCTCCAAAGTTCCCCTTTAGGGGGCGGAGGGGATTGCTTTTATTTCGCTGCTCCCATCTTCGCTTCCATACTTAAGGTAGCGTGAGGTACTGCACGTAAACGGGCTTTGTCAATCAACTGTCCGGTTACACGGCAAATGCCATAGGTTTTATTTTCGATACGCATTACAGCTTTCTCCAGGTGATCAATAAAAGTGATCTGGCGGCTGGCCATCTGGCTAAGCTGCTCTCTTTCCATACTCATACTGCCATCTTCCATGGTCATGTAACGGGCATCATCATTATCGCCACCCATTTCATCTTTACGGGTAATTAAACCCTGCAGGTAAGCCAGTTCTTTTTTAGCAGAATCCAGTTTACGTTGGATGATCTCCCTGAACTCCGCCAGGTCAGTGTCGCTGTAACGCACAATGGGAGCTCCCAGGTCATGTACCGGCTGATCTAATACCGATTTGGTAAAATCAGGCTGGTATTTGCGTGAGGTTTTAGTGCTTATTTTAGGAAGAACAACCGGTTTAGCTGGTGTTATCTTAATGTCTTTTGCTTTTTCAGGCGATTTGGCTTTTACTGGCGCCACAACTTTTTCCGGTGTTTTTTTAGCTGAAACCGGTTTTTCAACTGGTTTCTTTACTTCAATTTTCTTCGTCATAGGGGAGATAACCGCTTTTTTTGCAACAGCTTTAACCACAGGTTTCGCCGCTTTTTTTACAATAATGGCCTTTTTAGGGGCTTTTTTTATCACTTTTTCTACTTTTTTAACTGTTTTTTTAGCAACCGGCTTTGGAGCAGGTTTTTTAGCAACTGCTTTTTTAGGGGCCGGTTTCTTGGCTGGCGCAGACTTCTTTACAGACGCAATCTTCTTCGCAGGAGTTGCTTTTTTAACTGGTTTTACCACTTTTTTAGCAACTGGTTTAGCTGCTTTCTTTTTTGTAGCCATACTATTATCCTTTTTTAAGTACGTTCACTGTTAATATAGCTTCATTCACTTCAATGTCTGTTCCATCGGTTACAACCGGTAAAAAAGCAAGCGAATCAGCCAGAATTTCGGCGCAAATATAATCTTTATATTGAATTATGGACGGTTGCAGGGCAGCATTTTCACTTACTGTTACATCTATCCTGTCAACCAGGTTAAAACCACTGTCTTTTCTGATGTTTTGTATACGGTTCACAAATTCCCTTGCATCACCTTCTTTCTTCAGATCATCAGTAATTGTTATATCCAATGCAACTGTTAAAGAGCCCTTTACAGCAACTTCATAGCCCGGTATCTCATCTGTTGCAACTTCCAGGTCTTCAGCGGTAATGAACACAGGCTCTTCACCGGTGGTTTTATGATCAGGGTTAAGCAAATACTCATTTTCCAATACTTTATCAATAGTTGCATTGTCAAAAGCTGCGATCTGCTCCGCTGCCCATTTCATTTTGGCCCCCAGTTTTTTACCGAGGGTCTTAAAATTAGCCTTAGCCTTTTTCTTTATAAAGTCGTTATCGGCCCCTAAAACCTCAACCTCTTTAATATTGGTCTCTGCCTTGATAATATCCTCTACTTTTTTTATCCTGGCTTCCATAATATTATCCATCGCAGGGATAAACACTTTTTGCAAGGGCTGCCTTACTTTAAGGTTTACTTTTTTGTTTTTACGCAGGGATAGGATCAGGGAAGAAATGTCCTGTGCCAGCTGCATCCTTTTCTCAAGGTCAACATCAATTACAGCTTCATCCGCTTTTGGAAAATCGGTATGATGCACCGATTCGTTTGTAAAACGGCCAGAAACCGAATTGAGGTTATTGAATAACCAATCTGCAAAGAATGGTGCAACAGGCGCCATCAGTTTGCACAATGTTTCCAAACATTCGTACAGGGTTTGATAGGCACATATTTTATCATGCTCATATTCGCCTTTCCAGAAACGGCGGCGGCAAAGCCTTACATACCAGTTGCTCAAATGTGCATCTACAAAATCCTCGATGGCACGACCTGCCTGTGTAGGCTCGTAGGCATCAAAATTTTCCTGTACATCTTTTATTAATGAATTGAGGGAAGATAAGATCCATTGGTCGATCTCAGGTCTGTCCTTAACCGGAATGTATGCTTCTTTAAAAGCAAATCCATCTACGTTTGCATATAAAGCAAAGAACTGGTATGTATTATATAATGTACCAAAGAATTTGCGTTGCACTTCTTTAATGCCTTCCACATCAAATTTTAAACTGTCCCATGGCGAAGCATTGGTGATGAGGTACCAGCGGGTAGCATCGGCGCCAAAACTATCAATGGTTACAAAAGGATCCACCACATTGCCCAGGCGCTTGCTCATTTTGTTACCGCTCTTGTCCAAAACCAATCCGTTGCTCACAACTGTTTTGTATGCAACGCTGTCAAATAATAAAACCCCCAAAGCATGTAAAGTATAAAACCAGCCTCTTGTCTGGTCAACACCTTCGGCGATAAAGTCTGCCGGAAAGTTTGCTTTAAAAGTTTCTTTATTCTCAAAAGGAAAATGCCACTGGGCATAAGGCATGGCGCCGCTGTCGAACCAAACATCGATCAGGTCGGGCACACGTTTCATTGGCTTGCCTGTTGGGCTGACCAAAGTAATTTCATCTACATAAGGTTTATGCAAGTCAAGAATTCCTTCGTGCAGGTAATGTTTATTTGTTTCGCCGCCTAATACTTCGGCAGCTTTTTTTATTTCGTTATTAAGTTCTTCAATAGAGCCGATACATTTTTCTTCTTCACCGTCCTCTGTTTTCCAGATAGGCAGCGGTGTGCCCCAAAAGCGGCTGCGGCTCAGGTTCCAGTCAACCATATTCTCCAGCCAGTTACCAAAGCGGCCGGTGCCGGTGCTTGCAGGTTTCCAGTTGATGGTCTTGTTCAGTTCCACCATCCTGTCTTTTACAGCCGTGGTTTTAATGAACCAGGCATCCAACGGATAATAAATAATGGGTTTATCGGTACGCCAGCAATGCGGATAATTGTGTTCGTATTTTTCAACTTTAAAAGCCCGGTTCTCTAATTTTAATTTTACGGCTATATCAACATTCACATCCACGTAACCCGGCTCATCTTTATAATTCTTTACATAGCGGTTGCTGAATTCACCAACGCCTTCTACAAATTTGCCCTGCTTATCAACGAGGGTTAAGATACCGAGATTATTTTTTTGTCCAACCTTAAAATCGTCTGCACCAAAAGCGGGTGCTGTATGTACAATACCGGTTCCATCTTCGGTGGTAACAAAATCACCAAGCATAACACGGAATGGTTGAGCGCCGGGAGTTATTTCCTGTATCTTTTCTAAAGTATTTGCTTCGGAGGGAAGTAATTGTTCGTATTTCAATCCTTCAAGCTCTTTGCCTTTGAATTCAGCAATGATCTTCCACGGAATCAATTTTACTTCAGCGTTATAATTTTCAAGATCGCCACTCTCTCCTTCGGCTTTAAAGTATTTGCTGATGAGATTTTTAGCAAGAATTACATTAACAGGAAGGTGAGTGTATGGGTTAAATGTCTGTACCAACACATAATCAATGTTTGGCCCAACAGTTAAACCAAGGTTTGATGGAAGCGTCCATGGAGTTGTCGTCCAGGCCATTAAAAAAGCTTCGCCATCAAAATTTTTAATTTTTACTTTTGAATTTTCACTTATCCTGAACATTGCCACCGCACTTGTATCCTTCACATCCTTATATGTACCCGGCTGGTTCAACTCATGCGATGATAAACCCGTACCTGCAGCTGGTGAGTAAGGCTGAATACTTACACTCTCGTACAGGTATCCTTTTTTATATAATTCACTCAGGCACCACCAAAGGGTTTCAACATAATTATTCTCAAAAGTCACATAAGGATTATTCAGATCAACCCAGTAGCCCATTTTTTGGGTAATATCGTCCCACTTGTCTTTAAACCGCATCACCACTTCACGGCATTTCTTGTTATAATCTTCTACCGATATTTTTACGCCGATATCTTCCTTGGTTATACCCAGTTCTTTTTCAACACCCAGTTCAATAGGCAGGCCATGGGTATCCCAGCCGCCTTTGCGCTTTACCTGGAAGCCCTGCATAGTCTTGTAGCGGCAAACCAGGTCTTTTAACGTTCTTGAGATAATATGATGAATACCGGGCATGCCATTGGCACTTGGGGGGCCTTCGTAAAATACAAAGGGAGGAAAACCTTCACGGAGTGTTACACTTTTTTCAAAAGTGTTTTCTTTTTTCCATTTGGCGAGTATCTCTTCGCTGATGGAAGGGAGGTTTAGTTGTTGATATTCAGTGTATTTGCCACTCATATATTATAGCCTGTATAAATAAGTGTGCAAAGGTACTAAAATAGCAGGGTTCAATAATACCCGGTTCTGATTATTTAAAAAGTGTAATTACCGAAGGCGATTAGTAATTATACGCTTACCACGCCTCCTTATTGCGCAAAAATCCGATTAGTAAAAAATCATGGCGGAGTTATCCACATTTAGACCGTTTGGCATAGTATTGGCAATTATTTCCCCCATAAAAGAGATACCATTTCTTAAAAATATTAAGTGAAGAATTTTGCTGGTTTAGGGTTTTATTAGGGTAAAAGACGGGGGTATTCTTATTCCCGTCTTACTTTTTCTCTTTCCGGTTTAAAAACTTCAGTTCCGCTTTAGCATCCAATAATATCAATATCTTTTAAAACAACCTCAAGGACAACACAAACATAAAGGCATCCACCGTAAAGTGGATGCCTTTTTTAATTTTTGATACTTTAATATTATTGTATTGCTGCTACTTCTTTACTTTCTTTACCGGTATTTAAAAACATATCAATATTGCTTTTGATCTTTGCATCCAGTTCTGCCGCCGGTATTTTTCCTGCTGCATATTCCTTTGCCTGGTCCATTAAATATTCATGCAATACTTTGTTGTTTACTTTTGTTTCCATTTTAATGGTGGTGATATTGGCGATCTTCTCCTCCCAGATGCTTCTTACTTTTTCCCAATAAAATTTATTCTTCTCCCACCAGGCCTTTGCAGCATTACAGGTGGCTTCGCTGGTTCTTACATAAGTGTTAAGCCCTTTTTCTTCTACCAGTAATTTTTCTATGCCATTTGCTTTAATGATCTTCCTGTTGTCCTGCTCATGCCTGTAACCGCTGTCGGTTATAATGAGGCGGTTGGTGCGGTTCAGTAAATTATAATCACTTCTTACCGAATATTCACGGCGGGGCAGGGGAGCATCGGTAGTGTTGAGCCAGTATTTTTGTCCATTGGCACTCATCCAATCGCTGGTTCCCTGGTATCTTGGTTCATCACTTACCTCCCAGATGGATTGTGTCCATTTTCCTTTAACGGCTTCTGGCTTCTGTATTTCTTTTTTCCAGGTTTTGTTGCCCTGGTATTTCCAGATAACGGGGTTTTCATAGGTCCAGTCTTCACGCCAGTGCTTAATAATTACCTGGTCAGTTATTACCAGTAAATGCTGCAATACAATTTTCTTATCACTTGCTTCCACCGGGAAAACCAGCTCCAGTCCGCCATCAATGGTTTCCCTTTCATGAAATTTATAATTTGGATCGGGTGAAAAAGTTTCGGCATATTTAAACTCTACATTAAAACAACCACACAAATTATTGATGTTTTTATCGGGTGTTTGAGCTGTTGCCACATTCATTGCTGATACCAAAACGGCCAGGCTTGTTAATCTTTTTATCATCTTTTTACATTTTGATGGCAAAACACGCCTTTTTTTGGCTCATACAGGTTACGTAATTGGAAACGATATTTACGCAAAACGAAAAAGCTGCTCTTTTGGGAGCAGCTTTTAATATTCAATAAAATAATTTATTATTTGATGATAGCATATTCAAACTCAGGCCTGCCCCTTACACCGCCATCAGTACCAACACCCATGGCAAGGCATTTAAATTTGTAGTAATTGCCTTCTGCATCTTTAACAACATAAAACCTGTCTGTTCTTGCACCTGTTGCAGGCTGTGTACTTCTCCAGCCACTACCAATTGACCACCTGCTGGCAGAAGGCACAGTGTTTACAATACTGTCTTTACTGAACGCATTGTAAGCAGCTAAGGCAACCGTTGAATTGGCGTATATTTTTGTTGCTACTGTTACACCTGATAAATAATTTACAGCGATCAGGTCTGAAAAATTATAAGGCACGGGTCCTGCTCCAAAATTGGTTTCAAAAACAGAATAGCTCCAAACCAGGTCCCATTTGTCTTTTTCGGGTTGGGCATCTGCAATACCGTTCTCAAAAGAAATAAATTTAAAATGGTATGCAGGATCTTTTGCAACCTGGATGATCTTAAAAGTAGCATCCTGTATGCCTGCATACTGCACAGTGTAGCCACCGGCCACATTACGCAATACCCTCAATTTGATCCAGGGCCTGGCTCCAATACTACCGCCAATACCACGGTTTAAAATAATTACTTTATTATCTGCATCGGTTGCAGATACTTCAGGTATAGCTGTTTTAGTTAAATCACCGGCTATATTATCAAACCAGGCCAGGTGTTCAGGTAACGGATTCAATTGACTGGGGGCCAATGTTAAGCCAATGGTATCAGCAGCAACAACGGCTGTAAGATCGTTTTTGCTTAAAACCTTTGCACCGGCACTGGCGGTATTATTTAATATTACCCTGAAATCGGCACCACTGTAAAAGCCTAAGTCCCAACCGGCACGTAAAGAAGATGTTTGTTTATCTGCCGACAGATCTAAGTAAACAGAATTACCTGCAGCGCTTCCCGGCTCAGTGGTGGCAATACCGTTTAATTTTATTTGTGCACCGGCCGAATTTGGAATGACAAATACCGGGTCCGTATCTTTTTTGCATGCGGTAAATGTACCGGCTACTATTACTGCTATCAATATTTTTTGTAAACGCATTGTATGTGTTGTTTTAGTATTAATGATTTTATTTTTTATTCCACTGCAGATTCAAACCGATGAAGAAACTGCGGCCGTAGCCAATGGCTCTTGCGCCGCCACTGTTGTGGATACCTGATGATACTGCAGTATTGTTTACATTGGTAACATCAAAGAGGTTTTTTACACCAATAGTGGTACTGATGTATTTATTGAAAACTGTAGTCGCAGTAAGATCTGCAAGATTGTAAGATGATACTTTTGTAAGAATGACTGCCGGCTGATTGTTCAGTGTGCCTGTTGTGAACGCTGGTTTTTCTCCCACAAATTTATAGAACAGGCCCAGGGTTGTTTTTATCGGGCGGATATTATAGCTGATGTTGGTGTTGATCTCCGGTGTCCATAAAAAATCACGATCATCTTCCTTAAGATAGCTTTTGTCCTGGTAAATACTTGCTGAATAAGCCGAATAAACAAAACCAAGTGATGCTTCCAGGTTTTTATAAATGATCCTGTTGTCAAGTGTTACACCGACGGTCTTTGATTTATCAATATTGTAATAACTGTACTCATTGGGATCGTTCGGATTAGCTACCAGGCTGATCTGGTTATTGAAAGCATTATAGAAACCACCAAGTGTTGTGTTGAATTTAATTGTCTTTAATTTTTCCGGCGCCCAACTTAAAGAACCATTAAAACTGTTTGAGTATTCTGCTTTAAGATCTGGATTTCCAACAAGGTTGTGGTTTGCATCAACAAAAAGAAAATATAACTCACGCAATGCAGGTGACCGGAAGCCATAACCATAAGAAAGACGAAGATCCAGTTCTTTGCTTAGCCTGAATTTTGTATTTAATGATGGTGTTACCGGTGGCGCATCATACACTGAATTTTTAATAAAACGTAAACCCGGCCTGATGTTTATAGCTGCTGTTGGTTTTATTTCTGATGAAATGAATAGTGCATAGTCTGTGATGTTGTTCTCACCACTTATCCTTTGCCCACTTGCTTTTTCGCTGTTGATATCAATACCAGCCTGCAAGGAAATTTTTTCACCAGCCTGGTAATTATAGGTATTGCGGAAAATAAAACTATTAAGCTTCGCAATATCCTGCTCCCCCGCCAGCGTGCTTAACTCATCGGTATCTTTCTGAAAATCGTGAATAGTGGTTTTTGTTTTACGCTTATAATCGGTATAAGCAACAAGCGCTGTCACTTGTAATTTGTTACCCGGTTTAAATTCTCCCTGTACCTGGTGCATGTAACGGTCACTTATATATTTCTGATCCTTTGCTTTGTAATTTGGCGCTATCGGGCCACGGCTTACAATGGTTTCGTTAAGCCCGTCAAGCCTGTAATACACATTGAATTTGCTGTTGCCATAGCCAACTTTAATATTGCCAAACCATTGCTCTTTTGGTTTCCAGGTTTTATCCCTTCCATAAGCATCTCCGCCAAAACCATCAGCATCATTATGTGTACCGCCTGCATTAAATCCCCAGTTGTTCTTTTTGTAGTTGATACCAAGGTTTTGTGTATGCACACCTTTGTAATTGAAGGCATGATATTCATTGCCGGCAGTTTCTTCCTGTACTTTTGCAGTTACAGAAAAAATGTCTTTTGTATTTTTTTTGGTAATGATATTGATAACACCAGCCAAAGCATCGGAACCATAGGATACCGACATCGGCCCTTCTACAATCTCAATGCGCTCAATGTTGTTAATGTCTACCTGGCCAAGGCTTTCACGGGTGTCTCCACGGTCAACCATGGGCACACCATCCAATAAAATTTTTACATTGCGGCCATTCATGCCCATCAACTGAACATCAGTAGTACCTAAAGTATTGTCGTTGCTGAACCTGAAACCCAGCTGGTTGTTCAGCACCTCCTGTACATTGGTAGCACCACTTAAACGTATGCGTTCATTATTAATAACCCTCACCTGGTAAACAGAGTTTTTTACTGATTGAGGTTTGTATTGCCCGGTAAGAATTACTTCGTCAAGATTTTTTACTGTAACGGAATCCTGTTGCGCAAAAAGAGGCTGCGTGCTGAATAAAGCAGCTAAAGCGATAAGCGTTTTGATATTTTTTCTCATTATTTTTATTTAGTGGCGCAAAAGTATCAGTGTAAAAAAGTAAGGCTGTCATTAAACTGTCATAATGATGAATTTGATTTTTTAATTTCCTTTTAGCGTAATTCCGTTTCCGCATTTCGATAGTTTCATAAAGCAGTTCTGTCACTACAATGTCAGTTTCCTTTTCCCGTAAATTTTTTTCCGCATTCGTAAATCAAAGCAGTTTTAGAAAAGAGATTTTTGAGAAAATAATTTTGAACTATGTGCAATTACAATATTTGGTTCAGGGATGAAAAGGCTGGCTATGTAGTAGAATGTAAGCACTGCAATAAGATGCAGCTTTGCTTTGGAAACATCCTCATCAGCTTCCGGAAAAAAGATTTTAAAAACTTTTGTGATTATATATCAGATATGCAGGCTCAAAAAAATGATTGTGAAGACAGGCACACAAAATCTGTTGTATTGGCAACTCCCTGTGTAGGCATCAGTTTTATTTTAACGGTGGATGAACTGGATGGCCTGTGCAGGATGACGGATTATGTGGATACTGAAATGAAAACTGCAGCGATGATAAAAATGTTTGCTGAAGAATTTTAGTGTATCAACAATTCACATGGCTTGATGCCGGTATGCTTTTTAAATGCTGTAGAAAAATGTGATATAGATGAATAGCCGAGCATCATGGAAACCTCTGTTACGCTCAGGCCTTTATCATACAATAAATATTTGGCATGTTCCATGCGCTGGCTCTGGTAAAAATCAAATATGGTGGTGCCAAAGATCTCTTTAAAACCTTTCTTTAAATAACATTCATTGATGGCAACCTTACGGCTGAGCGCCTTGATAGTAATGGGTTCGCCAATATGTTGCAGTAAAACTTCACGTGCTTTGATGATCTTTTCCCTGTCTTCGGCATTTTGTAAGAACTTGCAGGTAAACTCTGCTTCTTTATCATCGCCCAGCATACAATCCATGCTATATAACAGCAGGATCTGTGTTTGTGCATTGATGAAGATATTCTCCCTGGTATCAGTATAGGTATGGTTCAGCAATGCTTCAATGGCCGTCCTGGTTTTACCGCACAAAGGCAGTTGTTTACTGAAAGAAGTTTTATGCCTGAACGATAATACATCTTCAGTTATACTGGTTTGTGTACTATTATGGGTAAACTGCGTAAGGTAATTTGGTTTGAAGCTGAAGCTCAGTACATCTACACTGTCCACTTTTTCAACACAGCTTTTACTGGTGCTGAATTTACAAAAATCACATTCGGTTTGCTTTTGCCTGCAATACACATTACCGCTTACACAAAACTTAAGTTCCAGGTAATTGCCTTCGGGATTGTTTTTTTCAACATGGTAGATCAAAATACCGGTATCATCAATATTCCATTGTGGCTGCTTGCGGTAACGGTTTATAGAATAGTTTACCGAACCGGGTACCATACGGTCAACATGCAGTAAAACATCCAGATCTTCCTGCATAAGCGGTAGCCTGTGTGCAATACGTAATATGTCTATTTGTTGATTCATTGAAAAATTTCGATGCAAAGATACGAAAGAATGTTTAAACATCGGAAGAATGTTGGCCACGAATTACACGGAATTACACAGATTGTTGGAAACAGGCATAACAGAATAAAAAATCCGTGAAAATTCATGTAATCCATGGCTCAAAATTGGTGGAAATCTGTTAAAAAAATACCCCCAAAATAAACCCCTTTTAATTGCCTGAAACGCCTGCTTTTTCGTACCTTTGCCCGAATCTTAAATATATCTATTAAAAGAGATTTTTGAACGAAAATATGAGCACAGAAACAGCAGCAGTTCCTACCCCCGCCAACACAGGTTATGGCGCAGACAGTATCCAGGTTTTAGAAGGTTTGGAAGCGGTTCGTAAAAGGCCCGCCATGTACATTGGCGATATTGGTGTAAAGGGTTTACATCACCTGGTTTACGAAGTAGTAGATAACTCCATTGATGAAGCCCTTGCAGGCCATTGTAAGAATATCAGCGTAACAATCAATGAAGATAATTCCATCACTGTAGAAGATGATGGCCGTGGTATTCCTACCGGTATGCATACCAAGGAAAACCGCAGTGCATTGGAAGTGGTAATGACGGTTTTACACGCCGGTGGTAAATTCGATAAGGATTCTTACAAAGTATCAGGTGGTTTGCATGGTGTGGGTGTAAGTTGCGTAAATGCATTGAGCAGCAAATTACATGTTGTGGTAAACCGTGATGGTAAATCTTTTGAACAGGAATACGCAACTGGTATTCCTCAATATCCTGTAAGGGAAATTGGTAAGTCTGATAAACACGGTACCACTGTTCAGTTCTGGCCCGATGCATCAATTTTTATTACTACGCTTTACAACAGGGAAATACTGGAAGGCCGCTTAAGAGAGCTTTCTTTCCTGAATAAAAAGGTTACGATCCATATTAATGACCTAAGAGAGGTAGAAGAAGACGGATCTACCTACAGCAAGACTTTTTACAGCGAAGGTGGCATTGTTGAGTTTGTTGAAATGCTTGATAAAAATGCAAATCGTAATGCTTTGTTGCCAACTGTAATTTATTGCGATGGACATGATGAAGCCAGTAATGTAATGGTGGAAGTTGCGATGATCTACAATACAGGCTACCAGGAACACCTGTTCAGCTATGTAAATAATATCAATACCATTGAGGGAGGAACGCATGTGGCAGGCTTCCGCCGTTCTATCACCAGGGTTTTTAAAAGCTACGGCGAAAAGGAAGGCATGTTTGAAAAAGCCAAGGTAGAAATTGAAGGGGATGATTTCAGAGAAGGATTGAGTGCCATCATTTCAGTTAAAGTACCCGAGCCTCAGTTTGAAGGACAAACCAAAACCAAACTCGGTAACAATGAAGTGATGGGCGTTGTGGATTCTACCTTAAGCAGGGTTTTATCAGCTTTCCTGGAAGAGAATCCCAAAGATGCCAAGACCATCATTCAAAAAGTAATATTGGCCGCACAGGCAAGGGCTGCAGCTAAAAAAGCCCGTGAAATGGTACAACGCAAGAGTGTACTTACCGGTGGCGGTTTGCCTGGTAAATTGGCCGATTGCAGTGAGAAAGACCCACATCGTTGTGAGTTGTACTTAGTCGAAGGAGATTCGGCTGGTGGTACAGCCAAACAAGGCCGTGACAGGAGCTACCAGGCCATACTTCCTTTACGTGGTAAAATTTTGAACGTAGAGAAAGCCATGGAGCATAAGATCTACGACAACGAGGAGATACGCAATATGTTCACTGCATTGGGTGTAAAAATTGGTACACCAGAAGATCCTAAAGCTTTAGACTTATCAAAACTACGTTATCATAAACTCATCATCATGACGGATGCTGACGTGGATGGAAGCCATATTGCTACATTGATCTTGACCTTCATTTTCCGTTATATGAAAGAACTGGTTCAGCAAGGGTACGTATTTATTGCCCAGCCGCCTCTTTATCTTGTTAAAAAAGGAAAAGAACAGGCTTATGCATGGAATGATGAGGAACGCAAAGCTTTGATCAAGCTATACGGACAGGGAAAAGACGAAAGCGTAAATACGCAACGCTATAAAGGTTTGGGAGAAATGAATGCCGAACAACTTTGGGAAACCACTATGAACCCGGCAACCCGTACTTTAAAACAAGTAACAATTGATAGCCTTGCCAATGCAGATGATGTGTTCAGTATGTTGATGGGAGATGAGGTTCCGCCACGTCGGGAATTTATTGAAACACACGCTAAATATGCGAAGATCGACGTATAAAAACAGCTTTTTCAAGCTAAAAACGAGGTTTTTTAAAATATTTTTTAATATATTTTATCACCATTTTTAAGGGGCTTAATGCCCCTTTTTTATAGCTTTTTATAGCTAAAAGGAAGTATAGCTGAATTCAGGCTGGTTTTAGCTAAACTACTGTCTGTTAAGGCTTTTAAGCAGTAGTAAAGTAACTGCAATCAGATTCTTCCGTATTAATTAGCTTGTTTTACGTATAAATGAGGCTATCCAAATTGGGGATAAATACAGCTGTTTTATACTTGATCTCAAGCTAAATCAGGCTGTCGGTTTTTGCCAAAACCGATATTTTTAGTAGCTTGTAACCTGAAGCTTACTACTTCAACCCATATTTACTAACCATAAATTCATTAAAAATGTCAAAAATGTTAACAGCCTATTGCATGAAAACAAAGGAGAAAAATGTTCCAATGCAGAATGCAGTAATAACTAAAACTTCCCGTGGCGGCTATATGGCCCAGGGCGACGACGGAAAAGGCAACAAAATGACCACTATGCTTAGCGAAGCTAATGCACTCGAAGCCGTTAAGAACGGGGTTGCTAAAAAAGCCTGGTAAGTTTAAACTTAAAATCAGTAAGGCCGTTCATCGAAAGATGAACGGCCTTTTTATTAAATACGATAATGTTTCAGGTACCTGATTCAATAAAAACACTAATTTCAATTTGAATAAACCCTAATACCACTTTAATGAAAACAATTGTTTTTATTATTTTGTTCCTCTCATTCAACCGGGCAATACAGGCGCAGGATAATATTCCTTCTTTTGGTAAAATAGATAAGGCTGATCTTGAAATGCAGGATTGCAGTTTTGACCCCGGTGCAGAGGCGGTGATCTTGCTGGACATAGGCGAAATTGAATTTAATTACATGAACAACACGGGCTGGGTATCGGAAAGTAAATATCGCATCCGGATAAAAGTATTGAAAGAGAAAGCGGTTAACATGGGTGAATTAAAGCTATTGTACTACGCTAAAAACAGCCGGGAAGGCATTTCAAATATCAGCGGCATCTCATACAACCTGAATGCAAATGGCAGCATTGAAGAATCAAAACTGGAAAGCAGGGATATTTATGATAAGGTAATTGATAAAGATTATTCAGAGATCTCATTTGCATTACCCAATGTAAAAACCGGAACCGTTTTTGAATATAAGTATAAAAAATCCCGCAGATCTTACAGTTATATACCTAGCTGGAATTTTCAACAAAGCATCCCGGTAAGGTACAGTGCTTATAATGTTATCATTCCCGAATATTTTCAATTCACATTACTGGTAACCAAGCGCCAGGAAATGGAAAAGAAACCCAGTACCGGTATCAATGAAGGTACCTGGTACATCATGCGTAACATAAAAGGGCTGAAAGACGAACCATTCAGCTCAGGAAAAGTTGATTATATTCAGCGGATAGATTTTCAACTCTCAAATATTAATGCCCCGGGTTATTATGAAGAAATAAGAACTACCTGGCCACAGATCATTGCAGAATTACAGGAAGACGAGGACTTTGGCCAGGCGCTTAAAAAGAACCTGAAAGGTATCAATGATATTTTGTCAACAGCCATGTTAAAGCAGGCAGCAGCTGAAAGAATAAGAGTAATATATAATTATGTGCAGCGTAATATGCAATGGAATGGAGAGTATGGCCTGTATTCTCTCACAGGAATTAAGGAAGCCTGGGACAAAAAGAACGGAAGCATTACCGATATTAATTTCATTTTAATAAACATAATGAAAGAAGCCGGTATAACTGCAAAGCCATTACTGGTAAGCACAAAGGATCATGGAACCGTAAGCCCTCTTATCCGTTTCTGAAACGTTTTAATGCGGTGCTGGCTTATGTTAAGGATGGAGATGTAGAATACATTATGAATGCAGCAGATAAATATAACCCATATAACCTGGTACCCTATAATGTAATAAGTAGCAATGCCCTGGTAGTTGATAAATCTGTTGACGCTCTTATAAATCTCCGGGGCAGCAATAAATATGTAAACAATGTCTTTTTTACCTGTAGGGTTGAACCAGATGGAAAAATATCCGGGCAGGCAAAATTAAAGAGTTCGGGTTATGCAAGGAACATCCGCATAAGTACTTTTAAGAAGGACAAGTTAAAAGAAATGGTCGAGGATAATGAAGGAATAACCATTAAGGTAGATTCTTTATCGGTTAAAAATGAAGAAGATGAATTACAGCCGTTGGAACAGGTGGTGGAATTCAGCGGCAGTATGCAGGAAGGGGGCGGATATTCATTCCTGCCTTATAACCTGTTTACAGGCCTGGGTAAAAATCCTTTTATTGAAGAGAGTCGTGTAATGGCTATTGACTTTAACTTTCCTAAAACTTATGTAGTAACCGGCACATATTATTTACCTGATGAGTATATAGTGAACGAATTACCTAAAAACACGAGGCTGATCATGCCTGACACCAGTATTATATTAACCCGTCAAATCCAGCAGGATGGCAACATCATTTCATTAAGGGTTACGCTTGACATGCTGTATGCCGATTATATTGTTGAAGGTTATCCCTACATAAAAGATTTTTTTAAAAAAATGTATGCGATCCTTAATGAAAGAATTGCATTGAAAAAAAAATAAAGCGGTGAAGAAAAAACTTAATATCACATTCTTTTTATTACTGGTTGCTTTTTGCAGCCCTGCACAACCAAATATTTATTCTGCACTTACCATTCCGGATTCGCTGAAGAAAAATGCCGATGTGGTGGTAAGGGAAGAAATAATAAAATTCACGATCAGGGACTTCAACAGTGCACGGTATGATGTTCATCAGGTGATCACCATCTTAAATGAACAGGGAAAAAGATATTTGAATTTCAATGAATTTT
>Ga0193752_1000482_pt1 | contig 38159 bp, 33 predicted proteins | sample H1c1metaG_FD_144924 | JGI IMG/M metagenome (GOLD analysis project Ga0193752, IMG submission 144924) | Soil microbial communities from a riparian zone of the East river system, Colorado, United States - H1c1 | ecosystem: Environmental > Terrestrial > Soil > Riparian zone | place: USA: East River... | reverse complement strand
TATTCGCATGGATTCAGAACTTCCGACGATGCGCTACACGATACGAAATCCGCCATGAGAATTATCTCGCATTTGTGCAGATCGCTTGCGTAATTATACTCTCAAGGCGTTTTTGAGATGACTTCTAATTAATTGTTCAGCATCACCGGCATCACCAGCATCAGCGTGTCTTCTGCATCTCCCGCTTTCTGGGAAGGAAGAAGAATACCTGCGCGGTTTGGCGCCGACATTTCAATCGTTGCTTCGGTGCTGTCGATGTTGGTAAGCATCTCCACGAGGAAACGCGAATTGAAACCGATTTCCATATCATCGCCTGCGTAAGAACAAGTCAAACGTTCTGCAGCTTCATTGGAGAAATCAAGATCTTCAGCGGAAATATTCAATTCGCTTCCCGCGATCTTCAAACGCACCTGGTGAGTGGTTTTGTTTGCGAAGATGGACACGCGGCGGATAGAACCGAGAAGCGCTGTGGTATCGATCGTGAGTTTGTTCGGATTGTTTTTCGGAATAACCGCGTCGTAATTCGGGTATTTTCCGTCGATCAGTCGGCAGATCAAAGTTGATCCGATGGACCCGTCCGGTGCAATTCCCCAGCTGAAACGCGCATTGGTTGCGTTGTATTCCACACGTACAACACCTTCACCGGTGCTCAGAATATTTTTGAGCAGGTTCAATGGTTTACGCGGAAGAATGAATGACGCAGCGCCTGTTGCTTTCACATCGGCACGACGGTAACGAACGAGTTTGTGTGCATCCGTTGCTACGAACGTTGTTCCGTCAGTAGCGAACTGTACAAACACGCCGGACATTACCGGGCGAAGTTCATCATTGCCTGCAGCGAAAAGTGTTTTTGCAACAGCGCGTGAAAGAACAGTTCCATCCATTTCAATCGATTGACCATTGTCAACCGAAGGAGCTTTCGGGAATTCATCGCCGTTCTGACCGGTGATTTTATATTTTCCGTAATCGGAAGAGATCTCAATCGCAAGGCGCTTTTTGTCGATGCTGAACGTAAGCGGTTGTTCAGGAAATGTTTTCAGCGTATCAATCAGCAGTCGTGCCGGAACCGCCACATTCCCGGAATCTTTCGATTCAACAGTGAGGTGAGTGGTGATGGTTGTCTCCAGGTCGGAAGCAGAAATAGTAAGCGTTCCTTTTTCAATTTCAAAAAGAAAATTATCCAGGATGGGCAATGTGTTGCTGGTGTTTAACACGCCGTTCAAAACCTGGAGTTGCTTCAATAAGGTGGAGCTGGATACAATGAATTTCATAAGTCGTTGCTGTTTATCTTGACTTACAAAAATACCCCTTTTGAACCCCTTGACCTGTTGATAAAATCGGAGTTATCAACTGCTTTTTAACAATGAAAATAGGAGGGGAATCGGGTAATCAACTAAGGATCAAATTATTAATTCGGCGTTTGCGCTTGTCGCTGCCGTGTGAAATATTCCGGGGTCTGAAGGATCTTCCCAAACACGAAATATTGCACCACCACAAAGTCTTTTCCGTCGTTCACGAGGGCGAACATATTGTCGACATCGTATTGTGGTGCATTCGGGTTGGCGGAGTCCTGCGGAAGCACGCCGTCGCCTTCTTTCATGTACAATTTCACGACACTGTTTTTGCCGGCTGCATCCTGAACGGTGATCACGTGTGCCGGTGGCGAAGCAAGAACGGAATCTTTCTTTGGAAAATCATTGATAAAATTCACGAAGCCCATGCGGATGAAATACGAAAGAAACTGCCGCACGTTTATCGTGTCGAAAGGCAATGGTTTTCCGGTGATCGATTGCAGTCCATACTGCATGTTCGGCGATTGTTTCACGATGAAAGAATTTTCCGGCTCACCGGTGTGTTCTACTTTCACCGAACGAATGTCGGGCACATGAAACGCAAATGCAGTTTTATCGCGCCACTCACGCACATCGGGAGAATAACGCGTGGTGAGGTAGCCGTTAAATCCTTTGATCTCCATCACAAACGGCTCGGAAGAATTTTCACCGCTCGAAGGATCGGCCAGCAGCATGTATGTTCCTAACTGGTCAGGTGTTTCTGAACCCACATAATACAGGCGTTGCAATTCTCCATTGGCGTATACTTCGCATTTGATGGAACCGGTGATGAGCGATTTGACAATATTTTCTTTCGCTTTGGCGCCAACGGGTTCGCGTACGCTGATGTCGTGAATGGTGCGAAGCAACATGGTCACCGCGTCAGGACGGGCTTTGTATTGTCCATTGACCGTCCAGGTGCCGTCCGGATTTTTCGTCAGCGTTACCTGTTTGAGCGTTTTGTCTGCCAGAAAAATTTTGTCTACCGAAGCCGTGTCTGTAAATGCAAAGTCGCGCAATTCTTTGCTCACTGTTCCTTTTCCGGTGTTCATCACGAGGAATACGGTAACTGCGGCAAGCGCAAGAACAGCAATCAGGATTAGTCCATTTCGTTTCATAATCGGTTTAAGCTATTGACAGGGGAGTTGTATGCCGGTAAAGATCGTCATCCGTATTGAATTTTCACATGTATTCTGCCTGGTGGCGATAGTTTTGACTTATCTGGCAGGAACAGGTTCGTGAATGGTTTTCGGTAGTGAATTATTATTTCCGGTTTGGCAGTGTCTCACTTTGCTTTTTGACACGGCGGCACGGCGCATTTTTACGTCATTTCTTATTCTAAGCCCAGGCGCTCACGGCGAGATAACGGTAGCGCGCCGTGAGCGCCTGGGCTTAGAACGGGTTTCGTGCTTTTTTTAGCGCCGTGTCGCCGTGTCAAAATATCAACTCCTCAAGCTGAGACACTACTCCCAGTTTGAACCGTTATTACTGGCCCTTTTTTCTTTGGAATAATCCTTTGTTGGCCAGCAGGAAATAAATTCCCAGCAAGACCGCGACTACGACTGCAATGATCCAATCGGAAGTAACGAGGTAAGCGATAAACCCGGCAACCACGTTCATGAAATGCTGCATCATGTCGAGCGGACCGCGTTTGATAGTATCTCCAGCCGGAGCGCCGTATTTTCTTTTCCGCGACCACATCCGGAATAATCCAAACAAGACAATGCCTGCGATCGGGCCGAGTGTATTGATCATTTGCCACTTCAGACGTTCCTCTTTGATTTTTCCGCGATCGAGCAGGCGCAAAGTGACCACGCGTGAACGTACGGAAAGCAATCCTTTGTCGTCGAGCAAATAATTGACGCAATTGATGAGCAATGTTTTGTTGGCATAGAACGAGCGGTTCATGCGGTTCATGCGGTCGAGGCCAAGCGGAAGGGCTTGTCCCTGGTAAACAGGATTCCTGGCCACGTCTGCATCGGCAATCACAATGATCTTGGTGGGCTTTCCTGTTTTCTGGTACCCGATCTCTTTGCTGTTGACGATTTCATCCGGAAGAACTTTCTGTTTGAAATACGAATGGAATGCTCCTTCCAGCAATACAGCAACGTTCTGGTACGGCTTATTGAACGAACGCGGATCACGTTCCATCGTGGCGTACATGAGAATCACTTCATTGGGTGTACGGAAAATGGTGGACTTGTCGGAAGAACGGATGAGTACTTCTTTCCGGATGGGCGCACTGGTACTGATTGTGTCGATCGTACTTACGAAATCGAACTTGATGCGGTCGAGATTACGCACAATCGGATGTTTTTCCTGCGGCAGAATCGTTGGCGAATAAATCCACGGTGCCGGCATGAATTGCGTTTGCGATCCGCTACCCACCGGAATCGCTACCTGCGCGCAATACAGATCTTCGATCAGCTCCGATTTTAATCCTGCGCCGTAACTGTAGAGTACCTGTTCAAGCCCGGGTTCATTTTGTAAACCGAGGTGTTTCGGCAAGGCCATGGTCCGCCCGGTGATCGACAAACTATCAATGCTGGCGTAAACGGGATCAACGAGAAACAATGCTTTGCCACCGTACATGATGAACTGGTCGAGGATGAACAATTCATTTGTGGTGAAAGCAGAGTCGGGCCCGATCATCACGATCGCCTCAAACTTGTTGCGGATCTGCGTGGCATTCTGTACCGTGTCGCGGAATGTATTCAACATGCCGGTGAACGGAACAAATGAAACCTCGTAATACTCGCGCAGTCCTTTAACCAGGTCGTTTACGTAAATGGTATCTGCTTCACCGTGTCCTTGCGTAATAGCAATACGCGGTTTGATCACCATGAGCAGTTTGCGGATCGCATTCGACAATTCGTATTCGAGGCCTTCCACTGCGTGATTCAGCACCTGTTCGTTGGGCGCAAGTGTAGCAGAGCCAAGAAGCGGCACAGCCACTTCGCGTCCGTGGTAACGGGCAACAGCCCATGGGAAAAGAAGTTGTGTGACTTCTGTTCCGTTATCGTCCACAAAACTTTCCGGGTGAGGGATCAGTCCTTTTTCTGCAAGCTGGCGCTGAAATTTCTTCCGCTCTTTCTCGTCATCGTTTTCGCCCGGGTCAACAAATTCGTATTGTACGTTGTCGCCGCTCCACACGCGGAATTCATCCAGCATGATGCGGGTCTCATCGCGGAGACGTTTGAAATCGCCGGCGCCTTGCGGGAAATCGCCTTCGAGATACACTTCAAAGTAGATCACGTCATCGAGTGAGTCGAGCATTTCCACGGTGCTCTCTGCAAGTGTGTATCGTTTTTCAGCGGTAAGATCGAAACGAAAAAACAGGTACTGCGAAAGCACGTTGAACAGAATGATCCCCACTATGGCCAGGCCAAGTGCGGTAAGATTCTGTTTCCGGTTTCGTTTCTTTTCCATGATTACCACTTTCTGCTTTCGAGTACGGTTCGTGTGAGCAGAATAAATATTGTATTGAATGAGACGAAATACACCACATCGCGTGTATCGACTACGCCCCGACTGATGGAATTGTAATGCTCATTGATTCCTAAAGACTGAACAACGGTATCGGCTTTACCGAAGAAGGAGAGCGAGCTCAATTCTTCAAAGCCGATGTAGCACACGAAACAGAGCACGAGTGCGAGAATGAACGAAATGATCTGGTTATCGGTGAGCGACGAAGCAAAAATGCCAATGGCAACAAACGAAGCGCCGAGGAACATCAGGCCGAGGTACGATCCCCAGGTGCCGCCGGAATCGATATTGCCCAATGGTGCACCCAACCGCCACACGGAATAGTAGTAAATGAGCGTGGGCAGAATGGAAATAGCCACGAGGATAATTCCGGCGAAGTATTTGGCCAGGATGATCTGTGTGTCGGTAAGCGGACGTGTGAGGAGCAATTCGATCGTTCCCGATTTCTTTTCATCGGCAAATGACCGCATGGTAATGGCCGGTATCAGGAAGAGAAAAACCCAGGGCCCGATGGCGAACAGCGTGTCGATATTGGCATATCCAACTTCGAGCACGTTTGTACTTCCGCGGATGACCCACATGAACAAACTGATCGACAAAAGGAATACAACGATCACGATGTACCCGATCAGGGAACTGAGAAAACTGCGGATTTCTTTTACAAAAAGTGAATACATACGTGATTCTGGCTCCAAAAGTAACGATTCGAAATGCTTTTTATGCGGGAGAATGAACAAGGTTTTAACATCCTTTTACACATGCACCTGTGGTGAGACGGGAGAATGGAGTCGGGAGTCGGGAGGCGTAACTCAATTTCTCCGATGAAACGTACGTTCACAGAAATCGTCGATGATCGTACGCGCCACGGCTTTTTAAGGATCAGTGGACGGTTTTGGGGCCGTATTTTCCGAGCCAGGACTCCCAACTCCGACTCCGTTCTCCCGACTAATCAATACCTTCGCCTCTCAATTCCTTACCCTATGCTCGTTTTAAAATTCGGTGGTACATCAGTTGGATCTGCAGAGCGGATGAAATCGCTGGTGCCGCTAATTTCAGATGCGCGACCCAAAATTGTAGTCCTCTCTGCAATGTCGGGAACAACCAACGCGCTGGTCCAGATCGGTTTTACGTTGTATTCCCGGGAGATCGATAAAGCGCGAAGCATGATTGGTGCGCTGGAAGCAAAATACATGACGGTTGTTGATGAACTGTTTTCCCGTGAAGAAAGCAAAGCGAAAGGATGGGAACTCGTGCGCGAACATTTCGAATACCTGCGTTCGTTTACCATTGACATGTTTACCGCGAACGAGGAAAAAGCCGTTCTCGCACAAGGAGAGTTGCTGAGCACCGCGCTTGTACAGTACCACCTGGAAGAAATCGGTATGAAATCGGCTTTGCTGCCTGCGCTGAATTTCATGCGCATCGATGCGAACGAAGAACCTGACCTGGATTATATCGAAGCGGAGTTGAAATCGGAACTGGAGAAGCATCCCGGTGTTGATCTTTTCATCACGCAGGGTTACATCTGCCGGAATTCATTTGGTGAAATCGACAACCTGAAACGCGGCGGAAGCGATTACACGGCTACACTCATTGGTGCGGCCCTGAAATCGGAAGAGGTGCAGATCTGGACCGATATCGACGGCATGCACAACAATGATCCACGGATTGTAGACAAAACATTTCCGATCAGTGAGCTGTCTTTCGACGAGGCGGCCGAGTTGGCGTATTTTGGCGCGAAGATCCTGCATCCCACCTGCGTATTGCCTGCGCAGCGCAAAAACGTTCCGGTGCGGCTGCTGAATACGATGCAACCTGAAGCGAAAGGAACGCTGATCGGAGGCACACCGCCGGGCGACCGGATCACCGCCGTGGCAGCGAAAGACGGGATCACGGCGATAAAAATCCGCTCGGCGCGCATGTTGCTGGCCTACGGTTTTCTCCGTTCGGTGTTTGAAGTTTTCGAACGGTACCGTACACCCATCGACATGATCACGACTTCGGAAGTTGCCGTTTCGCTCACCATCGATAACCCCAATCATGTCGATGAAATTATCGAGGAGCTGAAAAGTTTCGGACAGGTGGAAGTGGACCGCGACCAGGCGATCATTTGCATTGTCGGAACATTCGGCAAAGACAAGCAGGGTTATGCTTCACGCGTTTTCGATTCACTGAAAAATATTCCGATCCGGATGATTTCCTACGGCGGAAGCGAGAATAATATTTCGATCCTTGTCGAAGGCGGGATGAAGAAGCAGGCGTTGCAGGCGCTGAACAGCGGATTGTTTAATCTTTAATTACCGCAATGTTACACCAGGATACCATCACGAAATTTCAGCAGCATACCACGCCGTTTTACGCGTACGATCTCGACTTGCTGCAACGCACGCTTGCTGCCGCGAAAGCCGCTTCTGCACCATATAATTATCACGTCCATTACGCATTGAAAGCGAATGTAGACCTGAAAGTACTGGAAGAGATACGTGCAGCGGGCTTCGGTGCCGACTGTGTAAGCGGAAACGAAGTGCGTCGCGCGATCGAATGCGGATTCAAACCTTCGAGTGTTGTGTTTGCAGGTGTTGGAAAAAGCGACGAAGAAATCCGCTATGCGCTGCAGCAGGATATTTTCTGTTTCAATTGCGAATCGCTTCCGGAGATCGAGATCATCAATCAACTGGCCGGGGAAGCAGTGAAGAAAGCGAAGATTGCTTTGCGGATCAATCCGAACGTGCACGCAAACACGCATCACTACATTACCACGGGACTTGAAGAAAATAAATTCGGGATCAGTATCCACGAATTGCCCGAGGTGATTGAGGCCATGAAAGAAATGACGCATCTCGAACTGATCGGGTTGCATTTTCACGTGGGATCGCAGATCACCGATCTCGGCGTTTTCCGTCAGCTGTGTACGCGCGTGAACGAAATCCAGGAATGGTTTGCTTCGCGGAGAATTAACCTGAAAATTATTAATGTAGGTGGCGGACTGGGTGTTGATTACCACGATCCGGAAGGACACCTCATTCCTGATTTCAAAACGTACTTCGATATTTTTCCGAAATTTCTCCAGGTACGCCCGGGGCAGCAGGTTCATTTTGAACTGGGCCGTGCCTTCGTTGCGCAATGCGGCAGCCTGATCTCGCGTGTGCTGTATGTGAAGAAAGGTGTGCAAACCAATTTCGCGATACTTGATGCCGGCATGACCGAGTTGATTCGTCCGGCGCTGTACCAGGCGTATCATAAAATCGAAAATCTTACAGCATCGCCCGGAGCTACAACGGCGCGTTACGATGTAGTAGGACCGGTGTGCGAATCATCCGATTGTTTTGGCAAAGCGATGAATTTACCTGAAGTCAAACGCGGTGACCTCATTGCGATCCGCACGGCGGGAGCGTACGGAGAAGTGATGGCCAGCCATTACAACCTGCGCCACCTCGAACCAACGGTTTATTTCGGACGCTGAGTCGTTGTACGTACGTACGAAAGACTGCATCCCTGCACGTGATAAATGTCCGTTGCAACCGGGTATGGAAGTTCCGGTGGCATTCCCGGTCCAAAAGGATACGTGAGCAGAATGTATGATGAATCTTTATTGCTTACCTCCCGCACATTTTTGTAATCCAGCATACCTACGTAGTGCAACGGACTGAGGTGACGCGTAACCCGCACGATGGGTTTTTGCTGTGCAGAAAATCTTCGTTGCAATGCAATCTTGTTGATTGGCTTAGTGGAACTGTATTCGGCATAGAGAAAATCACCTTTCTTCGAGACTTCCCCGACAGGAGTTAGTCCTACTTCCGTAAGAATATTGTTCATGTTCTTGTAGCCGCATTTTCCGTTTTTGAGACGCCATTTATTTTTTTTCGCGCCGTAGATCTGCAACGTTACTCTGTAAAAAGCAGTAGTGTCTTCTGCTTCCGGCGGATGGTACGTGCGCAAACCAAACAAAACGGAATCTTCAAGATTGTTGTACAAGAGCGCAAGACATTTCTGGTACATCGCAATACGCGCTTCCTGGATGATGATGTTGTTGTAGTAGGGAAGTGTGGAATCCTGTGATTCGCGGAACGCGAGTGCAAGCGCATCTGCACGGTGCATGCCTTTCAGCGAATCGCATACCGTGCATTCACCGAGTTTTGGCGCACAGGATTGTGAACTCTGTCTCCATGAAACGCAGATGAAAAAAACGAATAAGCCAATAAACAGTGTTTTGTACACTTTCATGAAGCATGGGTTTATGCCAACATGTGAAATGGTACCCTTGTTTGCAAATGAAAAGGTACGCTATTTGCTTCGGAAGAGAAAGTGTGGAATCCGCGATGTTGTTAACGCGGAATTGTTAACGGCGGCGTTTGGGTGTATGTGCGCTGGTTTTTTCACCGCGGTATTCCAGGAGTAACTGGTCTTTGGATATGAGTCGTGCAAATTCCACTTCGCCATCGCCATAAATGTGGAACAGGTAGTCCTCGACTACGAATATGGTTACCTGTGTCGTATCTGTTCCGACAGGCTCGCCTTGCGGGAAATAAAATATTTCGGATGAAGGCCCGGTCTTATTTTCCTGGGAGAGTTGCAGGACCGAACCGGGAGCAAGAACCGCTAACCGGCGATTGATATAAAGCAGATTCAGGTACTGGGCCGTCGGGTTGAATGTGATGCAAAAGTCGTTGATTGTTTTTCCCTTACGCATGCCGCGATCAGCACACATGTTAACAGTGTTTGCTGTTAGCTTCAGCGAATCAAGAAATTGATTGAGGCGAATATCTGCCGTGAGAATACGTCCGGTGCTGTCGCGCGTGACATATTCCTGCTTAGTCAGCATAAGTGTGTATGTACAGTCCGGTACACCATTCGCGCGCTGGCTTACGCAGATTGTTCGGATCGCATGGGCCGCTCCGTGGTAGGTGTCGCTGCTGTATCGCAGAACATTATCAATGCTTACGGCAACGGAATCAACGACCTGTAAAGGAACGGTAAACGAAGTATCCCACGCGGCGCGTGTAGTGGTTTCAGCTGTTACGGCAACCACGTATGCCGCGCCACGGCTGAATCGTGTATCGTACGCAAGGAAATTATTCGGCGGATCGTTGTTCCGGATAGATTTCCCCTTGTCGTAATACCGTTCTTTCCACAGTGTTCCATCCCGGAACCATTCACGGAATACCGAATCACGAAATGTAACTCCTTCGATTCCGGAAGACACGCCGTACCGTTCTGTTTGCGGGTTACCGTTTTCATACCAGGTTTTCTTCTGGATGTGCCCTTTGTATTTGCATTCGATCTGTATCGGACTTCCGTTTTCTGTGTACTGCGCATACATCGTATCATTGAGAAACGGACTGTGATTTTCCCAGGCAGCGAGTTGCCCGTTCGGGTACCATGTTTTTGAATACCGCACAAAATCACCGGATCGCTTTCCGTTTCGCCAGTGATGATAACTGACGTTGATGAGGTTCCCTTGCGTATCCCAGCTTTTCGTTGAGTCACAGTCTCCATATTTGTCGAACCACGAGATGCGTGCAATCGAACTGTCGGTGTATTTTCCAACCCATTGCCCGGTCTCCACGTGCTTCGCGGAATACATTCCCGTGACTACGATCTGCATGGCGGTGTCGTATTCGTAATACGAGCCATGTACACCGAGCCAGGAATTCAGGTAATACTTTTGCAGCACCACTTCGTTGGAATCGTAGACTATCATCAGGCCATCGTAATGTCCATCGCGCCAGGTTTCCAGGGAACGGATTTCTCCATCCTTGTAAGTAGTCCACACGCCTTCTTCAATGGGATAGTGATAAGTCACGTTGTTGCCGTTTGCTTTTCCAATGCGGTACGATTTTATATTCATCCAATTCCTGCCCACGTATTCTGTCCGCCTGTGCATACGCATTCCGGCACTGTCTTCGTAAAACTCATCGAGGTACCAGATACTTCCTTCACTGAACGTGGTGTCAACCGCGTACCACGCATATTTTGCGGAAGGAATGACTGCGTAATGATGAAACGTACGTAAGTGTGTATGCTTCGAAGAAAATTCCAGTATCACTCCATCACGGACACGGCCAACGATGGTATCACTGGATATATCACGAATGGAGCCAGTGAATTTCTTTTTTCCTTTATAAACAATCACGGCAACAACACCGGTGAAAGGATCATAAGAATGTTCCAGTTCCCTGGCCGTATATTGTTTTTTGGAATCGTAGGGTTTCAACCGCAACTCTTCGAGCGTCGCAGAAATATTTTCCTGTGAAAAAACCGAACGGCTGAACAGGCACAGAAAAACGACAAGGCAGAATCGCATTATTTTTCTCCGGGTTGAACCCCGAAAAGATACGGGTTTATTCGTCCTCGCGGATTGCGGGCCACGGTATAGTTCCCTGTTCAAATTTCGTATAGCGTAACGGCCATTCTTGCTGGTATGTGAATGTGCGCCTGAAGTAGCTGCATGGCAGTTCCGGTGGCAGGCATTTGGATGTTTCCTGCAGCGTAACTTCATACGAATCCGGTCCTTCGCTCATTTCAATGATGTGTGTCCATGGACTGTATTTGTACACCGGCGACAGAGTTATTTCCGGGTAGATTTTTTTCAGTTGCCGTTCTACCCAGGCGCGGTTTACCATGGGCGGACATTTGTATGTAAGTCCTGTGGCAAGCGAAGCGTACGCGTCTCTCCGGACAAATTCCATTCCAACCGCAGTAAGCAAAGAATCAACGCGGTCGTTTCTTTCCCATCCGGCATCTTTAAAATCCGGATCTGCATACAACGGAAGATAAATTTCCACGAGTGCCGTGCTGTCGGGATGCCAGGGGCTGGACAGCGGATGATATTGATAATGATACGTCCGGAAATCGGCGAGAGTATCGGCCAATCCGTTGTACAATGCACGCATGCCTTCGGCAAAATTGAACAGGAGTTCCTGCGGATAACGGATACTGTCATACCACTGTGAGGTCGGTTTGCTTACCGCCATCATCGTGAGGTAATACGCATCAACACGGCACATTTCGTTGATTGAATCGCAGAATTTGGAACCGCCTTTCCCTGTTGGACATGGCGTGCTTTGGCTTCGCAGGAAAGTCGCGAAAAGTGTCAGTATCAGCGTCAGTATCAGGATACGGGTTGCCATCATGTCGACGATGTTAAATCAGGTGGTATTCCATAAATATCGGGCGAAGAACCCAGACTGACACAGACACTGAAGCTGGCACTGATCCTGCCACTTAGCACGTCTGCGCTTCCCCGTTCAGCCCGCCGAAACTGCCATTCGTCCCAGAGAACCTTCGTTTAGGCAAATCGTGCAGAATTCAGCGGTTTTATTGCGTAAAATTGCCCCTTCTAAACCAGATGATATGAAACGATTTTTGACTGTTGCAGCGGTATTTTTTTCACTCGCTTCTTTTGCACAGTTTGTGGGCAATGGATCTTTTTCAGGGGCTAAACGCTCGTATCTCGATGATGGTGCATGGGCACCACGCGAACACAATGTCGATTTTCAACACATGCGTCTTGAAGTTTCGTTCGAAACGTCAACAGGTCTCGTGAAAGGAAAAGTGACTCACCGTTTTTCTCCGCTGCGGTCAAGTGTCGATTCGATCTGGGTTGATGGCGTAAGCATGCGCATTCTTGAATCGACATTGAACGGTAAACCCGTTACAACACGCGTTGAAAAAGAAGGTCTGTGGATTTTCACCGGCCGCCCGTTGCTGTACGGAGAAAAAGACAGTCTCACGCTCGTTTACGAATGCAATCCGCGCCGTGGTTTGTATTTCATCGGGTGGAATGATCCTGCGGGAATTTGCCGCAAACAAATCTGGAGCCAGGGACAAGGTATTGATAACCGAAGCTGGATTCCGTTCTACGATGAAATGAATGACAAGATCACGACTGAGATGATCGTCACATTCGCATCGGAATACAAAGTACTGTCGAATGGGGTGAAGTTGAAAGAGAAAGACAACAAGAACGGAACGAAGACCTGGCATTATAAAATGAGTCACCCGTATGCTCCGTATCTCGTGATGCTGGGCATTGGAATGTTCGAAGTGAAAGAAACAAAATCGAAATCAGGTGTTCCGCTGCATTTGTATTATTACCCGGAGTGGAAAGACCGTGTTGAAACTACATACAAGTACAGCGAAGACATGATCGATTTCTTCGAAGCGGAAATCGGGGTGAAATACCCGTGGGAGTCGTATTCGCAGATCCCTGTGCAGGATTTCATGTACGGCGCGATGGAAAATGCAACTGCAACAGTGTTCGGCGATTTTCTATTCGTGGATGAACGCAGCAATTGGGACAGAAGCTATATCGGTGTGAACGCACACGAACTCGCGCACCAATGGTTCGGCGATTATGTAACCGCACGCAGCGATGCACATCACTGGCTCCAGGAAAGTTTTGCAACGTATTACAACCAGATGTACGAGCGCAAAGTGTACGGCACCGACTATTTCGATTGGGCACGTCGCGAAGCGCAGTGGGGTTCGGTGAATGAAACCAAAAAGAATCTGCTTCCGGTTGCGCACAGCCAATCCGGATCAGTACGTCATTACCCGAAAGGTGCATTCGTGCTGAACATGCTGAAGAATGTGGTGGGCGGAAGAGAAGCGTATAACCGCGGGGTGAAACATTATCTCGAACAGCATCCTTACGGAAATGTGGATTCAGACGACCTGTTGTATGCATTCCACGAATCAACCGGTATGCAGCTGAACTGGTTCTGGGACCAGTGGATTTACCGCGGTGGTGAACCGTCTTACAATGTAAAGGCCAGCGATATTACTGAATCCGGTAAGCGATTGACGCGCGTGTATGTTGAACAGGTTCACGAGACCAGCGACGTAGTTGGATTGTTCAAAATGCCGATCTGGTTTGAAGTGTATTACACCGACGGAACGAGCAGCAAAGTGATGAAATGGGTAGAGGAGAAGTCGACCTTCGTTGATATCGCAAACTCAGGTGGAAAAACAATTGCTTACGTTTTGTTTGATCCGAACAACGAAGTTCTGAAGTCGGTTTCATTCACCAAACCTTTTGATTGGGTGAAGAACCAGGCATTGGGCGCAGCGTACATGATCGACCGTTATGATGCGCTTGTTGCGCTGCGTGAATACCCGATCGAACAGAAACGCCAGATCCTCGTTGATGCATACAACAAAGAAACCTGGCACACGATGAAAGGTGAGATCATCACCCAGCTGATGAATGATACTGATCCGAAAAGCCGCGAGATCATCCGCAAGGCAATGACGGATAAAGATGTGCAGGTGCACAAACACGTGATCAACAATACTACTGTGGTTGCGGCTGATCTCGCGAAAGACTACGAAGTTTTATTGACATCTCCATCGTATGACGTGGTGATGAACACGCTCGATAAACTTTCGGCACAGTTTCCATCACAGGTTGCTGCGTACCTTCAGAAAACAGAAGGTGTGATCGGAACGAGCGGAAGAAATGTCGACATCAAGCGTCTTGAAATCAAAGCACGCGTGATGAACGACCAGGCGGCGAAGGATGAATTGGTGAAGTACACCAGCATGTCGTACGAATTCCGTACGCGTGTGAACGCCGCACAGGCGCTGAAGCGTTTGAATTATTTCGCGACGCCTTTGCTCGTGAACCTGACCGATGCCATGGTGAGTTCGAATTTACGTCTTGCCGGTCCAAGCGGTGAAGTGCTTGACTATTTCTACTCGCAGGCGCAATATCGTACAACGATTTCAGATTTTGTCCGCAGCAAAACCTGGCTGGACTGGCAAAAGGAGACGATGGGGAAGATGTTGCACTAACAGTTTTTCGGGTTTAACCGGTTGCGGGTTCTGCCCTTCGCACACTCAGGGCGCGCCTGCGGCAGTAAGGAATTTTTTTGATTTGCCCCTTTCACTTCGTTCAAGGGACATGCGACTTCTCCGAAGTCGTGAATGTCAGGAATCAGATGATCCCCGAGGGATCACATGTCCCTTGAACGAAGTGAAAGGGTTTTATTAAATTTCCTTGCTGCTGCAGGCTCTTCCCACACCTGTTAAAAACGAAATCCAATCGTCTCCTGCAATACCGCGCGATTCATTACGTTTACTATCCATGAAGTCCGTCGTTTTCGCATCCTTCTGCACAATTTTCTTTTTCGCTTCGATGATGAGCGATACCTCCGGTGTGAAAACACTCGTAACCATAGGCACCATCGATGTAAAACACGACACCATCAACAATGTCGTTTCCTTTGAATCGGGAATGACGATCGATGCCGACGGTTCCCCGCAGGCGTATCACCCGGTTTCCGATTCCGGTCTTGATGCACTGGCGAACGCCGGCCGCAAAGGAAACTGGTGGGGTATTGTAACCGACGAAAAAGGCGAACCGGTTGTGCAGGGAGAGGACGATCCCTTTCCGGGATTTTACGTTTCTACCACGTCGCTGCAGGATGCATCGAAGAAAATTACTGATCCGGCGCGTTACGTGAATTCAGACTCGGTTCCGTTTATTGTTATTCCCAATAACGCCACACTTCTTGGACTGGTGAAAAAAGGCGATTTCGCCCGCGTGGAAAATCTGCGCAATGGAAAATTCGGGTACGCAATTTTTGCCGACGTAGGCCCGAAAGATAAAATCGGGGAAGGATCGATGTGCCTCGTGCGCAATCTTGGAATTGATGCGAGCCCGCGTTCGGGTGGTGTTGCAGATAGCGTACGTTACACGGTGTTTGTTGGCTCGGGGAATGGGAAGTGCAGAAGTAAAGCGGAGATTGATAGTGTGGGTGCTGTGTTTTATACGGCGTATACGGAGAAGAGTAAATAGTTCTGCCAGTGCTTTATTTTTACTGGTGAAAACCGCTGAAGCGGTTGAACAACCGAAAGCAACTCCATTGCCGGGGGGCTTAAGCCCCCGGCAATGGAGTTAGCGCAGTTCCCAAACGGTTTCAACCGTTTAACCGCAAGGTTTGAATCGCGAATTTTAAACAGAAATATTTTCACTTTTCGCAGTGACAGTTACACCGGAAAAGAAATAGTAAACGTGGTGCCTTCGTTAATTTTACTTTCCACGTTTATTTTCCCTCCCAAACTGGTCACGTGACCAAACACCAGGTAGAGACCGATGCCTTTGCTGTCGGCGTGATTGTGAAAATTCTGCTGCAGACCAAAAATTTTATCTTTCACCTTTTCCATGTCAAAGCCTTGTCCATTGTCGGAAAAAGTGAGTTGGTGCACACCGTTTACTTTTTCGGAATGCATTGTTATAACCGGATGCAGGTCGGGGCGCGCATATTTAATGGAGTTCGTAATCAAATTCAGGAAGACACTTTCCATGTAGAACTTATTGAATTTGACTTTTCCCGATTGAGCAAAGTTGGCGTGGATTGTTGTCTTCGACGTTTCAAGCAATGAGCCTATGGATTGAACCACTCCGTCGAGACTCTCCTGCAAATCCACTTCTTCGAGTTTGGCGTGGGCGGTGTGCGTTTCAGTTAAAATGTTCAAATGATTGTTTACGGTTTGCTTTAATTTCTCACTGGCCCGTTTTAAAATCGAAATCAATTCAAGCGTTTGCTGATCGCTGATCTTCGAAGAATCGATCATGCTGAACACGGCAAGGAGATTATTGACAGGCGACCGTAAATCGTGCGAAGCCGTGTAAGTGAGTTGCCGCAGGTCTTTGTTTGCTTCAGTGAGGTTGGCGAGCAATGCATTCCTTTCTGCTTCCTGCCTCTTTTTATACGTAATGTCTTTGGCGATGGCGAAGATCAGGCGGTCGTTGTCAATAGCAAGGGAAGTCCACGACAACCACACCGTTTCTCCCTGTTTGGTTACGTACCTGTTTTCAAAATTGGAAAGCGGTTTCAGTTTGGTAAGCTCTTCCCTGACTTTCGAAGTAATTGCCCGGTCGTCGGGATGAACAAAATCATTGAAGGGTTTTGCATACAATTCTTCCAACGAATACCCGAGCAGGTTTGAAAAGGAAGAATTTATTTTTTTGAAATAGCCATCGTACCCTGCTATACAGAGTAGGTCTGGAGACAATTCAAAAAAGAGTTCGTATTTGAATGTAGGGTCGGTCATGTACTATTCGTAAAAATAGCACAATTGTGGTTATTTTTTCTTTACCACAGTTTTCTCCTCATTTTCCTTTACCCGGAATTTCACAATTTTCGCAACCAGGTCGAGCGGCATGGATTTATCCAGCGGAAACTGAACGGAACCTTTTCCTTGTTTGTACACGGAAAGTTCTTTTTTAAATTTACTATGACCGGTTGGTGTTGCATAAAACCCGATGTGATGTTCGTAGCCGGCGAAATAAATGAGAGGTCGTCCGTTTAATTTGTACGCGGGCATTCCATAGCCGATGGATTCCTCTGCTTCGGGCGCGATTTTTTTAATCGTTGCACGAAACTGCTTCAAAATCCGTTGAGTTTCTTTTGGAAAAGATGCGATGTATTCAGTTACGTTAGCAGCTTTGATCGTTTTCATGGAGAAAGGTTTTGCTCAGTGTATCGCTGATGGTTTTTACTCATCCAAATTTACGTTCCCGGAATGAATTCCATTGGTGCGGAAAACGACATTTTAAAGGGGCAAATGCGTCAGTTATTTCGTTATTCATGGCGGTTCTCGAATCTTTTGTTGTAGTTGGATAAGGTTCTGATGATTTTTTTTAGAGATTTCAAGGCATCATGTTTGGCTGAAAAACATTGCTTGAGACATTTTTGTGATTCTAAAAAATGACCTAATGCTTCGCTTGTATTCACATCAATAGACAGTTCACCAAGGGCATATAGCAATTGCCCCTTCACCTCCAACGGTAATATAGTTTCTTTAAGTTTGTTTAGTAGATATTGATGCAGCAACTGCGCTCGATTCCTTTCGCTGTAAACTCGGATCAACTCATTATATATTGCTCTTTCGCCGGGCCCAAGGTTGAAAAAGGCTTCAGTCAGCATGGCGCTGTTTTCCGAACCCATGCCGAGTTCCAGCAGAGCAAGACGTGCGCCGAAATTTTCGGGAAAAATAGCGACGCTTTGCTGATACATCTCGGTGGCTTTTTCATGGTCTTCAATTTCACAATATATTTTTGCAATTCTGATTAGAATTTCAGCCTTGTCTTGGTCTTTCTCAGCCGTGCTCAAATAATTTTCGAGAGTTGCAATTTCAGTACATGCTGAGCTGATTAAATTAATGTTGATTGGTACTACTCGCTCGATTAAGTACTCGAGTTTTCTTATGTTCTTAATCTGTAATTCTTCAGGGGTAAATAAAACGCAAAACACACAGAACGATTCAAAATCTACGAAACCTGTGTACTCATGTAAATGTGTTTCTTTACGCAGAATGGTCCTTAACTTAGTTGTTCGTCCATCTTTTCGGGATATTGACGATGTGTAATGAAAAATTGCTTCCGGATGTGCTTGCTTGGTTTCTCTTTCATGGAAATCAACAACAGCATTCATGTCGATAAATTCACTACCATAACTTGCAATATTTAAGTAGATAAATTCTTCATTCTTCATTCTTCATCGCTGCCTGAAGCGTAAGCCCCCGCTGATAGAGAGTGGCTAACCCAATTGGTCTGCGCGTCCCATCGACTATCCAACCAAAAGGTGCGGGAATAAGAACTCCGTGCTTGCCACTATATGGCATTGCTCCAACACCCTGAAACTGTTTAAGCTCTTCATAGTTAAGTACGTCCACCTCAATGTGTTTAGGGCCGTAATAGGCGCGATTCCGTGCGGCTTTGGAATAACCAATTGGAGTGATCAAAATTCCTTGATCCGCTTCGACATCTTCCGCCATGGAAATAAATGTTTCAACATGTTTAACATCTATTTTTTTCTTATAGTGTTTCCCATCAACAATAATTCTTATCGGAACTCCGGCGATTTTCGTTTCTATTAAAACATCAATTTGGCGGGAGGTCTTTGAATAGCGTCCTTCAATCCTCGCATCTTTCGTGATTATTGCGTCCGGGTAAATACTCTTGAAACTTTCGAATATTTCAATTTCATATGTCTTCCAATCCATGACGTTCTGAATTTCTTAAAGGATCAATATACCAGTTTTGAACCATCCAACTGTTCACCTGTACCGGCATCAGGCGAAAATTTGTCACGGGCTAAAATTCGAAAATTCATAATAATTTGAACCGAAGCTTCATTCATGTGTACCGCTCTCAAAACGTAATCACATGAAGAAATTACTTACTCTTCTGCTGATCGTTGCCGGCACAATTGTCGCTAACGGTCAGTCACAGTCGAACTATTACTACAATAAGGACATTCAGAATCAGCCTGTCGATAGCGATTGGCCTTGCGGAGACCGCGGTTTCACTGCTTCATCGGATGTGATGATCTACGTACCGCCGGACGCGTGGATACTTGAACTGCATGGCATGGAAGAAGCGCCGACGCTCGAATCGGCACGGAGTAAATTGCAGGTGCGGATCAATGCGTTTCAGAAGAAACTCAACACGCTGGGAATTCCGAATACCGACATTACAATAACTACGGTTTCCCAGGAAAAAGTTTCGGGATGGAAAACCAACGAGAAAGGTATCAACGTGTGGACGGTGACCGGATATTCCCTCACGAAAAGCTTGTTGATCCGGTATACAGAATCGAACAAGTATAACCAGATCATTTCGGCGGCGGCAGAGCAAAGTCTCGATAACGTGCAACAGCACTATTGCACCGTTGCAGACGAACAGGCTGTGTACGCAGAGTTGTACCGCCAGGCGATGGATGTGTGCATGCAAAAACGTGAAGAGGAAGCCACATTCAACAACGCGATCATCGCACCCAACTGGACTGTAGTCAGTGAATACTACGACGTGCAAACGCCGTCTCCCGGAGTATATGTTCCACCCGGTGCAGGACGTGAAGTGGTTACCGGTTACGATCGCGTGATCAACCCGGAATACGGAGCAAGTGCCGTGAAGTACATCATTCATCTCGAAATATCTTATACGCTTACCAAACCGCAACGAAACAATTCACCAGTCAGAAACAAATAACCATGAAAAACATACTACTCATTTCTGCCGCATGCGCATTATCCATGCAACTCATGCTGGCACAATCACAGGGCAACGCGGTTGTACCTACGCAAACAACGGATCCATCAACGGGGGTGTTTATCAGCACCGTTGGAAATATGCAGCTTACACCTGCTGCGAATTGTTCCGGGAATGCTACGATGTCGACCGCAAACGGAAGCAATTATACCTGGAGCGCCAATTCAAACAATGTGAATTTTACTACGCAGACCCGGCAGTATTACAATCCGTACACGGGCCAGTATGAAGATGCGCCCAACCAGGGCGGTACACAGGCGCAGGCTGCATTGCCGTACGACAACTCGGTAATCTTTGATGCCGACGTGATGATCAATATGGAAGCATCGAGCTACACGGCTATTTTTTCGGTGACTGATTTCGGAAAAACAGTAATTGCTGCCGACTCCGCGATGAGTTCACGCCTGAAAACGTTTACTGATGCGCTGCTGAGAGACAGTATCAACGCTACGGATATTCACATTGATTTTATTTCGATGCTCCCGGTGTATGAAGTAGAACCGCAGAACAAAGTGTTCAGCAACATTGCCACTGAAGTTCCGGCCGGGTTCAAGATCAAGAAAAATGTGCACGTCCTGTTTTACGATCACACGAAGCTCGACCAGATCATTACACACGCGGCGCAGGCTTCGATCTACGACCTGGTGAAAGTAGATTACAACGTGAATGATATCCAGGCGGCGTATGATACATTGCGTAAGATTGCGGTTGAAGTGATCGACATGAAACGCAACACGTACAAGATGATGGGATTTCAAACAACCATCCTCACGATGGCCGAAGGTTACGACAGCAAATATCCTGAAGAGCGTTATGAGTCGTATACTGCATATTTGCAGGGGCAATCGTACGTGAACCAGCCGCAGGGCAGTAATGCGCAGGTGAAAACAGTGGAGAAGGAGCAGACTGTGTTTTACAATAAAGTTCCGTACAAACAATTCGATCGCGTGTTGAATGCAGATTTGGCTGAGCCGGGCGTGCAATTTTATTACAAGCTTCGCGTGAAATGCAAAATGGAACACATCGAGGAAGAACCAGCAGCCCCGGCAGCAGGAACGAAGCCAGCGCCGAAAACAGTAGGTGCGCAGCCAGCGAAGCCGGGAACGAATACGAACACGCCACCACCGCCAGCGGGGACGTATCAGCCTAAAGTGACGGTGAAGTAAAAATAGACGATAGGCGATAGTCGGGAGACGATAGATGGGAGACGTTTCCGTCTATCGTCTCTCGTTTTTCGACTATTTTTCCTTTGAACGCAGGTAGCGGATGAGACCGCTCAGCATCTTTGAAAGTTCTGTAAGACTATTTCTTAGATGCGTGTGTTGCGTTTCATCAATGTATTTCCGACGATACGATACTGTTGTACACACTACGCATTCCTTTAAAGACCGTGAGGCAATTCCTGCATAGCGCATGTTTTCTTTATTCGAGGCTCCAGAGCCTTCTGCTATGTTCAAAGAAATCGATACCGATGCTCTTTTGAATTGATCCGTTAAATTGAATTTTTCTTCGACCGGGTATTTGGTGGTAATGCCATAAACAGAATCAATAAAATCGAGAGATTTCTGATATACTTTGAGGTCTTCAAAATTGAAGTGATTTGTTTCCATGGATGCAAATAAAATACATCATGGCCGCACTAGTCGGTATTAAACGTTTGAAAATGGATAAACTTTGCCGACTGCATTTTGATTTGAGACTCATCCGTCCTTAAGCCGGGTTTCCCGCGTTACGCCTCCCGTCTATCGTCTCCAATCTATCGTCTATTTCGCTTTAAACTTATTAATCGCGTTTACTGTAAAATCCGACAACACCAGCTTCCCGCTCATCTCTGCACGCTCAGTGAGCAAAGTATCCCAGTGATCTGTTCCTTGCCAGAAAATTTTCTTGAGCATCATCATCGCTTCCGGATTGCTTGATGCGAGTCGTTCGGCCAGTGCGTTTACTGCTGCATCGAGTTCGGAAACGGAAGAATAAATATCCGTGTACAATCCGTGCTGCTTCGCCCATTGTGCATCACGCCACTCGCTCGCATTGATCGCAAGATTCGTAAATGCCGAAGTGCCGATCTTACGTTCTACTGCCGGGCCCACTACGAACGGTCCGATTCCTACTGCGAGTTCAGAAAGTTTCACGGATGCTGATTCTGTTCCGATCGTATAATCAGCAGCACAAGCAAGTCCTACGCCACCACCCACAGCTTTGCCCTGCACACGTGCAATGACAAATTTGGGTGCTTTGCGCATGGCATTAATTACGCCGGCAAATCCGGAGAAAAAAGTTTTTCCTGTAGCAAGGTCTTTGATGGAAATTAATTCATCGAACGAAGCGCCTGCACAGAATGCCTTTTCTCCTTCGCTTTGAAGTATGATGACTTTGGCTTCCGGATTATTTCCGGCAGCGGTAATTTCTTCTGCCAGTTTGCGCAACAAATTTCCGGGCAAAGAATTGCTCTGGGGGTGAAAAAAAGTAACGCGTGCAATTCCGTTTGCAACTGTCGTAGTAACCTGCCCGTTTAAGTCCATAGAAAGTTCTGTTTTGATGGGCGCAAATTACGTCAACAGATTCAAAAATGGCAAAGAGTTTATCTTAAAAAAGGAACAGCAACATTAAGCCGCGAATTACACGAATTACGCTAATTATGCATTCGCGCAATTCGTGTAATTCGCGGCCCAAATAAAACCGAGGCATTACCCTCTGGTTGCATTTCTGCGGCTCAAATCTTTATTCCGGTATGTTTTTCAATAAAGCTGTTGGCTTCCGGGAGCGCCTTGGAGAACAGAATAATGCTGCCATAGATCACGGTGACCACGGTAGAGCGAATAAGCATGTCGGCAATGCGGTTAGAGACGGAAGGAAGGAAATAATTGACGATGAGTGCCAGGGCGAATGCGCCGATCACATAGATCACATATTTTCCGTAAGGCTGCAAACCAAACCAGTGCCAGGTCAAAAATGTTTTAGCCACGTTGAAGAGCAGTAAAGACGTTCCTGTTGCGATGGCGGCACCCATAATGCCATAAAAAGGGATCAGGATAAAATTCAGCACGAGGGAAGAGAGAATCAATCCGAAGATCAGCATTGTTCCTTTTTTGAATTTGTCGGAGTAGAAGATCATCGGGCTGTTGATGCCCGTAGCCATATTGATGAATGAAGTGGCACCAATAATGATCACTACGCCAAATCCGCTCTCGTACTTCGACGGTAAAAACGACAGCAGGTTCTCAATGTTCACGCACACGCCCATGTATAAAAATCCACCGATGATCATCAGCACGCGGACAGAGCGTTTGTAAACATTCTCTATCATCTTGTGGTCCTTGCGGTGCATCGCATCCGACAATTTCGATTCGGCGATGCGCGACAGGGCGTTGTACGGCGCTTCGATAACAAGAGCGATCGTAAAACCGATCGTGTAGATGGCTACATCTTTCAGCGCATGGTCGCGATTCAGGTCGCTGCCGAGCATGGTCACATCGATCTGGCGCAGCGCGATTGTAGCCAGCGAACCGGGCGCCGCCCACATCAGGAAGCTGATCATGGAGCGCGAGTCCTGGCTCCGCCAAAACTCCCGGTTGATCGGGTAATACATGCCGTTGTCGATGCGCATGATATAAAAAAACAGGATCACCAGTTGCGACACGTAACACAGCATGTACAACACCACAAAATTCTCGAAGTCGACGAAGCCAAAATGATAGAGCAGGATTGCTCCAATAATGGCGATACGCACGTATACTTCGGTGAGGAAAACCGGGACGGATGAGCGGAACAAACCAATGGCGTACGTGGTGAGCACCGTAATGAATCCGAAGGAAAACGAAATCGGAACGAGATAGACGAAATGGCTTGTGATTACCGGCGAATTGTTGAACAAGGACAACAATTGATCTTTGAAGATAAAGGCCAGCGCCGTGAAAAGTAAAAAGCTGGCGGTCGCCATCAGCAACAGCAGTCGCAGGTAACCGTTGTGCCCGTTGGCGTGATTCCGAAAAGCAGGAAAATAGCGGAGCGTAAAGGCGCCCAGTCCCAGCGTAAAGATCACACCCGCAATCACGGAAGTAGAAGCAAGGAAACGCGTTAGCCCGAGTTCTTCAGGTGAAAGGAATAACGGCTGAAGAATAAGAACGCTGACAAAGCTGATGGCAATCCCCGAGTAGGAGATGATCGAATTTTGTACGCCTTGTCGTTTTATTTCTCCCAAAATGCATCTGAATTTACAGGAATAAAAGCAGCCGCGAAAATTCCCTTCTTTTACAAGGGTTGGTTGCGCGTGAAAATATCACGCTTGTCGAAGCAATACAGCTTTGCATCCAGGATATTGTGGATGATCAGCTGGTGCAGCGTTTCCACAAAACCGTATGAATACGAGCCGGTGTAAAAATTCAGATCGCCCAGGGTGCGCAACGGATTGTTCGCGTCGAAGCCGGAGAAAGTGATCACTTTGCAGCCCGATTTTTTAGCCTGCTCAGCCGCAGCGAGAATATTTTTCGAAGAGCCCGAGCTGCTTATGCAGAAGGCAATGTCGCCCGCATCGGCAAACATTTCGATCGGCGCAGAAAAAACCTGCTCGAAGCTGAGGTCGTTTGAAATGGCGGTGAGCAATGAACTGTCGTTGAAAGCGGTGGCGCGCACCTTCGCATTTTTCCAGAAGTCGAGCGCCATGTGACTGGTAATGCCCGCGCTTCCACCATTGCCAAGCAGCATGAGCTTGGCCGCTGCAGTTTCCTGCACCATACCTACGGCCTGCGCAATGCCTTCGCCGTACGAAAGATTTCCACCGGGCGTGCTCACTTCAATGCTGTCGAGCAAAGCTTTAAAGCCGGCGATATAAGTCTCTGTGAAGGAAGGAACGTTCATGGCTATTTCAGGAAATGAGTTATGAATTTCGTGAGGTCTTTTTTGTACACAGGATGCTCGTTGCCGATGATCTCTACGGCGAGCGAGCCGGTACAATTCCCGACAAAAGTAATGATTTCGGGGTCGACCTTATTAGCTGCACAAAGCGCAGTCACTGACAACACGGCATCACCTGCACCGACCGAATCTTTCACGCGCGTAGCAAAAGCCGGTGTGCGTGAAAATGCGCCGTTTCTGCAATACACCGAACCCTGTTGTCCCAACGTGATCTGGATATCGTTTGCGTGTGAAATGGCTTTCAGCTTTTCAATGAGTTGCTCGATACTGCCGTACTGATCGCCGAAAGGCAAACGCAGTTCTTTCTCGTCGATGCTGATGTAATCGGCCCGGTTGTATTTCGTAATGTAATTGAAACCGTAATTGTTACTGTTGGTCTGCGCATTCACTGCGAGGTATTTTCCGCAGCCTTCGAGAAATTTAACAATGCGCGGCGAAATCAGTCCGTGCCCGAAATCGGAAACAAGAATGAGATCGCATTCCGGCAGGCGCTTTTGCACATGTGCGATGATTTCATTCTCGAGATTCTCCGCGATGTACGCATCGTTCATGAACGTTACTTCGAACAACTTGATGTTCATGTAAAGGTCCAGGTAACGACGCTTGGTTGGAGTAGGGCCGTCGGGACGGAAAAAATATTTCCGCTCTACGCCCGGCGATAATTTCGCGTCGATCAGATCCTGCTGCGTGTTGTGATCGCCAAGACAGGTAATCAGTTCCACTTTGCCCGCATATTGCTCGAGGTGATTGGCAATGGCCAACACACCACCCGCGTACACTTCTTCGCGCAGGTACATGCTGGAAATGGTTGGCGACTTAGACGATTTTCCCAGCGGACGGCAGTAGTGATATTCGTCGATGATCGTATCACCGATCACGAGCACACGGAGGTTTTTGAGCTTTTCAATTTCCCCGATCACTTGCGCCACATCGTACTTTTTACGGAAAGCAGAAAGAAATTCCTGCACCGAGTCGTCGTGCGGATTGAAGTGCTCGTTGATGAGATTGGATGAAGAGAAAAGGATTTCCTCCGTAATGTAAAATTGCCCACCTACAGATTCCACCGCAGTTTCTTCCAGGCCGATATTTCCGGTACTGTCTTTCTGACGGTTTTTATAATCCTGTCCTTTCATGTAAAAATCAGGACGGATAATTTTGATCGTTTCAACTGCGGTTTCCCATTTGTTCAGCGCTACATAAGTCACTACTTCCAGCGCCGCAACTGCATCTATGCGCAGCGATTCGGTGTAGACCGGCCGGCCGGGACCTTTGTTCACAAAACGATCAGGTGTTACGGTCACCACCAACACATCCGCCGCTTTAGCAGCCGCTTCAAAATGCTTGATGTGTCCCAGGTGCAGCAGGTCGAAGCAACCGTGACAATGCGCAACGGTTTTGCCTTCCTTTTTCAGCGCGGCAGTAATTTTTCCGAGCTCTTCGAGACTAACAATTTTGGGGTTCATTTACCTAAATATTTAAACCAGTCTTTAGTTGCTTCTGAAATCGAATCGGGTTCCCAGAGCGGAGCTTCGCGCCAGTAGTCGATGTTGTCGAGCATGATGCGCACGCCTTCTTCGAAATCCACTTTCGGTTTCCAGCCGGTCACCGTGTTGATTTTCGTTGTATCAGCGAAAGTGCAGTCGGGCTCACCCGGACGTTTCGGGATATAAATTTTCTCTCCGCCGAGTAAATCGCAAAGCAGGTTCACGCTGTATGTGTTACCGCTTCCGACATTCAACACCTGGCCCGCGATGTCGTCGCGGTTGGAAGCCGTGACACATGCGTCCACCACATCTGTTACGAAAGTGAAGTCGCGTGTTTGTGTGCCATCACCAACTACAGTGAACGGTTTGTTGTTGAGTTTCTGCGCGAGGAAAACGCCGAATACAGCGCCGTATGTGCCCGATGTGCGGGCGCGTGGACCGTATACGTTGAAGAAACGCATCGACGTAATGTTCATTTTGTACACGCTGTTCCAGTACAAACAATATTCCTCGCCGAGATATTTCGTAACGGCGTAAGGATACTGGCATTGGATAGGCGCTGTTTCAGGTGTTGGGTAAGCGTCGGGAATGCCATAGCACGAAGACGAAGCGGCATAAATAATACGCTGCACGTTGTGTTTGCGGCATGCCTCCAGAACGTTGATTGTGCCGTTTACGTTGGCGTCGTGGTATTTTTTCGGCTGTTCGATCGAAGGAACAATATCGGCCAGTGCAGCGAGGTGAAACACGCGATCGACGCCGGCAAACAAGGGCTCGATGGTGTCGTAATCTGCGATGCTCGCGATGTGTATAGACAAGCGTTCATTTCCTTTGTGATGCTCGAGATTGCGTACGCTGCCCGAAGCAAGGTTATCAATCACGCTCACTTCATGACCTTCGTTCAGGAGGCGATCAACCATATGACTGCCTATGAAGCCGCAGCCGCCAGTAACCAATGTTTTCATATGTGGGAATAAGGGCACAAAAGTACCGAATTAATCGGGAAGAACCGGAGGCTGGGATTTCAAAGGAACGGGATTAAATTTTGCCGCGAATTACACGAATTACGCTAATTGTACATTGGCGTAATTCGTGTAATTCGCGGCAAAAAATATTGTGGTGATTGATCAACCGGCGTTAGCCCAAACTGAGGCGCTACGGGATTTTGGGTATTTCCGTCTGAAATCGAAAGAACGCTTATTTTTTGATGGCCCAGGCTATTCCCTTGCGGTGATGGATCTCGAAAAAGTCAAAATCAGCTTTGTTCTTTTCTTTGAAGATATTCCAGACGCCGATCAGGTTATAGCTTTCCGGCATGATGTCGTCAAACAAGATCACACCGTTTTTCTCAACGTGTGCCACTACATTGTCAAGATCAACGGCGGCTGTGTGTTCATCATGACCACCATCAACCAGGATGTAATCGAACTTGTAGCCTGGATTTTTTTTGAAATAATCGGGCACCGTTACTTTCGAATCGCCGGAAACAAACTGGATCTTTTCGGTGGCAATATCAAACGCCTTTAAGTTATTGCGGACCTTGTTCGTGGAATTCTTTTCGATGCGGTTACCAACTGCTTTCAGGAAGCGTTCAGAGATATTGACATTTCTTTTTCTGCCCAGCAGGCGCGAGATAAAAGAAGCAAAAGGTGTGGTGCTGATATATTCGCGCCACATGTCGAAAGAAACAATTTTCTCGATTTTTTTCGCTTCATCCGCGCTGTACATGCCTAGTAATGCGACCAGCGATCCACCTGTGCGGGTTCCGATTTCCAGTATCCTTTTTGGCTTGCGTGTGCTGGCTATCCACGAACTCACCATATTGCTTTCCAGGAAAATCCCGTTTCTGCTCATCTTGGATTCGTCAGACAGGTCTTGCCAGTAATTATCATTCGGATCGAGCTTCTTCAGCTTTTGTGCATTGCTGATCAGCGTTTCCTTGTATGAAAGAATAGCATTAAAATCTTCAGGACTGAGATTGTGCATTCGAAAGAGCGGATTAGATATTCTTGAAAAAGCGAACGATTGTATCCGCCACGTAATTGACCTGTTCGTCTGTGAGCTCTGCAAATACAGGAAGGCTCATCATGGTGGCTGTGTGCCTTTCCGTAACCGGGAAATCACCTTTTTTGTGCCCAAGGTATTTTGCAGCATCCTGCAGATGGATCGGAACCGGGTAATGCACTTTGGTGTCGATGCCGTGATCAGCAAGATATTGTTTCAGCGCATCGCGTTTTGCGGTCTGGATGATGAAGGTATGGTAAACAGCTTTTTCTTTCCCGTGATCCATCGGCACAATGAGATCGCCTGTGCCGTTTAATTTCTGCTGGTACATTGCAGCAATGTTGCGGCGACGGCTGGTCCATTTTTCCAGCTCTTTCATTTTGACGTTCAGAATCGCAGCCTGCAGGTTATCGAGGCGCGAGTTGTAACTCCAGAATTCGCATTCGTCGCGGTTGCGTAAGCCGTGGTTGCGGGCTTTTTGCAAATGCTGGAACAGCGCGTCATCGTTTGTTGTAATCACACCACCATCGCCGCAGGCGGCCAGGTTTTTCAACGGGTGCAGACTGAAACAGCCAAACGTTCCGAAACTTCCTACACTTTTTCCATTGTAGGTAGCGCCAATGGCCTGCGCGCAGTCTTCAATGATGTGCAGATTGTTTTTCTTCGCAATGGCCATCAGTTCGTCCATCTTCGCCGGGCGGCCCGTGAGATGCACAACAATAATGGCTTTCGTACGCGGCGTAATAGCTTGTTCTACGCGCGACGGGTCGAGATTAAAATCGTCGAGCACATCAGCGAAAACCGGTGTAGCTCCTGCAATAGCAATCGAAGATGCCGAAGCGAGGAATGAATTGGGTGCGGTAATCACTTCATCGCCTTTGCCGATACCCAGCGCCATCATGGCAAGGAAAAGCGCATCGGTACCATTCGCAAGGCCCATCGCATATTTTACGCCACACAATTCAGCGAAACTTTTTTCAAACGCCGACAGTTCTTCGCCCATGATGAACTGCCCGTTGTCGAGCAGTTTGCCGATACGTTCGAGTATCTCCGCCCTGATCTCTTTGTGCTGGAGACTGAGGTTAATGTATGGGACTTGCATTTGGACAACTGTTGACATGCGAAAAAATTATTGGAGCTCTACGTGCTGCATGAGCTTTACGTTGAAATATTTGTCGTCGGTCAACGAATTCGGGATATTTCCTTTATCGAATTCCGTTTTCAGGTCGCGCACTGCATCTTCAATCGTGTGACGGGCTACAAAGCCAATCTCATTTTTGATCTTCTCCGAAGAGATGTGGTAAGAGCGGTGATCGTTCGTAGGTGTAGTCGTAATTTTCACCTGGTCGCCGATCACATTTTTCACCATCTGCGCGATTTCCGCAATGGTGTGGTTTTCGTAGCCTGCATTGTAGATCTTGCCGGCAATTTTTTCTTTCGGCAGTTCGAGCAGCATGCAATACAGATCCGTCATATCCTGGATGTGAATATTCGGGCGTTTTTGCTCGCCGCCAAACACCGTGATCTCGCCTTTGTTCACGGCAAGATTGGTGAGGATATTTACGGAAAGATCGAGTCGCAGACGAGGGCCGTATCCGCACACTGTAGCTGGGCGGATAGTTACTGTGGTGAAATCAACAGACTGGTACTTTGCGAGAATTTCCTCGCACAATGCTTTGAATTTCGAGTAATCGGTCAACGGCTCGAGTTCCATGCCTTCGTGCACATTCGGCTCTTCTTTGATGCCATACACGCTGGAAGAAGATGCGTAAATGAAACGCTGCACGCCCAATTCTTTCGCAATCTGTACCATGGGCTCGAACGCATCGAGATTGATTGATTTGCCAAGCGTAGGATTTAATTCAAAGCTGGGATCATTGGAGATGCATGCGAGGTGAATTACCGCATCCTGCCCAGCCAACAATGTGCGCAACAAATCCTGGTCGCGGATATCGCCTTTCACTGCATTGAGTTGCGGATGTTCAGGCAATACTTCCTTACCGTAGATCATAAGGTCGAGTACTGTAACGCGATAACCTTTTGCAAGGAGTTTGGGCACCAGGATCGAACCCACGTATCCGGCACCGCCGGTGATGAATATGTTTTTCATAAGAGTCGGCAAATTTACGAAAATCGGGCTTAGCAGGAACTTTATTTTGCCTCTTTTCCGATTGTTCTGGCTGGTACACCAACAGATTTTGTGAAAGGCTCCAGATCGCGGATCACCACAGTGCCTGCACCGGTAATAGCGCCTTCGCCGATACGGCAATCAGGAATAACATTCGTGCCCGTGCCAAGAAACGCGTCTTTGCCAATGTGCACACGGCCCGCAGTATGTGTACCGGGCCCGATATTGGCTCCATCTTCAATCACATTGTCGTGGTCGATGGTTGTACCGGTATGAATATTCACGCTGTTGCCGATTTTCGAACCGGTAACTACGATCACACCTTGGCCAATGTAGCAGCCTTTGCCAATCACTACATCCGAATCGAAATGTACGGTTGGGTGAATGGCGTTAATCAGCTCGAGGCCGAACTTTTCAATCTGCTCCGACAAATTGCGGCGCATTTCGTTGTGGCCAATAGCAGCCATGGCTCCGGCAATCTGATTTTTCGCAATAAGGTCAGGCAGATCGCTCATGCCGCCGATCACCGGAATGCCGCGGATCAGCAAACCTTTCTTCGCCGGATCGTCGTCGATGAATCCGGCCACGGTGAATTTTTTCATCGCGAGCAGAATTTCCAAAACCACTTTCGCGTGACCGTCAGCACGCGCACCAACTATGACTACCTTCATCTTTGTAAAACCGGGAATAGGGAGGTAAAAGTAAAGAAAATCCGCCCCTGTTTGCGCCAGATCATTCATTGTTTTACCCCTAGCACTCCAATATGAAACGCTTACTTCTCGTTGCAACAAGCCTGCTGCCCGCACTGATATTCGCTCAGAACTACGTACCGAATTACAGTTTCGAAACGTATGTGCAGTGTCCCAATTTTTATAACCAGGTGTCCTATTGCACCGGCTGGTTCCCTTCCTGGAATAATAATAACCCACAATATCACACCGAGTACCTGAATGCTTGCGGCACATCCCCTTTTTCCGTACCGGCAAATGCCTGGGGCAATCAGCAGGCTGCTACGGGGCAGGGGTATATGGCCACCTGTACCGGGGCGCCATCGGTGATGGTAGATTATCGTGAGAACATTTACACGCAACTCATCGCGCCGCTTACAGTCGGACAGCTGTACTACGTCAGTTTCAAAATATCTTTTACGGAAAACAGTCAGTATGCGACGAACAATGTCGGTGCAAAATTTTCCACTGTTCCCAGCTTTCCAATCAACAACTCCTGCCAGCTTGCAGAACCAACCGTCATTACCGACACGCAAAACTGGACGACTATTTCGGGAACATTTGTTGCTGACAGCGCTTATGGATACATCTGTATCGGCAATTTTATGACGGATGCCAACACCCTTGTTGTTAACGCATGTTCTTCCTGCCAATTCCCACATCGGGCTTATTATATTGATGATGTTTGCGTGTGGGGCGATTCGGAGAACGATCCGCAATCGGCAGAAGCATTATCGGGCAATTGTGCAGTACCCTACAGTCCGCAATGGATCAGTTCTACTGATGTACAAACTCCCGATTTCAGCCTGTTCCCAAACCCGGCATCAACCGGCCATTCCGTAACGGTGCTTCTCAAGCCGGGTAAGCCGCAGTCGAAAAATTTGCATGTGGTGGATATGCAAGGCCGTACGATTTTCAACCAAAGTATCGCACAACACCAAAACCAGGTCGAGCTTCAAACCAGTACGTGGGAAAGCGGAATTTATTTTGTAATTCTTGAAGGAGACGACTTTGCACCGGTCACCAGGAAACTGATGGTAATCCGCTGATTCGCGTAAGCGCTTTACCGGCTTTCCGGAAACTTGCGGGCTGACGTGGTACGGTAAAAATTTTCAAGCCGATTGACGTGACGGCTCAGTGCGAGTGTTTGTCGTGCACGGCGCACCTGTTCCGGAAAATGTGTGTCGGGAACGGCTTCCAGTTTCGCGCGCAGTATGCCTACGTCCGCAAGCGCAATCACCACACCAAAATCGTAACGTTTCACCAGCCAACTCTGGAAGCCGAGATCGCCTGATACGATAACAGGTAATCCTGCTTCGAGATAATTGAAAAGTTTCAGCGTGGTGGCGTACTTGAGTTTCATCGGCGATTGCTCCGACAACTCCTTGAAGAAAGGCAGAATTCCAAAATGATATTTTGACAATTCTTCCGCCAGCGCCTCCTGTTTCACAGGTTTGTGAAAGTGAAACCGCGGATTGGTTTTGTCCAGCGCCTCATATTCTTCATAATCCGCACGAATGTTCGACGGACTGGGATAAATGTGAAAGTGCAGGCCCTGCGCAGTGAGTGTTTCGATGAGCCGGTGGAACTGGATGTTGCCATAATGACCCGGATCGCGGTGCGAGCCTGCCACGCCACCTGCGTATGCGAGGTGAATTTCTGAATCCGAAATTTTCTTTGCGTTGTCAATGAAGCAATCGTCGTCGCAATACAGCGGGAAGAAAAGTGTAGGAGGCTTTTCGGTGATGCCGTAACGGCGGAAGCCGACGTTGGCCTCCAGGCAATGCGCCACTACACCGTCGGCATAAGTGAGGCAATTTTTTTCATGAGGTAACTCGCGTTGCAACCAGCGCAGTGCAGGCGATGTGCCGTAGTACGTTGCGTACACATCCTGCATGTCGTGGATAAAAGGAACGCCAGGCAATGTTTCCCGTGCGACGTCAGGGAAATGGCTTTTCGGGGCGAACGAATGCATTAACCAAATAGGAGGAAGGCTGCGCAATATGCGACGCAGGTGCCAGGCGTTGCGGAATAAAAACGTGCGATCAAAACTGTTATTGGTAAAAGCGGAAACGTACCCGTGACGGCTGCATAACAATACTGTGCGATACTTGTTTTTTCGCTTCAGCCACTTCGCCATGCGCGCAGTTCGCGGCGGAAGGAATTCGCCCACGTACACAATTGTTTTTTCCGGGGAATCACCAATCTTAGCTGTGAAAACTGGAATGCGCAACGCATACAGCAGGAAATCCCAGGCTCCGGATAATTTCTCAAAACCGATGATGCGGACTTTGCGAAACAGAATTTTGAACGCTGCTACCTTCATTAAAAGCGAAGTGGAAAGATCATTTCATTTAACCCGATTACGGTGTGATTGCCGGTTGAAACTTTCGGTTTCGGGTTTAAATATACTGAGGCGGGGTTGATTTTGCCGTGGAAATCAGTATTTTTGGGCAAACCCCCCTTTGTATGTTAACCGATTCGGAGGTTAAAGAACTTCTGACAGATACCGGAAATGATTGGTTTTACCTCGGTGATGTCAGTGAAGACCTCATTAGTTCATTTGTTGCGATGGTTGAAACACGACCTGATTTCCAGGTTTTGTCACGTCCATCGCGAAGACGCCTGCTGAGCGCCGTAGTTGAATGCCTGCAGAATATCCGGAACAATACACCTCCGATTACAACTCCTACGCCGGGTTCGATTGTGTACATGAAACGCGTCAGCCCGTCTGATTATGGTTTGCGCTGCGGGAATGTGATGTTCTCGAAAGATGTGGATATTCTGAAAGGTAAACTGGACGAAATCAACACGGCTGACAGTGAAAAATTGAAAATGATGTATGTCGACCAGATGGAGCGTTCGCTCCAGGATGGAAGCCGTACCAATGCAGGTCTTGGCCTGATGGAAATTGCCCGTGCAGTGAACGGACCGATTACGTACCGTTTTCTTCCCATGAAAGGCAACTACACATTCTTTTGTCTTGAACTAGTCATCGCACTTAACTGATATTGATGGAAGCGCTGCATATCCCTGCTACACGGGCAACTCCGGAGATCAGTTTTGATCCACAAACGGAGAAATTTACCATTACTGGTCGCTCGATTCCGGCAGACGCTTCTGATTTTTACGAGAAACTGGAGCGGTGGGTCGAGCAGTTTGTGACCGTGCAGAAAGCGAGCAGCGTTACAATCGACATCAAACTTGATCACCTCAACACTGGTTCTGTGCGTTCGTTGCTCACCGTGTTGTCGAAATTAATCCGCTTACGTAACCAGGAAGTGAATGTGATGATCAACTGGCATCACGATGTGGAAGACGAGGATATGGTTGATAAAGGAGAAGAGATGTCGCTCATTCTTGAGCACCCGTTCAGGTTTGTGCCGTTCAGGGACGGAGAGTAAAATTCAAAGATTCAAAAATTGAACATTCAATCATTCGTGCATGCCCGCGCGCGTAGCACGTTATGCGTGCGCAGGAATGTGCGAATGGTTTCAATCTTTGAATCTTGAATCTTTGAATTTTACAGGGTCTTTAATAACTCAGTCGCTTCCGCTGCATGCTTTCCCTTCTTCATTTCAATGGACTTGAGCAACGTTTTCGCTTCGTCTTTCCGGCTCGCTTTGATGAGCGTTTTCGCTTTCAGAAATTCAGCATCTTCATAACGCACATGCGTGCTGTCCTGCAAAACTTCATCGAACAACGCAATCGCGGAATTGTATTGTCCGGAATTCATCATGTTCACACCATTGGTGTATGAAAGCCCGAGGTCTTTGTTCGCATCGTTCATCAGAACCGGTACGTTGGCCTGTACAGTATCCGTTGCTCCGCCGGCGTAGTCTTCATTTGCAGCACCCACCGCGTTAACTGTAGCCGCCTCAGGGGCTGGTGGACTCTCATCGTCTTCTTTCTTGCCTTCACCGGATTTTGCCTCGGCATCTTTCGGCTGGTCCTGCTTAGCAACACGATCGCCATCCTGTGAAAGCGACTGCTCTTCCGATCGTGTTTGTGTATTCGCATTCGGTGCAGTCAACACCAGTTTTGTTTTTTCCCAGAAGGCGCCTTTCTTTTCAGGTTCAGATTCTATCACATCTTCTTCTTTCAATTTTTCAACGGTAACCCGTTCCACTGGCACATTCTCATCGCCAACAGCCAGGTCGAAATTTTGATCGTTCGCTGCTTCTGGTTTGGCAACAGTCCTTACCTCTGCTTCCAGGTTCTTCGCGTCATCACCATCGGTGTTATAATCTTTCTCAAGTTTTTCCTGTGTAGCAAGCGGGGCCATTTTCGGAGCATTGGCGGGTGAGCCATCTCCGTCTTTCAGTATGGACTTATCCCGCCTGGAAAGACAGTCGGTTGCCGGAGCAGCAGCGAACTCAGAAGACGGATCAGCTATACTATCCATCTTCGCCTGGTTGTCGGCCATGGTGCTCATGTCTTCATTCTGCGAAACCTGCTGAAAGAAAAACGTAGATGCAAGCACCAGAACCAAAACAGCAGCAATGGAATACCACAATTTACGGTTCGACTGATTTTGATTCAGCGAAACCACTTTGCCTTTTTCTGCAACACCGGCGCCGTTTGATTGTACAGGAGCAGCCAACGCGGCCCGGTCTTTTACCAGGGCAAGGCCTTCAGCAGCATCACTGCACATGTCGCAATCGAGCATGTGTTTTTCACACGCATGCTGTGCATCCACGGAGAGTTTTCCGTCGATGTACGCGAGCAGCTGTTCCTGTGTAAGACAAGGATCAGCGGGAAGCTTTGCATATGTGAAATGATCAGCCATGCTGTTTTTTTATCATGAGGATTTTAAGGTTCCTCTTTCCGTTTTGTATATAACTCTTCACTTCATTCAAACTGTAGCCGGTTACTGATGTAATTTCCTGGTAACATTTTTTTTCCAGGTAAAACAATTCCAGGCAGCGTCGCTGAGTTTCGTTCAGCTCCTGCAGGCTACTTTCCATGGTCTGTAATTGTCGCTCGGTTTCGGTTACACCATCAGGATGCAGTGCAAGGTCGTTTTCCATAACCCCGGCTGAATCTTTTCTTAACTCCATTTCACGGGCTTTCTGGCTCTTTTTTGAGCGCAAGTACATCAAACACTCGTTTTTTGCAACGGTATAGAGCCATCCTTTGAATTGTTCGATGTTGTGACGGCCGAGATCTTTCAGCAATTTTTCGAAAACGTGCATCTGCACATCCTGGCTTTCGTCTTCGTCGCGCAGGTATTTCATGCACACACCATATACGAGGTGGCGGTAACGGCCAAATAATTCTCCCACACAGAGATTATTCCCTGATTCGCGGAAGAGTGTAACAAGCTCTTCGTCGGAAAGACTTCTGAGGTTTGAACTGAATTGGACCAAGTGGCGACTTTACGGTACTAAGATACGAGTCTGCACTCAGTACACAGTGCGCAGTAAGTCAGTGCGCAGTACACGGCCCTACTGCGTACTGACTTACTGCGCACTGCGTACTTCCCTTACTGCGCACTGATTTTCCTATCTTTACCACTTACAAAACCAGTTTGCGCATAATTCGCTGAAAATCAGTTGTATTAATTTGTTAAAACGACCAGAACTGATTAGCGGCACAATTCGTGCAACACTGCTCGCGTACCCAATACCTGTTCCTATGAAACGAATACTTACTCTCCTCATCCTCCTGCTCACTTTCGCAGAAGTCTCCGCTCAAAAAGATCTATCCGATCGCCGGCCCGTTTGGTTTGGCGTGAACATGGGCGGCACATGGCAAACCAGCGACATGAAACCTCTGGCCGGAATCGGCTGGGGATTTACTGTTTCCCGCTACTCCAGAATGTCGAAACCCGGTCCGTTGTACTTCGGATGGAGATTTCGCTTTCTTGACGGAAGAAACTACGGTTACAACTACCACGGTTTAACCGGTCTCAAAGCAAACCCGGTTTTATCTTCGGGCAACACCAACTACTCTTCAGGAACAGATCCTGATACGGGAATGGTATTCAGCAATTACAAAATGCGTTTTGATGAATTTGCATTTGAAGTAATTATTGGAAGCAACACCCTTCGTAAAAAAGGATTCCTGTTGTATGGTTTTGGTGGCGCCGGTTTGAACTACTGGAAAACCTCAACCGACCAGCTCGGCGCTGATGGTCTCAAATACGATTACAGCACCGTCAGTATTTTGGGCGACGAAAGCATTGTAGAGCCGCAGCTTGAAGCGATGTGGGACGGTGAATATGAAACTAACGCGAACGGAAGTGTTGACGGCGGACAGTGGGGCTTTATGCCATCTGCAGGAATCGGTTTCGGTTACCAATGGAATAACTTTGCCATTGTTGCAGAACACCGCACCACCTGGGCGTTGAACGATCTTATTGACGGAACAAACCACAACGGTGCCGGTGCATCAACTGGTAACAACGACATTTATCATTACGATGGATTAACGCTTCGTTGGAATTTCAACACGCATTCGAAGAGCAATTCGAATAATCCGCCACCACCACCGGCACCAGATCCGAATGGCTATTCGAACCAGCCGCCTCCGCCGAATCCAAACCCGAATCCGACGACCAATCCGACGAACCCAAATCCGAACCCGCAACCGATGCCGGTGCAGCAACCGCCAACTGTGCAGTTCACCACACCGAATGTGGATCCGTATATCACAAGCGTGCTTAACCAGAGTCTTGTGGTGCGCGTGACCAACGTCGCTGCATCGAACCAGATTCAGCTCATCATCAATAACCAGGTGAGCACGAACTTCAGCTTTAATCCGAACACGCAGACAATGACCTTCACGCACACTTTGCTTCCGGGCAATAACGTGTACAAGGTTACTGCAACCAACAGCGCGGGAAGTGCGCAGGATGTTCAGACGATTACGTACAAAGGACAGACAGATCCTACACCACCAGCGGCTTTACCTCCGCAGGTAACGATTACCAATCCTGCATCTGATCCGTACACGTCACTCACGCAAACTTACACGGTGAATGCAACAGTGCTTAACGTGCCTGCTTCAGCAGGTATC
>Ga0193752_1000481_pt1 | contig 38243 bp, 28 predicted proteins | sample H1c1metaG_FD_144924 | JGI IMG/M metagenome (GOLD analysis project Ga0193752, IMG submission 144924) | Soil microbial communities from a riparian zone of the East river system, Colorado, United States - H1c1 | ecosystem: Environmental > Terrestrial > Soil > Riparian zone | place: USA: East River... | reverse complement strand
GATGTACAGATCGCCCTTGCGTAAGCAGCGCGGCAAGTCGGCGATGTGCACATCCTGCAGCTGGCGGCTGCGGGGATCGAGCACGAGCAAGCGGGTCGCGTCCCGCTCGTCTCGCGGTTTGGTCGCGGCGATCATGGCGAAGCGCTCCAGTGCGAGGCGATCAAACGCGCGCCGTTCTGTGCGCGTCCAGGTTCTTCGAGCATGGCGACGATGCGCGCGGCGACCTGATTCGGCCGCGCGAGTGCGCTGCGATCTTCGTCCGGCATCGCGAGCGCGTGCATGTCAGTGTCCATTTCACCCGGGTCCACGCTCAGCACGCGAACTCGGCTGCTCGCGTTTTCGGCTGCCCAGATGCGCGTCAGCTGGTCGAGCGCGGCTTTGGAGGCGCCGTAGCTGCCCCAGGTCGGGTAAGCTTCGACGCCTGCGTCCGAGCTGATGTTGACGATCACGCCGCTGTCGCGCAGCAGCATCGATCCCAGCACCGCCTTGGTCAGACGGAACGGTCCGATCAGGTTCACGGCGAGAACCTGCTCGAGATCCTCGCACTCCGAATCGATCAAGAGCGAGAGTGGCGTGTGCCCGAGCGTGCTCGCATTGTTGATCAGGATGTCGATCGGGCCGGCGAGCGCCGTCGCTTGACCTGTGATCGCATAGATTGCGGACTTGTCGGCGATGTCCGCCGCAATCGCAAAGGCGCGGCCTCCACGCGCGCGGATGGCTTCGGCGGCGGCTTCGACGGACTTCGCGTCGCGGGCTACGAGCACGACGCTGCAGCCGTGAGCGGCTAGCAGCTCCGCGAGGGCTCGGCCGAGGCCTCGGCTCGCTCCAGTAATGAGGGCGGTCTTGTCGCGTAGTTGCATGGCTGGTTCTCCTGGGATTCAGGATGGCCATGCCCCGTCCAGGAAACATCCAACTTGCCAATAGATTGGCAAGCTGCCATTTGCCTGGCCTGCGCCCTCACACGTCGAGACGCGCCCATAACGTCATAACGTCGCAACGTCACATCGTCAGAACGTGAGCTTGCACTGCACGCCGAGATCGCCCGGACCGCCGATATCGCAGCCGTTTTTCGCGTGGCTGTCGTCGTCCGTCGCGTCGACGACGAACAGCACCGTCGCGATCGCTGCGAGGCCGCCGCCGACCGAAAATGCGATGATCGGTGCCGTCCAAAGCGAACCCGACACTTGCGAACGCAACCTCTCGCAGGCCGGCGACAGCGTCTTCATCTCGGGGACGATACAGTTTTCTTGGAACTCGCTCGCTTTGGTCTTTTGGTAGATCGTGAACACGCCACCGGTGATGAGACCGGCGACGGCCAACCCGCCGACGACCCACTTGATCGTGCCGATCGGATTTCCATCGTCGACCGGCGCACTCTGCGTCGCCGCAGTCGGCGCGCTAGTCGTTTCGGGTGCGGCCGAGCTCACTTGTGGCGCAGGCGGCGCTTCGGCCCGCGTCCGTGACAGTTGAACCGTCAGCTCTTCCTGGCCACCCGCGGTCAAACGAACGCGGCGCAGCGCAGATTCGTAGCCATCGGCCGTGATCTCGACATCCAGTAAGCCCGGGTCCGTCGTGACGTCGCCTCGGCTGTCCGGTTCGGCCGGCCGGCCGTTGATCGTCACCTTGGCCTCGGCGGGGCCGACCTTCAGCCGCAGGTGCGCGACGAATCGCCGTGCGCGCTCGAGCGTCGAGCTCACTTCTTCGCGCTGCGCTTGCGTCAGCGGGCGTCGCGTTTCGGTCAACCCCTCACTCAAGTAACGAATCGCATCGACGTAGCGACGAGCTTCGTACGCCGTCAATCCCATCCCGCGCAGCGTACGCGCGCTCGGGTTGAGACGATGCGCGCGCTCGAACAAGGCTGCGGCCTCTTCCCAGTTGCCGCGGTTGTACTCTTGAAGCGCCTCCTCGACGACGCTTCGATACTCCGCGTCTTCGCCGGGAGCGCTTGCCGCGCCGCGCGCTTGCGCTGCCGCCGTTTGCGGCAGAGAGAAGTGCGTAAAACCAAGCGAACAAGCCAAGCAGGCCCAAGCCAAAACGCGCATCTGACCCCTCACTGCGCTCGTGTGGTCTACCGCGTCAGGCAGACCTCTCGGCTCAGTAGAAACCCACGCCATTGCTGCCCGTCTAGCATACGGAGCACCCCCCTTCCAGTAGAGTGCTGCTCGCACTCACGTTGCGCGTCGCGTGTGCAGTGCCGATGATCCCGGCATGCGTGACGCAGCTCCGTTCAACCTGGCGAACAACATCCGCTCGTTGCGTGAAGCGCGCGGACTAACGCAGCAACAGATGTCCAAGTTGAGCGGTATTCCGCGCCCGACTTGGGCAAACTTGGAATCCGGTGCGGCGAACCCGACACTTGCGGTGCTGGTTCGCGTCGCGGGCGCGCTGCAGATTCGAGTCGAAGAGCTGATCGGTCCGCCGAAGGCGTCGGCTAAGTTTTATCGCGCAGGCGAGCTCGCTCAGCGCGTTCGTGGCAGCGTGACGGTTCGCAAGCTGTTGCCCGATCCGATCGCCGGTCTGGAGATCGAGCGGATGGAGCTGCCGGTCGGCGCGACGATGACCGGTGTGCCGCATACGCCGGGCACGCGCGAGTACCTGACCTGCGAAACGGGTGAGGTGCAGCTGACAGCAGCAGGGCAGAGTTGGACGCTCTCGCCCGGTGAGCTCGTGGTGTTTCGCGGCGACCAACGTCACAGCTACCGCAACACCGGCCAGAAGATCGCAGTGGCGTACAGCGTGGTCGCGTTTGCGCCGGTTTGACGAGTGGCTGCGCTAGAACTTCAGCTCGACTCCGGCTCCACCGGGCCCGAGCTGCAGGCGCGCCGCTGACGGCTGCGGCTCGGACTCGCCGCCGTCCGCGAGGAAAAACAACAGGCCGCCCGTGATGGCTGCACCGATGCCGACGCCGAACGCGACGGTCGAGATCACGCCGTTGGCTTTCGCGGCATCGAGCCGCTCGCTTTGTGTCGGTGGGCAACGATGTTGCGGGCAGACCTCGTCGAGGTCCGACTTTTGGTTCATCGCGACCCAGCCGTACGCGATTCCAACTGCGAGGCCGGCACCGCCCACACCCCACGCGATGTACGCAGGTAGATGGTTCGGTCCGGTGCTCTCGGCTTTAGCCAGGCTCGAAGCCGGCGCGGGCGTCTCGCGCGGTGCCGGCGCTTCAGGCTGGTCGGCGTTTGCGACAGTGGGCACCGGCTTGGCTTTCGCAGCTGCGTTCGGATCGACGACGAGCGTCAACGCGACCGAGTCGCTCTGTCCCGGCGAGAGCGCAACGCGACGTCGCGCCGGCAGATGCCCGACTGCGCTCGCTTCGATCGTGTGCTCGCCGGGATCGGTCGGACGCGCCGCACCGATCAACGCGGGCGGCATGACCTGACCATCGATCTCGACCGTGGGTTGCGCCTTGCCGACCACCTCGACCGTGATCGTCAGCATCGCGATCTTGTCTTTCGCGGCGTCGAGCAGCGTGTGCGCGTTCGCGTTCGCCTTCTTGAGCGCTTCACTCGGGTTGTCCGGCTGACCTTCGCGGATCACGGAGCGCATCGCTTCTGCACCTTCGACGAGGCGACCCTTCTCGATGTAACACTCGCCGAGTTGTTCGAGCACGATCGCGCTGTGTCGCAACTGTTCGGCCCGCTCCAGTTTATCGATCGCTTCGTCGCACTTGCCGTTTTGGGCGAGCTTCACGCCTTCGACTGCGAGCGTGCGCGCCGCCGCGACCGAATTCGGGTCTTCGGTTTGTTGTGCGCGCGCAGTGGGCGAGAGCGTTGCGCTCACGAGCAGCCAAGCCGCGATAGTTGTGACTGCGAAATCGCGCCTGATTGTCAGGTCTCGGAACATGCGCGGAGCCTGGATCGGACTAGGGCGCGAAGTCCACAGGTCACGTTGTGCAAACATCGAACAAAAAAGCATTGGCTGACGCGGCTGTGCGCAGCGCGACACGAGGACGCTGGAAAGATAGTTCGAACCAGGCTAGGAGGCGACGTCGCCCTGATTGACCGCGCGCGCAGGAGGTAGTTCGAGAGATGCGATTACGTTGGTTCGGGGTGCTTTCCAGGATGTGCAGCATCGTCATCACCGTTTCGGTGGTCGGCTGCAACGCGATCCTCGGGTTGGATGACTTGAGCACATCGACGAGTGCCGTCGACGGCTCGTCGCCTGAGACGGCCGCAGAGTGCGCGACCAACATGGATTGCAACGCCGATGCCGGTAGTGATGGAAATGGCTCGGCTATATGCAAGAAACCGGAAGGGCGTTGTGTCCCACTTTTGTCACCCGACTGTCGAACCATCACCGGCGACTACAAAGATGACCGTTCGATCGTGATCGGTTCGATGTTCTCGCTCACCGGAGCGCAGGCGGGCACGAATCTGCCACGCCAAAACAGTGCCGCCCTCGCGGTCGAAGAGATAAACAAGGCGGGCGGCGTTCCGCGTGGCACCACGTCGGCCGATGCGCGTCCGCTCTTGCTCGTGTCGTGTGACGAAAGCATGGACTTGGTTCGCGCTGGCAAGCACCTCGTCGACGACCTCGGCGTGCAAGCGATCGTGGGCCCCAACACCAGTCAGGACGTGTTGGATCTGTCCAACAAGCTGACGATCGACAAGGGTGTGTTGAGTATGACTCCGTCGGGTCTGGCATCGAGCATCGCCGACCTGCTCGACAACAACCTCACCTGGCAGATGGTGCCGAACGACGTCCAGCGCGGTCCGATCATGATCCAACAGATCAACGCGCTCGAGACTGCACTCAAACAAGAACGCGGCGTCGATCGGATCAAGCTCGCGGTGGTGTTTCGCGACGACGCGCTCGGCGTCGGCACGCGCGTCTCACTGAACAGTCTCGTCCTGAACGGCAAGCCGCTGATCGATCCGGTCAACCTCGGTACGAACGTGCGGATCGATCCTTACGACTACTCACAGATCGATCAGAAGGGTTTGATCGAACAGTACATGTCGTTCCTGCCCGACATCGTCGTGCTCGCCGGAACCGCCGACATCGTGCCGAACGTGTTGAATCCGATCGAGCAGCGTTGGCCTGCCGACAAGCCGCGGCCGATCTACTTGACGATCGATCCCGTGAAGTCGGCCGAGTTGCTGAATGCGGCCGCGAGCAACGACGACCTGCGCCGGCGCATTCGCGGCACGGGCACTACGCCGAGCGCGCGATCGAAAGCGACGTACGACGCATTTCGCGTGAGCTACGAGCTCCGCTATCCCGGCAATCAGGCGAACGGCTCGGGCCTCGGTCCCTCCTATGACGCGGTGTATGCGATGGCGTTTGCGATGGCAGCGACGCGCGACAAGCCGATCACCGGCCAGAACTTGGTGCAAGGATTGGCGCGTTTGTCAGGCGGAACGGCCGACATCGAAGTCCAAAGCACGCAAGTGCTCGCAGGCTTCCAGCGACTCGTGGCGGGTCAGAGCATCAACGCCATCGGGACGTTCGGTCCGCTCTCATGGGGAGCGACCGGCGCGGTGATAGGCGGCACACTCGAGGTGTGGTGCATCGGTGTGACGGCAGGGAAGGCCGGCTATCAGAGCTCGGGCCTCACGCTCGATCTCGCGAACCCGTCGCGGACTTCGGGCGAGTACACACCGTGCCCGCCTTGAACTCGAGCTGCTCGGACTGAAGCGAATCGCGGCCCGTGGCGGCACCGCGGGAGGTGCTCAGGGCGAGGGTGCCTACGGTGTGTTTTCGACCGTGGCGTGGCGATCAGAACCCGACGTCGGGGTCTTCGTTTCGCGGCGCAGACTTCGCGGCTTTTCGCGGCGCAGGCTTCTTGAGTTGTGCGTTCGGGTCGACCGCGCTTGCGCCGGTGGAGTTCTTCCGCTGCATCTCGACCGCGGCTGCGACCGACGACGGCTCGGCGCGGGCGTTGTTCCCCGAAGCGGCCGCTGCAGTCTCCGTTGCTGGTGCGAGGGTCGGTGCGAGTTCGAGCGCGCTCGGCAGGCCAGTCTCGCTCTCGCTCACTGCACCGACGTGACTTGGAGTTTCGCCGGCCGCGCGCGTGACGTTGACCGACGAACGTGAATCCACCGAATCGAGCCGCCGCACGGCCAAGTACGTCGCGCTCAATGCCGTCAACGCGCCCACTGCCAGCAGGATCCAGCGATTCTTGCGTGGCCTGAGACCCGGCACGAAATCCAGATCGAGCTCTTCGGCTTCTGCGAGATCCGCCTCGGTCAGCGGAGAAGGCACCGAGTCGAGGTCCGCCTCTGACAGCTGCGGGGTGGGGATCGGCGATACCAGTGCCGGCGCTGGTGATGGCGCGGACGCGGGCGCAAAAGATCCCGTCATCCGCGTGGCCGGCGGTGGAACGAAGCGCATGCTCGGACGCGTCGTCTCGAGCGAAACGCTCGAACCCGTAGCCGTACCCGCAATTAAGGGCTGCGACACGCGTGTCGAGCCCGTGGGAATACGCAGGCTCAGCGAATCCGAGCGACGCAGCGGCGGCGGGTCCGACGTGCGATAGCCCGGATCCGAACGGCGTTGCCCATCGGCGAGAAGCTCGACGCAGCGGTCTGCGCATTGCGCGTAACGCGCGCCAAACGGCGCGATCGCCCGCGCGAGCTCCGAAATGTCTGGAAAGCGTTGGCCCGGATCCTTCCGGAGGCAACGCATGACCGCTCGTTCGAGCTCGGGTGGCGCTTCCGGGCAAGTCTCGCCAAGCGGCAGCGGCTCGTCTTCCAACACGGCTGCGCACGCTTGCATCAAGCTCATGCGCTCGAACGGCGCATTACCTGTCAGAAGCTCATACAAGACACAACCGAGTGACCACTGATCCGCGCGTGCATCCAACGTGTTGGACGCACGAACTTGTTCAGGTGACATGTAAGGGGGCGTTCCCACTGCCATCATCGTGTGTGCAGTCGCCCGAGTCTTACGCGTCGGAATCGGATGTTGCGTCAGCGCGACCTTGGAGATGCCGAAATCCAGCACCTTGATGTGGTCGTCTTCACCGGATTGCGTGACGAACAAATTTTCGGGCTTGATGTCCCGATGCACGATGTGGCAAGCGTGCGCGGCAGCGAGCGCTTCGCAGGTTTGCAGGGCGAAATCGACGGCCAAGTCGATCGGCAAAAAGCGATGCCGCTCGAGAATGCTTCGTAAATCTTGGCCCTCGAGCAGCTCCATCACCATGAACGGAGTTCCGTTCGGAAGCGTGTCGACATCGAGGACACGCGCGACGTGCTCGTTCTTGATTTTGAAGCTCGCGCGCGCCTCGATCGTGAACCGAGTCACCGCTTCTTGGTGGCCGGCAAACTCGGGTTTCAGGAACTTTAGCGCGATGCTGTCGTCGAGACCGACGTGCGTCGCAGCGACCACAAATCCGACGCCGCCCACTCCGATGAGTTTTTGGACTCGGTACTTGCCCGCGATGACTTCGCCTGCCTCGAACGGCAGCACGAAGGGTTGCTGCGGTGTCGCAGTGATCCCACTCAAGCTCTGATTCGGCCCATGGGTCGTCATCGGAGTGGAAGCCGTCGTGCCTCGGCCCCCCGGCTGAGTTGGATTCTTTACCTGCGCTCGAACGCCGAGATGACTGATGGTGCTCACTGCTACGACTCACTACGAGTAACTGCCGAGCCGACCTTATTCACGGTCGATCGCGCAATGCAAGCCAGATTGTCGACCCTGTCAGATTTCAAACACACGCCTGCACTGTGGCGAATACGTAACATGACCTCCTGAACTTCATGCGCGTCCGATCTTTGCGCAGCGAATGCGCTCTATCTTCGCTGTGAAATGCGTGTGACACGGCGTGTCGCTGCCGTCGGCCTGCAGCCATCAGCGGCAAAGCCGAAGCTCCGAGCGCAGCCGTCGGCGTCAGTCGCCGAAAGCGGCAGCCATTGCAGCCATCAGCTGCAAAAACCCGCTCCCGGGGGTCGCGTTCGACCGCTCTGCTGTGGTCGAGTTCACATCCGACGCCGGATAGCCCGGCTAGGCTTCGGCTCGGGTTCGCGGCTCGGGGTGGGCTGCGTGGATGCCCGCCGCTCGTGAGGGCTGAGCTGTTTGGCTATGCGAAATTCTGCTACCGTCGAAGACATCATGGGTTCGCCCCCGGCAGTGATCGGCGATGTCATCGCCGACAAATACAGCGTGGAGCGCATTGTCGGCGAGGGCGGCATGGGCGTCGTGTACGCCGCGCGGCACCTCGAGCTGGATCAGCGCGTCGCGATCAAGTTCCTGCTGCCCGAGATCGCTCAGCAAGGCATGGCCGCGGAGCGCTTCCGGCGGGAGGCCCGCGCTGCCGCCAGAATCCGCGGCGAGCACGTCTGTCGCGTACTCGACGTCGGCACACTTCGCGGCATCCCTTACATGGTCATGGAGTACCTCGATGGGCGAGATCTCGCGAACGAGCTCGAGCGGCGCGGTCGGTTACCTCCGGAAGAGGCGGTCGGCTACGTCCTCGAAGCATGTGATGCCGTCGCCGAAGCCCATGCGGCTGGGATCGTGCACCGCGACATCAAGCCAGCGAACCTGTTTCTCGCCACGCGGTCCGACGGATCGCGACACGTCAAAGTTCTCGACTTCGGTGTCTCGAAGTCGCTCGTCGACTCGAGCTCGGGGCAACACGCGCTCACCGTGACGTCGAGCGTGGTCGGCTCGCCGCTCTACATGTCACCCGAGCAGCTCGATTCAGCGCGGGACGTCGATCGTCGCACCGACATCTGGGCGCTCGGCGTCGTGCTGTTCGAGTTTTTGACCGGCCGCACGCCGTTCAGCGGCGATTCGATCCCCCAGCTAGTCAACTCTGTGCTGCACGATCTCCCGCCGTCGTTTGCGTCGTGCGAAGTTACCGCACCGGATGGGCTCGAAGTCGCGCTGGCGAGAGCGCTCGCAAAGGTCCGCGATCAGCGGTACGGCTCGGTTGCGGAGTTCGTCAGCGCGCTCGCCCCGTACGCATCGCGCCATGGTGCGCTGTCGGTGAGGATGTCGCGCGGGATCGCCGGCACGTTGTCGAGCGGGCCCATGCCGGGCCCGGGCATGGATTCGCAGCCGATCGTGACGGTGGGCGGCGCGCGCGGGAGCGTCACAGCATCGCGCGTGACGCAAGCCGCGGACGGATCAGAGAACGGCGCCGGGGTGTCGCAAGTACCGCCTGCGCCCTGGCAGCAACGCACGACCGATCGCGGGCGCCGTTCGCGACAAGGTCTGGTACTCGGTGCGCTCGTGTTACTCGCCGGTTCAGGCTTTTTGGTTTACCGGTTCGCGCTGAAGCATGACGCCGGCCCTCCGACGGCGAACTCAACGGGGTCGCCGGGTCAACCGGGCACCCTGGCGCCTGCGCCCACGACACCTTCGCCGAGCGAGCCGAAGCCGTCGACGGCTGCAAACACCGAAGGGGAAAAGCCCGCGGTCGAAGAACCGAAGTCCGGCGAGACCACGCCCGCAGTACAGACCGGTGCGATCGCGCCGCAGTCGGCACCGGGTGCGACCGCGACGCCCGCGCCGCTCGCGCGCCCAAATCTCGCGTTGCCGCCGCACAAGCCGCCGCCACCGCGGATCCAACCGGTGCCGGGGCCTTCGCCCGTTCCGGCGCGTCCGGCCGCGCCCGCATCTGCGGCGCCTGCTTCCCCGAACGATAACCTTCGAGATTTCGGCGGCCGGCGCTGAAGCGCGCGTGCGCTCGCCAAGTTTGAGTCGCCAGTTTGACTCGCCATGAATTCGAGTCCGCCATGAATGGGTGTAGGCTTCTCGCCATGCGACGCTGCTTAGAATTGATCTTGGTGATGGTCGTGGTTGCCGTGTCGTTCGCGCAGCCCGCGCAAGCGCAGGTGACGCCGGACCAAAAAGCGGCTGCCGAAGCGCTGTTCGACAAAGGCATAAACCTGATGCGGCAAGGCGAGTACGCGCAGGCCTGCGCGTACCTCGAGCAGAGCCAGTCGGTCGAGCGCGGGATCGGCACGATGCTCTGGCTCGCGCAGTGCTACTCGAAGCTAGGCCGTACCGCGAGCGCGTGGGCGTTGTACCGCGAGGCAGCATCAGCGGCGCAAGCGGAAGGCCAGGCTGAGCGCGCGCAACAAGGTGCGGAGGCTGCGGCCCAGCTCGAACCGCAGCTCGCCAAGCTGGCTGTGCTCGTGCCGCCGGCCGCGCAAGTTTCCGGTCTCGAGATCTTTCGCAATGGAACGCCGGTGGCGAGTGCGGTTTGGGGCGTGATGATTCCGGTCGATCCGGGACCCCAGAAGATCGAAGCGCGTGCGCCTAACTATCAGGTGTGGGCACACACCGAATCGGTTGCGCGCAATGGTCAGTTGAGCATCACGGTTCCGCCCCTGACCGGCGTCGCGGGCCCGCAGCCTGTGGCTGCAGCGCCGACTGCGCCCGAGACCACCGCGCCGGCTCCGGTTGCGGCGCACGCGTCGACGTCAGAGCCGTCGTCGAGCGGTTCCACGCAGCGCACGATCGCGCTCGTGACCGGTACGGTTGGTGTGATCGGCCTCGGTCTCGGAAGTTACTTCGGCGTGCGTGCGGCTTCGAAGAACAGCGATGCGCACGATGCGTGTCCAGACCGTGAGTGCAGCCCGGGTGGCTTTCAGTTGCACGAGCAAGCGCAAGACTCAGCGACGCTCTCGAACGTATTTGTGATCGGCGGTGCGGCCCTCTTGGGTACAGGGATCGTGCTGTACTTCACGGCGCCGAAGAAAGAGACGACGACGGTGTCGTTGCAAGGTTTGCCGGGTGGAGCCCAGCTCAGCGTGGCCGGTCGGCTGTAAGCGGAGCCGCTGCTCGTCGACGTCGACGACCCAATCAGCGGCGAACGGTTCGCGACATGCTGCTTGGTAACGGCGCGCCCGTTAGCACGGTGCACACATCACCTGCGCTGTGAATGCCGCGCGCGACCTCTTCGAGAAATGCGAACTCGACGGTCTGCATCGGCTCGTCACCCGGCACGAGCGCTACCGCACCGACCACGACCAAATCTTCGCCCTGGCGCACGAGCAAGAACTGGATCTCATAGCCAGTCGTCCGCAAATCACCCGCGCTCGACGAACGCGCCATCACAGTCGTGCTGCTCTCGAGCCACTCGCCGAGATCGCGACGCGCATCCGGTCGCTGGCCGATCTGCAGCCCGTGAAGCAAGCTCATCAGCTCGCCGCGCAACGCTTCCGGCGGCTCGATGCCGACTGCCGGCGCAGCGAACCGCAAGCCGTCGTTGTCGAGCACGTACAAGTAACCGGCTTCCGCGCCGCTGTGCTCGAGAATGAGCTCGATCGCAGCCTGCAGCCGTTCGCTGCGGCCACGCGCAGCATTCAACGTCGCACTGACTTGACCCAAACTCCGCGTCTGCGTGCGCCGCACGTTGGGGTTGCGCGTCGTCTCGACGAAGCCGGCAGCGCGGCCCTCTTCCGACAGGCGCTGGCACTGTCCGATCAATGCGGCGTTGTCAGTCCGCAAGAACCAACCGTGCATCGCGCGCAGCTGATTGCCGAACGTCTCGCGGTCGCGCTGGAGTAGCGCAACTTGCGCGCGCGCCTTGTGCACGAGACCGTGAACGAGCGGGTTGTCGTGGTCGGCTTGCGCGTCGATCAGGAGATCGATCGCATCGGCCGCAGCTTGCGTCTCACCGAGCGCAGCACTTGCGAGCGCCGCTTCCAGCTTCAACAGCGCGCTGAACATGAAGCCTTGGTCGTGGTCGGAGAGCGACGATAGGAGGTCCTCGCACAACGCCTTCGCATGCTGAGCGCGACCGGCCGCGCGCAAAATCCGCGAATACGCGAGCGCGTAGCGCATGCTGAACGCCGAACGCTCCGCCACCACCGCCTGCAAGCTCGACTCGTACCGCGCGAGCGCTTCATCGTGACGCTGGCGTTCCGCGAGGTAACACGCGTGAGCCGCATCGCGCGCGCTCGCGAGCCATGGAAGGTCGTACGTCGCGCGCTCGAGCTCGCCGGCGGCGCGCTTCAAGCCCATCACGTCTTCACACAGCGCGTACGTCAGCCACAGCATTCGCAGGCCGATCAGGTCGTGGCGCCACGTCGAGCCCGCTTGCGCCGCCAGCACATCGACTTCTTCTTGCGCGCGCACAAATCGCGCCCGCTCGCCACGATGCGCGTAGTACATCAGCCGCACCGCAGCTGCGACTTCGCGCGCTCCGGCGATGTGCGCTTGCTCGAGCACGTCGAGCATCTCGTGCACGCTGCCGTCGGTGCGGATCGCTTCGACTTGCCCGAGCAAGTTGCACACGCCGACTTCGAGCTGCGTGCGAGCCTCGGCCGGGATCATCGGAATTTCATTGGGGCAGCCGAGCCACTGCAAGACTTCGCGCGAACGGTCGGACATCTGCTCGTAGCGGCCGAAGCAGCAATCGACGAGCGCTTGGTGAAACACGTGCAGCATGTGCGCGGCGTGTTTGCGTGGAAACATCGAGAGCGGCCGGAGCCGTTCACTTACGCGCAGCGCACGCTCGCGATCGTGCACGACCAAACACGTCCCGAGCGTCGCGGTGCCGAGTGCGATCACGGCGAGCATCGCTTCGCGGAACGTGCGGACGGCTTGCGCGCGCCGGCTCACTTGAAAGCGCAGATAGCCCCAACTGAGTGCAACGCCGAGTGCGAGTGTCGCGGGCAAGAAGCGTTCGAGCTTGCGCGCGAGGTTGAGACCCGTGAGATCGAGCGCGATTTCGAGCGTCTCGTCCCCGTACTCGTAGCTCAACCGCCAATCGAAATACGTGCCGGCGAGCGTCAGCGGTGCCAGGAGTGCGAGCTGCTCGAAGCGCGAACGACCCTGTTGCCGATAGATGCCGAGCGCAGCATCGAGCGCGGGCACGGCTTCGATCAGGCCGTCGCCGCGAAGTGTCAGCGCGATACCGGCGTTGCGCAGCAGCTTGCGGCCGAGCCGATGCTCGCCGCCACGCGCGAGATGCCAACCGGCCTGCAACGCGTAGCCGAGCTGCTCGGTGCTGAGCTTGGTCGCGTCGTCTCGTTCGACACGTTCAAACACCTCGGGACTCGACTCGAGCAGCGCATGGCCGAGCGCGCGATGCATCGCCCGAAGCTGCGACTCGTCGACACCTTCGAGGATGATCGTGCGGGAGGTGTCTTGCGCGAGGAGATAGCCCGACGGCGATCCCGCGAGGAGCCCGCGCGCCAGCAGTTGATCGAGCGCTTCGAAGAGCTCGGCAGTGCGGGGTTCGGGCAGCAGATTGAAGCACACCCGGCGCGGCAGCGCGGAAGGGTAGAGCGCAAACAGTTGAAGCAGCTGTGCCGCCCCCGGTGACAACTGCGCAATACGCGAAGACAGCGCATCGCCGATGCTCTTCGGCAACGCGTGTTCCGGTAGCTGCGCTGGTAACACCCACGCGCCGCTCTCGTAGCGAATCACGCCGCGCTCGACCAGCCCGCGCAGCAGCTCGAGCGAACGCCCCGGATTGCCGGACGCAACCGACATCAACCACGGCAGCAAGCGCGCACGGTGTGGCGCCTCGCCGAAGACCGCGCTCACGAGTTTCTCGATCTCCGCACGCGGTAGGCCACGCAGCTTGAGCCGCGCACCGTAGCGTTCGAGCTGTTGTCCGCTCGAATCGGACTCCGCGTCGATGCGGCGAGTCACGCACACGAGCAATCGCGCGTCTTGCGCAGCCCGACTGAGCGCGGTGAGCGCACTGCGCGACGCCGCGTCGGCGGCTTGTACGTCGTCGACGATCACGAGCAGCGGCCGGCGCGCCGCGACCTCGAGCACCCATGCGCAGACTGAGCTTTGAATGCGCGTCCGCCGTTCGGTCGGATCGCGGGACAGCTCCGGAGGCGTCGGCGCGTTCGGGCGCAGCGCGAGAAGCTCTGGAAATGCGTGGCCGAGTACGGAGAGCTGGCCGGGTAGTGTCTCGAGCGCTTCTGCGGGCGCATTTTGCAGCAGGCCGCGCGCGAGCGCCCCGAGTACGCCGAGCGGCCCCGGATTCGACAACGCTTCCACGCGTACGGTCGTCAAACCTGCGATGCGCGCGTCGATCGCGAGCTCTTGCGCGAGCCGCGAGCGCCCCATGCCGGATGCGCCCTCGAGCACGATCACACCGCCCTGACCATCCACCAAGCGTGCGAGGTGCTGGCGAAGTTGAGTTCGCTCGCGCTCGCGGCCGACGAGCGCCGAGCTGTGCAGGTAGCCTTGAGCGAGCTGCGCGATCGAGTGTTCGTCGAGGTTCGCGATGCCCGAGATGCGATCGATGACTTCGGCCGCGCTCGAGGGCCGGCTCTTCGGATCGATGCTGAGTAGTGAGAGCACGAGCTGATCGAGCGCCTTTGGAACGCTCGGCGAAAGTTTCGACGGTGGCGCGGGCGGTTGCGACCAGACGGCTTCAGCTTCGCGAAGATCGCGCACGGGATACGCTGCACGCCCCGTGAGCGCGAAGTACGCGAGCGCGCCGAGTGAAAACAGGTCGGTGCGCGCGTCGAGCTTGCGCTGGCGGAGCACCTCCGGTGCCATGCACTCCGGCGTACCGATCACTTCGTTCGAGACGCCGAACGGCGCCGCCGCACCGAAGTCGAGCAGCTTCGCGCGACCATCGTGAAGGCGAACGTTGCGCGGGCTGATGTCGCCGTGAAGCAAGCGTTGCGAGTGCAGGAGCGCGAGCGCAGTTGCGACGTCTCGCAAGGCCTCACACGCGACCTTGATCGGGAGCGGAGCGAGCTTCGCGAGATCATCGCCGGTCAAAAGCTCCATCGTGTAGAAACGGCGACCGTCTTCGGCGATGCCGAAGTCGAACACCTCGACCACACACGGATGTTTGAGCGAAGCGAGCGTGCAGTATTCGCGCTCGAACAGCAGCCGCGCCTTGTCATCACCGAGCTCGAGTGTCTTGAGCGCGACATCCTTCCCCGATGACAGATCGTGCGCTCGATACACCGCACCCATTCCGCCACGCCCGAGCTCGGCCGCGATGCGGTACCGGCCCGAGAAGCAGAGTGTAGGTGCGACAACGGGTGCGAAAGAGGCGCTGGACACAGCAGAAGGAGTCTTTTTGACCCATTCAAGTTAGCACGCAAGGTCTGGGCGTGCCGCTCGCAGCTGCACAGATCTGCGCGCTTTGTCGGCGTGTGTACGCCGATCTCACCGATGTGGTTTCAAGGCACCGGTTCGCGTCGTGCAAGTTGCGCTTCTGCGTCGCAACCGATCTCGTCGCCACTCGCGCATGCAGTTCGAAACAATGCTTGCGCATGTGCGACATCGAGATCCACGCCTTCGCCATTCGCGTACATGTAGCCGAGGCTGGCACACGCGAGACTTTCGCCGTCGTCGCAGGCGCGATTGAACAATTGCGCAGCGTATTCGGAGTCGCGGCCCACTCCCGAACCCGTCTTGTACATGATGCCGAGCAGCAAGCAGCCCGAGCTGTCTTCGCCATCGCATGCTTTGCGATACAGCGTCGCAGCGCGCGCAGCATCTTGCGGAACACCGCGGCCGACTTGGTACAAGTACCCGAGATACGCGCAACCGTACGCGCCGGCTTCGGCACAAGCGCGCGTCGATAGGCTCACCGCCGTAGTCACGTCGACTTGGACGCCTTGCCCGTTGTCGTACATGAATCCGAGATATCCGCAGGCTTGCGCCGTGCCGTCGTCACACGCGCGGCGATAGTCGCGCGCAGCTGCGACGTACTCTTCAGGTTGCAAATGATCGGGAGGCGTCTGCGCCAGATGCTTGTCCGATCGGACTTCGCTCGAACCTCCGCAACTCGCGCAGAGCGCGAGCACGAATACGCCCCGCCATGCTCCGCTCATCCCAGTCTCACTCTCCGCGCGACTGCAGAAGTACTCATCGTACGGCAGATGGGACGCGCGCAGGAAGAGTGAGCACGTCACGTTGCACGAGGCGGGTACGAAGGTGTATGTGGCTCGGCGCGTGCCCGAACTGCCCGAAGTCGAAGTCACTCGCCGTGAGCTCGAACCGCAACTTCTCGGCCGCGTGATCGAGCGCGTGCGTACGACCGCACCGAGTTACTTTTTCATCACTCCCCCCGCCACTCTGCGCAAACGCTTGGAAGGACGCAGCGGTGTGGGTTTGTCGCGGCTGGGCAAATATCTCGTGCTCGAGCTCGACGACGGTGCGCGGCTGCTGCTGCACCTCGGGATGACCGGGCAATTGTTCTTCAGCGGGGCGAGCAGCCTGGGGCTCTTGTCGGCGCTGCGTGGAATGGCGCTCGCGCCCGAGAAGCAGACCGAAGGTTTTACGCCGGATGCGCACACGCACTTGGTGTTCGAGTTCGGCGATCGCGGGCCGTCGCTGTTGTTTCGCGACGTGCGCAAGTTCGGAAAAGTGGAGTTCCTACTCCACGGCGCGGAAAGCGCGCGGCTCGACAAGCTCGGCGTCGACGCGCTGCGCGCGACCGGTGCGGAACTGCATGCCGCTGCGAGCGTCAGGAAGATCGCGGTCAAGAGTTTGCTGCTCGATCAGTCGGTGCTCGCCGGTGTAGGAAACATCTACGCCGACGAAGCGCTGTTTCTTGCAGGCATTCATCCGAAGCGCAGCGCACGGCGTCTGAAGCTCGCCGACTGCGAAAGGCTCGTCGCCGAAGTGCAACGCGTGATGTTGCGGTCGATCGAGACTGGCGGTAGCAGCATCAGCGACTACGTGCGGCCGTCGGGCGCGCGCGGTAGCTATCAGGACGAACGTCGCGTCTACGGGCGCAGCGAGGAGGCTTGCTCCACCTGCCAAACCCTGATCCGCCGGATCGTGCTCGGACAGCGCTCGACCCACTTCTGTCCCGCCTGCCAGCGCCGCTAAACAGTGCCGCCTGGAACGCGATACATCCCGCGATCCGCCTCCGCTTGCTGCGGTGCGTGCTCACGTACCAAAGCGTACGCTCCGCGCGCTCCTCACGACCGGTGGCGCCTCGCAGAATGTCTCGCGTCCCATGCGACGCTGTTTGGTGCGCCAATTCGCGGCCGCCTGGCGCTCTTGCTCCACCGAACCTACAGATAGCCCACGGAGTCTCAAACCGGGAGATTCCACCGCGGCTTGGCTCGGGGTCGGGCTCGTTGCCCGCGCCAGGCTGGTCTTTTGGAGGCTGTATGCATCCCACTGCTTCGGCATTCGTTCAGGGAGCCATGCTTCTCGTGGTTCTCGGCGTGGTCGGACTGTTCGTCACCGGCGAAGCCTATGCTGCTCGTCGCCTCGGCCGCTCCGTCACGGGCGCCGTAGTGCTCGCGCTGGGCGGCAGCTTGATCTGGATGGGCCTCACGGGTGGGCTCGCCGCGTCCGGGGTACTCGCGCGGTTCGACATCCGGCCGCCCCCGCTCGCATTCTTGTTCGCAGGGACGGTCGCGCTCGGCATCGCACTCGGGGTCTCGCGTGTCGGCGGCCGGATCGCAGAGGGGTTGCCACTGTACGTACTCGTGCTCGCGCAAGGCTTTCGGTTGCCGCTCGAGCTCGTGATGCACGCGGCAGCCGCCGAAGGCACGATGCCTGCCGTGATGTCTTACGGCGGGTACAACTTCGACATCGTCACTGGTGCGAGCGCGCTGCTCGTCGGTGCGCTACTCAAGCGCGGTGCACCGAGGACACTCGCGATCGCTTGGAATGCGCTCGGTGTCGTGCTGCTCGGCGTCATCATCTCGGTCGCGTTGCTCAGCTCGCCGCTCGTGCGCGCGTTCGGCGACGATCAGCTGAACACCTGGGTCGCGTACGTGCCGTTCGTGTGGTTGCCGAGCATCTTGGTCGCGAGCGCGATCGCCGGCCACATCGTGGTCTGGCGGCGCCTCGCGATCGAGCTTCCGTTCCGACAACCTACGACTTAACCGTAGCGCTAGCTCTTGGGGTAGAGCAGGTCGGCGAGCTTGCGTCGGTGGTGCGGCGCATCGCCGAAGCTGTGTTCGAGCCACTGCGCACGCCGGAAAAACAGTTGCGCGTGGCACTCGTAGGTGAATCCGATCGCCCCGTGGAACTGAATGCTGCGGTCGGTGGCGTGCGCGTAGCCTTCCCCGAGCTGGGCTTTCGCCATGCGCAGCACGATCTCGGCGTCGGCGTCATTGCGCGCCAGCGCGCTCGCGGCGCGGTAGAGCAGGGAGCGCCCCTCTTCGAGGCTGCACATGATCTCGGCCATCGGGTGCTTGAGCGCTTGATAGCTGCCGATCGGTTTGCCGAACTGCGTGCGCGTACGCAAGTAGTCGAGCGTGAGCGCGAGGACGCCTTCGACCCCACCGGCCATCTCCGCCGCCGACAGGAGCCATGCCACGTGCTGTACGTGCTCGAGCGCACGGCGGGCGTCGCCTTCGAGGAGCGTTGCCGCGGCTAGCTGCAAGCCGGTGAAGTCGATCCGAGCGCTGCGACGGGTTTCGTCGATCACGATCTCGCGCGTGATCCGGCCCTGAAGCTGGTTCGCCGGAATCCAGAACCACGCCGGCTCGCCGCTCAGCCGCGCGAGCACGAGGACGTGCTGCGCACTGCCGGTGTCGAGCACGGAAGTCTTTTGGCCGGTCAGCTCGAACCCGTTGCTCACGGACTTGGCCGTCAGCGTGGGCGCATCGAGCAGATACGATCCATCCGGTTCGTACAACGCGACTGTCGCGAGCTCCGCGCCAGCAGCGAGCGGCGGCAGAATCGCGCGTTGCTGCGCCGAGCTCGCTGCGAACGTCAACGCTTGCGACGCGAGCGTCGACGCGAGGTACGGACCTGCGAGTAGCCGCTGCCCGATCGGCTCGAACAGACACGGCAGCGCCGAGGCCGGCATGCCGCTGCCGCCGACCTCGGTCGGAAGACACAGCCCGAGCCAGCCGAGCTCGCACAGCTCGCGATGGAGGGCGGGATCGAAGCCTGAGTCGTCTCGGGCGGTGCGGCGGACGGCCGCGAAGTCCCAGCGGCGGCCGAGCAAGTCGGCTGCCGTGCTCGCGAGCAAGGCGTGTTCGTCCGTGTAATCGAACTGTCCGGTACGCGAAGGAATGACGAGCGCCATGGTTCGATTCATCCCTTTCCGAGTCCGAGTACGCGCTCGCCGATGATGTTCAATTGAATCTGACTCGTACCACCGCCGATCGTCGCCGAAAACGCGTTCATGTAGCCGCGTTGCCAGGAGCCGTCCGCGTAGGCGTGAGGATCGCCGACGTACAGATTTGCGTTCGCGCCTTGCAGCTGCACCGCGAACTGGCACAAGCGCCGGCGAAACTCGCTCATCCGCAGCTTGCTCATCAGCGGCACTGCAAACGGTCGCGGCCCGCCGAGCCCGGTGACGCGTGCGCGTGCACCGCTCAGCTCGAAGCCGCGCTCTTCGATCGCGAAGCGCACGAGCTGATCGCGCACGAGCGGGTCTTCGATCGCGGGTTTGCCGTCACGCTTCACTTCAGCGGCGAGCGCAGCGACTTGTTCGACGCGCAACGGCACCATCGCGAGCCCGCCGGCTTGGCCACCTTCGGCGCCGCGCTCGAACAGCAACACCGTCATCGCGACCGACCAACCTTCGCCCTCGTTGCCGAGCAAACAGCTCCGCGGTACACGCGCGCCTTCGAAGTGCGTCTCGGTGAAGCCGTGTTCACCGGTCATCTTTTGAATGTTATGCGTGCTCACGTTCGACACTCGCATCGGCGCGAGAAAAAATGAGAGGCCTTGGTACCGGCTCGCCGCGGCTTTGTCGGTGCGCGCGAGCAAGATCATGTGCGCGGCGTAGGCGCCGAGGCTCGTCCACGTCTTCGTGCCTTGCAGCACGTAGTCGTCGCCGTCGCGGGTCGCAGTGGTTTGTGCGCTGGCGAGGTCCGAGCCGTGTTCCGGTTCGGAGAAGCCCTGACACCAGATCTCTTCGGCGCTCAAAATCTTGGCGACGTAGCGACGCTTTTGGTCTTCGCTGCCGAGCTTCAAGATCGTCGGCCCTGCCCAAAACAAGCCGATCACGTTCACCATGAACGGCACCGACGCGCGCGCCATCTCCAGATCGACGATGTGCTGATACACGTGCGGCATGCCACCGCCGCCGTACTCCTTCGGCCACGACAAGCCGAGGTAACCAGCGGCGTACACCTTGGCTTGCCAGTCGCGCAGGTACTCGAACTGCTCGTCCGAGCCGACTTCCATGAAGCTGTCGGGCAGCTTGAACTTCGGCGGTTTCGGCGCTTGCTCGCGCAGGAACGCGCGAACTTGCTCCTGATACTCGGTGAGCTCGGCGGGCGATGGCTCGGTCATCGACGCTCCTTCACGACGCGGCGGCCGCGAGCGGACAGTGTGCCATCGATCTCGCGATCGCAGCGCCGATCACGGCGACTGCACGCGCTCCACGTGTCGTGCCGGTAAACTGCCCGCCGAAATCTCGGCACCCCGCCGGGTCGGCGGCGGGGGCTCGGTAGTTTAGGTAATGATTTCAAAGGGATCGAGTGCAGCGGAAGGCCGGCGCGCCTGGCCCGCAGCATGCAAGGTCGGCCGTGTTCGCACTCATGACAATCGCTCAAAATGCGCGCAAGAATCCGAACCCTGCGAGTCGACCTATGGGCTTATTCAACCGTCTCGGTGCTGCACTTTCATCCGATACGGATCCTGCCGCGCTTCGCTCAGAAAACTCTCGGCTCGCACGCGAACTCGCCGAGCACGAAGCGGCTGCACTCGAACGACAACTGATGCTCCAAGCGGTCGTCGACGGCGCCCCCGCCGCAATCGTGTTGCTCGACGAGATCGGAACGATTCGCTTCACGAACCTCGCTGCACGCGAGCTGTTCTTCGAAAGCACTGCCCCCGAAGGCCAAAACTTTTTGCAGCTTCTGGCCTCCGTGCCGGAGCCGCTGCGCAAGGCGCTCTTGGCCGACGCCGATCACATCTTCAGCATCGGATCTCACGGCGAGTCTGAAACCTATCAAGTCGCGAAGCGGCACCTGGCGCTCGGCGGGCAGCCGCACAGCTTGCTCACCGTCCGGAACATGACGGTCGAGCTGTCGCGCCAGGAGAACGCGGTGCTGCGCAAGGCGATCCGCGTGATCCATCACGAGTTTGCGAACTCGCTCGCACCGGTCATCTCGCTGCTTCGAAGCGCACGCAGCAAGATCGGCAAGCCCGAGGCGACTGCGAAGCTCGAGCAGATGTTGACCGTGATCGAAGATCGCGTCTCGCACTTGAACGTGTTCTTGTCCGGCTTTGCCGCGCTCGGCCGGTTACCCGAGCCGCGCTTGCAGGAGGTCGAGTGGGAAGGCTTCATCGAGCGCTTGCGGCCGTTGCTCGAGGACATCTCGATCGGCGCAGCGCCACCGGGCAAGGGCTGGTTCGATCCGGCGCAGGTGCAGCAGATCTTGATCAACCTCGTGAAGAACGCGCGCGAAGCGGGTAGCAGCGGCGACCAGATCGAGCTCGACGTCGCCGCGGCATCGGAAGGCGGCTTCCGCGCGACGGTGTCGGACCGCGGCCAAGGCATGAACGACGAAGCGCTCGAGCACGCGATGGTGCCTTCGTTCACGACGAAGCCGAACGGAAGCGGCATGGGGCTGACGTTGTGCCGCGAGATCGTCGACGCGCATCGCGGGCGCTTGCGCATCGCTCGCCGGCAAGCCGGTGGGATCACGGTGTCCTTTTGGTTGCCACCACGCGAACTCGCGGGCAGCCCGGGAAGTTTGAGTCGTGCGCGGCTGAGCTTGTCGCGCACGTGAGTGGGCCTATCGCCATTCGGAGATTCCACGTGTCCAAGGTTTTACTGGTCGATGACGAAGCGGCGGTGCGGTTTGCGCTCTCCGAGGTGCTCGACGGCATCGGCGTCGAAGTGCTTACCGCAGGCTCCACCGAAGAAGCGCTGCCGCAGATCGAGGCGGCCGACGTCGTGGTGACGGACTTCGCGATGCCGGGCAAGAGCGGGCTCGAGCTGCTCGACGCGGTGCGTGCGCTCGATCCGACGCTGCCCGTGATCATGATCACCGCCCACGGTTCCGAGCGTATCGCGGTCGAGGCGCTGAAGCGCGGCGCGTACGACTACATGTCGAAGCCTTTCGACAACGACGAAGTTGCGTACAGCATCCGGCGCGCGCTCGAGACGCGCGCGTTGCGAAGGCGCAGCGATCGCGTGGAGCTCGAGACGTCGGCCGGCATTCGCGTGGTCGGTGAAAGTCCGGCGTTGCAGCGCGCGATGTCGACGGCTGCGCGGCTCGCCGACAAAGACGTGACGGTATTGATTCGCGGCGAGACCGGCACTGGCAAAGAGCTCTTTGCGAGCTTGCTGCACGCGAAGAGCGGCCGCGCCGACAAGCCGCTCGTGAAGTTCAACTGCGCGGCGATCCCGCACGACCTCGCAGAGGCGCAGCTGTTCGGCTACTCGCGCGGCGCGTTCACCGGTGCGACTAGTGCGCATCAGGGCTACTTCTCGCAAGCGAACGGCGGGACGATCGTCCTCGACGAGATCGGCGAGCTCAGCTTGCCGCTGCAGTCGAAGCTGCTGCGGGTGCTGCAAGAGCGCGAAGTGCAGCCGCTCGGTTCCACGAAGGTCGAAAAGGTCGACGTGCGCCTGCTTGCGAGCACGCACCGGGATCTGTCCGCCGAAGTGAAGGCGGGTCGATTCCGCGAAGACTTGTACTACCGTATCGCGGTCGTCGAGCTGCACGTGCCTTCGTTGCGCGAGCGCCGCGAGGACATCTCGCTGCTCGCGCGAGAGTTCGCGCGCAAGTACTCGGAGCGATTCGGTCTCGATGACGTCGTTCAGCTCGCGCCGGAGTTTCTCGAGCTCCTGCAGCGTTCGCCGTGGCCGGGCAACGTGCGGCAACTCGAAAACGCGATTGCGCGCTGTGTGGCGCTTGCGACGGGCAGTGTGATCGGACCTGCTGCGTTCGAGTTGATCAGCGGTCCGGCCGTTGGCAGCGAGACGCTTTCGGCGCCGGATGGGTTGCGGCCCGAAGGCCCGACGTTCCGCGAGCAAATGGAAGCGTTCGAGCGCAACTTGCTGACGAGCGCGCTCGCGGCCACGGCAAACAATCAATCCGAAGCGGCGAGGCGGCTCGGCTTGAACCGAGCCACCTTATACGATCGATTGAAGAAGTACGGACTACTGCCAGAGTGACCGGAGTGACACGTGACTAGAGAGCTTGTCCGCTGTAGCGCATCGCGCGGATCGCTCGCAGCGCGACCGAGCCACTGAACACGGCCAAAACGAGCTGCAGCAACACGAATGCAACGGTGGTGCTCGCATGCGTCAGGCTCGGGCCGTGAAAGAAGGGCAATGCTCCGAGCAGCAAGCTCCACACGAACACGGTCAAAAACGGGATCGGCAGCTCGTGGAAACGCCGCGCACCGAACGCGCTCCACAACAACACGCCACCCATCAGGACATGCCAGGCCGCGAACACGCGGGCGATGAGCGGCGTGATAGTCCACGGCCACACCGCAGCTATCACTTTCGGCGCGAAGAACAGCAGCGCCGCGAGTGTGAGCAGAATCGCACCGAGCAGGCTCGCGAACGCGCGCATCGAGTCGAGCCCCATGTCTTGGTCGACCGAGCCACGCGGCATTCGCTCTTCGCGGCGATACAAGAACGCGGCGATCGGCGGGATCGCGACGTAGACCGCAGCCCACAACCACGTCAGCCAGTAGCCCCAGCGGAAGCGGTCTTCGTGCATCACGGTCGCGAGCGTCATCACGACCCCGAGTCCGAAGAACGGCAAGACGAGCGCCCGCACCGAGCGCCAGCGGCGTGCGTAGTACAGGCCGAGCACACTCGCGAGCAAGCCCGCGAGGTATCCGGCGCCCATGAACGCGGCGTTGATCGACGGCTTGATCGCCCAGGCATAACCCGACTCGGCGAGGCCGGGCGTGAAGTAGAGAAAGCCGCCGTTGGCTGCAGCCAAGATCAACAAGATCCACTGCGAGTGGCTGGTCAGCCGAGACATCTGCCCTGCGTGAGAAATCCGGTCGTGCATGATTTGTGTTCTCCCCGAGCGCGAACGAGGTTCGCGCGAACGCATCCCGCGGTCCGGCGTTCGCCCGAATGGCGTGGCCGACCGCGTCGCTCGGCGAATTCCCCTTCGCCGTCCCGACCCCGAGTTCTGCAAGCGGTATGCCGCGCTGCTAGGCGCCAAAAACCGCTGTAGTTCGTAAGCCGTTACGCGGCCGGCCCAGCTTCCGGCAGGCACGTGCCGGGCACGCGTTCGCTTGGTGAAGGTGCGCGCGCTCCCGTACCATCGGGGTCGATGACCCCTCCTAGCTTGCCGGAGTTCCCCACGCTGCTGTTGCGACTCGACGCCGGCGTGCTCCACGTCACGCTGAATCGCCCCGAGCGCAAGAACGCGCTGTCTCCGCAGATGATGGACGACTTGCTCGAAGTCTTCACCTGGGTGCCGGCGGTCGTGAAACCACGTGCGGTCGTGTTGCGCGGGGCGGGCGGAACGTTTTGTGCCGGCGCGGACATCAAGGAGATGTCGAAGCAGCGCGCAGCGGATCCCAGTAATCCCAAGCGCAGCATCGCGCTCGGCAATCGCCGCTTCGGCGACGTGCTGTCTGCAGCCGCGGCCGTGCCGGCGCCGCTGCTCGCGATCGCAGAAGGGGCTGTGCTCGGGGGCGGCTTCGGCCTCGTCTGTGTGTCGGATATCGCGTTCGCTTTACCGAGCGCGCGGTTCGGGCTGCCCGAAACTGGCTTGGGCGTGATCCCCGCGCAGATCGCGCCGTTCGTCGTGAAGCGCGTCGGCATGGTTCAAGCGCGGCGCTTGATGCTCACGGGTGCACGCTTCGACTCGACCGAAGCGCTGCGACTCGGAATGATCCACGAGACGTGCGCCGATGAGGCTGCGCTCGAGGCCAGCTTGAATCGCACGCTCACGGACATTCGCCGCTGCGCGCCGGGCGCGAACGCGGCGACCAAGCAGCTCCTGCGCAGAGTCGAAACGAGCGAGCTCGAGACAGCCCTCGACATCGCCGCACAAGTGTTTGCCGCGGCGCAGCTCGGGCCTGAGGCGCGGGAAGGAACGAAAGCGTTTCTGGAAAAGCGGGCGCCCGAGTGGGCGAAGTGACGCGAGGATCGACTACGACTACGCCGAACGGGCCGTGGGCTGGTATGTAACAGCCGGGAGAAAACGGATACGTGCACATCATCGGTCCCGACAGCTCCAAGATGGCACTGGTCATGGTCGGCCTTCCGGCCCGTGGCAAGAGCTACACGGCGCGCCGCATCGAACGCTACTTGTCCTGGCTCGGCTACCGCACGCGCGTGTTCAACGTCGGCCAGTATCGCCGGGCGCGGGTCGGTGCGCAGATGCCCCACGACTTCTTCGATTCGACGAACGAGAAGGGTGAGCAGGCGCGCCGCGAAGTCGCAGTGCAGGCACTCGCGGACACGCTCGAATGGTTGACGAGCGATGGCGACGTCGCGCTCTACGATGCGACGAACAGCACGCCCGAGCGCCGGGAGATGGTCAAGCTGCAGTGCGAAGCTTCGGGCGTGCAGGTGCTGTTCGTCGAGATCGCCTGCGATGACCCGGACATCATCGAAGACAACATTCGCAACACGAAGCTGAGCTCGCCGGACTACGTGAACATGGATCCGGACGAGGCGGTCAGAGACTTTCGAAACCGCATCGCGCACTACGAGCGCATCTATCAGCCACTCCACGAAGACGAAGGTGCGTTCATTCGGGTGACGGGCGCCGGTCGCAACTGCACGGTCAGCAACGTCGACGGTTACCTTGCGGCGCGCTTGGTGTTCTTCTTGATGAACTTGCACCTCACCGATCGCCCGATCCTGCTCACGCGTCACGGCGAGAGCATGTACAACGTAAACCACTTGATCGGGGGCGACCCGGACTTGAGTCCGAGTGGTCAGCGTTACGCCCACGTGCTCGCGGACTTTCTCGATGCGCGTTTTCCCGATGCCGAAGCCGTCGTGATTTGGACGAGCTCACTGCGGCGCGCGGTGCAAACCGCAAACCCGCTCGGCCGGCGCAGCCTGGCGTGGCGCGCGCTCGACGAGATCAACGCGGGCATCTGCGACGGCATGACCTACGAGCAGATCAAACAAGAGATGCCGACCGAATACGAGGCGCGGCACAACGACAAGTTCCGCTATCGGTACCCGCGTGGTGAGTCGTACGAGGACGTGATCCAGCGGCTCGAGCCGGTGATCATCGAGCTCGAGCGGACCCGCAAGCCGGTGCTCGTGATCGCACACCAGGCGGTGCTGCGCGCGCTGTACGCATATTTCCACAGTATCCCGCCCCAGCAGTGCACGCGGTTGCCTGTCCCGTTGCACCGAGTTTTGGAGCTGCGCCCGCACGCCTACGGTTGTCAGGAAGTGCGCGTATCGCTCGAGAAGTGAGGGGATTGCGGTGTAGACTGCGCCGCCATGGGTCGCCTCCTTCTCATTCGCCACGGCCAAGCGGCCGCCTTTTCCGATGATTCCGATCGCCTGACCGAGCTCGGCACGCGCCAAGCCCAAGTGCTCGGCGAGTGCTTCGTGCGCGAGAAGCTCAAGGTCGACGTGGTCGTAAAAGGCAGCTTGCGGCGACACGCACAAACCGAAGCCGAAGTCGCGAACGCCTACGCAGCCGCCGGCCTGCCGTGGCCGGTCGCATATGAACGGCCGGAGTGGAACGAATACGATGCAGGCGCGATCATGTCGATCCTCGGCGATGTCTTGAAAAAGAAGGATCCCAAGTTCTCGGAACAAGTCGCGGAGTTTCAGGCCGCGTTCGAAGGCCCGGAGCGCAACCGGTTCTTCCAGCGGATGTTCGAATCGCTGATGTCGCGCTGGGTCACCGGCGATCTACTCGCCGAAGGCGTGGAGTCGTTTGCGATTTTCCACGCTCGCGTGATCGCCGGGCTGACGCAGGTGCTGAAGGGGGGCGGCACCACAGTCGCCGTGTTCACGTCCGGAGGGCCGATTGGCACGTGCGTCCAGCACTCGCTCAAGGCGCCCGGCGACACCGCTGTCGAGCTGAATTGGCGTGTGCGCAACGGCTCGATCACCGAGTTCGTGTTCAGCCGGGGGCGCCTATCGCTCGACAGCTTCAACAGCGTCGCGCACTTCGTGGACCCGACGCTGGTGAGCTTCCGCTGAGGGGTTGCGCGAGGCCCGCGCTTCCTTACACTCCCGCCCGAAACCCTCTGGCTCCAAGGCCCCTCCAATGACCGAAACCTTCCACCCACTCGCACAAGCGCTGAACCAGTCTCTCGAGCAAGCCTCTCCCGAGGTCTTCTCCATGCTGTCGGCGCTCGGCAAGCGACTGTACTTCCCGAAGGGCATCCTCGCGCAGGGTGCCGAGGCGAAGGCGAAGGGCAAGCGGTTCAACGCCACGATCGGGATCGCGACCGAGCGTGAGCAGCCGATGTATCTGCCGTCGATGCACAAGGCGATCTCGGGTCTGACGATCGACGAGGCCTACAACTACGCACCTCCGAGCGGCCGCCAAAAGCTGCGAGAGATCTGGCGCGACAAGCAGGTCTCCGAGAACCCGGCGATGAAGGGCAAGAGCTTCGGCCTGCCGATCGTGACGAGCGCGATCACACACGGCTTGATGCTGGTTGGCGATTTGTTCGTCGATCCGGGCGACGTGATGATCGCGCCCGATCAGCTCTGGGACAACTACAGCCTGACGTTCGAGACGCGCCTCGGCGCGAAGATCGAGACCTTCCCGCTGTTCAAGGGCGCCGGCTTCAACGTCGAAGGTTTTGCGAGCGCGCTCAAGACGCACGGCGCGAAGAACAAGAAGCTGCACGTGATGCTGAACTTTCCGAACAACCCGACCGGCTACATGCCGACGGTTGCGGAAGGCAAGGCGATCGTTCTCGCCCTGCACGAGCAAGCGAAGGCCGGCACGCGGCTCGTCGTGCAGTGCGACGACGCGTACTTCGGTTTGTTTTATCACCTCGGTGGTCCGTCGCTGACCGAGTCGCTGTTCGGTGAGCTCGCGAACCTCCATCCGAACCTGCTGCCGATCAAGCTCGATGGCGCCACGAAGGAATTGTTCGTGTGGGGTCTGCGCTGCGGGTTCGTGACGTTCGGGCTCGGCTCGAGCGAAAACGACAAGGCCGTGCTCGACGTGCTGGATGCGAAAGCGCGCGCGAGCATCCGCAGTGCGATCAGCAACAGCCCGATGATCTCGCAGTCGCTCGTCGAGAAGGCGCTCGGTACGCCTACGATCGCGGATGAGCGCAAAGAGAAGCTCGGCATTCTGCGCGAGCGCGCTGAAGCGGTGTACAAGGTCGCGAACGAATCACGGTTCTCGGCGAGCTGGGATGTGTATCCGTTCAACAGCGGCTACTTCATGCTGATCAAAGTGAAGGGCGTCGATGCGAGCAAGCTGCGCGAGTACTTGCTGGACAAACATGCGACGGGCCTGATCTGCACATCGCCGACCGATCTGCGAGTCGCGTTTTCATGCCTCGATGTGACGCAAGTCACGCCGCTGTTCGAGACGATTCACACCGCGATTCAAGAGCTGAAGGCCGCCTAAGCCGGGCGCGCTGGATTCGGCGCGCCGCTGCTGTCAGCGGCATCGGCTCGTCGCGTCCTCGAGCGCGAAACTTCGCAGTGGGAAGCGGGCTGCGCGAAAAATCGAAGCGTGCGCGGCGACCAACGGTGCCAACGTTTTGCGACGGTCGATCGCTGGCTCGCCCCGAACCTCGGATACGAACCCACTAAGACCGAGGCTGTCGCCGAGCGGGCGGCGGCTTCGACTTGGATTAAGGCGCGTGTGGCTGCTTTCTGCTTTGAATATCGCGCGCGGGTTACGACACTCAAGAGACGAGCCGCAGCGTGAATTGCGTCGAGTGTTGCGCTGCGCTGCGGATACGTGACAAGACTGCCAGCGAGGCTCTGCTCACATTGCACACCCCAACCCGACGTGGATACTGAATCCGATGCCGAACCGAGGCCTTCGCAAAACCTCGACCCGACGAAGCCTCCGGCCTCGCAACCACACGACGAGTAGCGGCGGTACCCCTGCTGTTCGGGTGAGTAGCATCCCCGCTCGCGAGGCCATTCCAGCTCGCGAGCTATTGCCGCGCACGGCGGCGGACACCGAAACCGGCACGCACAAAGCGTTTTCGCGGACGGTGACTGATGGGGAGACCCCGGAGCGCGAGGATTTTGAGGATTCCGAGTTGGAGGCTGGGCAGGGCCAGCCCGCCGCTGAGTCGCGCAAGTCCGAGGCGGCGGGCGAACACCACCCGAGCTCTGTGGCTCACGACGACCCGCTGGCGAACGCGTTTTTCGAGCGCTCGGAGCCGGATGAGGTCTTCGACGACAACTACGTCATCCACCAGCTGAGCCGCGGGTCCCGCCGGGCGATGTACGCGTCGCTCGGAATCTTTGCGGTCTCGATCGTCTGTATCGGGACGTACACCATCTATCAGAACTGGGTGATGCCGGCGCCGGTGGAGCTCGGTGCGACGGTGGCGGACATTCCAGCGGTACCGGTACCAGATCCGGCGCACATGGCTCCCGCGTCAGTGCGGTGGCAGGCTGCGCAGCTCGCGCCGCAGGTGCCGGCGCGTATGGCGCCGGGCACGGAGACGCAGCTGTCGGCGGCGACGCAACCGCCGGTGCAGTTCGACGTTCAGGGCTCTGCGAAGTCGGCGTTGCGAATGAGTGCGGCGCAGCCTGCCGCGGTTCAGCCGGCTGCGGTTCAGCTTGCCGCGGCGCAGCCTGCCGCGGTTCAGCCTGCTGCGCAGCCAGCAGCCGCAGCGCAGTCAGTACCCGCGGCGCCCGCAGCGCAGCCAGCAGCAGCGCCGCTTGCAGCGTTGCAACCTGCGGCAGTTTCGGGCGCGGCTAAGCCAGCACCCGGAGCGCAGCCGGCGCTCGCGACGCAGTTTGCAGCGGCGCAGCCAACAGCCGCGGCCCAGCTTGCCGCCGCTCAGCCAGCGCCTGCGGCGGCGCCAGGCGCAATTGCAAAGGCGCAAGCGGCAGCCAAGCCGGTCGACCTCGCGATTGCCGCGCGTGAGTCGGAGCCCGTACAGGTTGCGAGTGCGGCCGAGCTCGATCATCCGAGCGGTGGTTTGCCGACGAGCGCGAGCGGCGGTCCCACCTACGATGAGCTCGTCGCGGTCGGTCGTGCGTTGAGCAAGAAGAACAAGCGTGTCGAGGCGAGCGAAGCGTTCCGCCGGGCATTGGTGCAGGCGCCGCAAGGTTCGGCAGCGCTGAGCGGTCTCGGCTTCGTCTATCTGAATGCGGACGAGAAGCAGAACGCGCGTGAGTATGCGCAGCGTGCGGTGCAGGCCGACGCGAGTAACGCCGAGGGTTGGATCGTGCTCGGTGCGGCGCTCGAGTTGTTGGGTGATCGTGCGGGAGCGCGCGATGCCTATCGCAAGTGTGTGGAGCGTGGTCAGGGTCCATACCTGATGGAGTGTCGGCGAGTCGCGCGTTAGTGCTAGAGTCCCGGCCACTTTGCGCCGCCCGTGCCTAGCAAGCGCGCTATCCGCCAGCCTCTGCGCGTTCACGCTCTCGACGTCGTCGCCGGCTCGTGCGCAAGCACCCACTGAGGGCTTCGGCCCCGATCTTCAAATCGCCGGCGGCATCGGCTTCGGCCTCGACGAAAAGATCGACAACAACTTCCTCGGTCGCGTTCGCCTCGGCGCGCTCTACGCCTTCGAACCGTTTTGGCTCTCCGGCGGCGCCGCAGTCGAAGCCGGTGGACTCGCTGGTCTCGCTGTTGGCGGCGAGCTCGAGCTGAACGAGTTCCGCGGCTGGTTCGCAAACCTAGGAGTCAACTACGCGCGCAACGAACGCATCACCGGCCACGTCGGCGCCGGCTACACGATCTTCGGGCTCGAGTACCAGCACACGTTCGGCGATCACTCGCCGAGCGAGGCGCTGCTCTTCACCGTGCGCTTCCCACTCGGTTTCTGGTGGTTCACGATGGACCGCGAGGAACGCGCACGCACGCCTCCACCGAGTACACCGCAGTCGAGTCCCAAACTACCGCCGCAGCAGTCGAGGCCACTGACGCCTGCAGCATCTAGCGGCGGAACCGCCCAACAACCGCGCCCGCTCGGACCGACGACGGGCGATCCGCAGTCCGGTCGAGCCACCGCACCAACCGTCGTGGATCCGCAAACCCGCGAGCGACTCGAACGCGGACAGCGCGCGCTCGACGAAGCGACGGTGGCCGGTCTTCGCGGCGATTACGCCGCTCAGAGCGACGCCCTCTGGCGCGCGTACACTGCGCAGCCCGACCCGCTACTGTTTCTGCGCATCGCCGACGCCGAAATCGCGAGAGGTAAGCGCGCGCTCGCGCTCGACGCATTGCAACGCTTCCTCGCGAGCACGGCGACGACCGACACCGTGAGTGTTCTTTCGGAGAAACCGAACGCACAAGCGAAGCTGAACGAGCTTCAACCGCAGCTCGCGCGTGTGCGTGTGACGCTCGACGCGGCGAAAGGCGACGAGCAAGTCGCGATCGATGGAACGCCCCAACCGAGCGCACTGCTCGGGTACGACCTGTGGGTCGATCCAGGACCGCACGTCTTGACCGTGCGAAGCTCCGATCGTCCCGATCTAGATCAGCCCTTCGAGGCGCACGCCGGTGAGCTCGTCCGGCTAGCGCCGTCGTTGCCGCCACCAGCTGCAGCATCGCAGCCACAGCGGTAGTTTTTGCCACACTCGCCCCCCTGCAACGCGGCTGACACGGCCGGCCTGTGGCTTGCATGGACAGTGTGAACATCCTCAGGGAGGTAACGCATGGTCTTCGTACATTCAGTCTTTCATGACGAGGTTGCTGCGGCCAAAGCAGTTCAAGAGCTCGTGAATGCCAAGTTCTCCGGTCACGACATCAGCGCTTTGATGATCAATCCGAACAGCGTTCAAGAGCTCGAGGTCGGCCACAAGACTGGCATGGGCGTGGGCGCGGTCCTCGGCGGTGTGTTTGGCGCGATCGGCGGCGCGCTCGCCGTGAGCGGTGGCCTAGTGCTCGCAGGCCCTGTTTTTCTGGCGTTGGAAGGCATGCTTGCGGGCGGCGCGATGGGCACTCTCGCGGGAACGCTGGGCGGTCTCGGCTTCTGGAAGGAAGACGTCGACTTTCCGAAATCAGCGTTCGAAAACGGAGCGGCACTGGTCGGCGTGAACGTCCAGGACGAGCGCGTGGAAGACGCGTCAGCAGCACTTCGTCGCGCGGGTTCGAAAGAGATTCGCACGTCGTCCAAGCCAGAAGCTCAAAAGCGCGCCGAGGCAGACTCGCATCATCCGTCGCGCATCTGACGTTTTTGCCACAGCACACAATAGACGCACGTCGCATGGGGCTGGCATGCACGTTGCGTGGCTAGGTGTACGGAGACGAACCGACTAAGACGGCCGTTCCGGGGTCTCCCGCGCAAGTGGGGGAAAGAGGAGGCTGCATGCTCGCGACATGGATAGCGTTTGCTGTCGTCGGCTGGGGCGTGTGTTGGCTCGCCTTCGTCTATGCGGGTCGGGGCTATTGGGCGTGGGTCCTCGGTTCGGCGAGCCTGTGGGCGGGCATCGTAGGCTTGGTGCCAGTGCCGCTGATGGCTGCAGCGATCAGCGCCGGCGTGCTCGCCCTGATCGCGATCGTGTTCGGCGTGCGCCCGATCCGGCGCCGTCTCGTCTCACCGTTCGTGATGCGCTGGGTCGGACCGATGTTGCCGGTGCTTCGCGACACCGAGCGCGTCGCGCTCGAAGCGGGCACGGTCTGGTGGGATGCTGAATTGTTTTCCGGCGCGCCCGACTGGAAGAAGCTGCTCGACTTCGAGGTGCGAGGTCTCTCCGCCGAAGAGCAGGAATTTCTCGACGGACCAGTCGAAGAGCTCTGCGGGCTCTTGGATGAGTGGGAAATTCAACAAGCCGGCGACTTGCCACCGCAGGTTTGGTCGCTGCTCAAGCAGCGCGGGTTCTTCGGTCTGATCATTCCGAAGCGCTACGCCGGGCTCGAGTTCTCCGCAGCGGCGCATTCGGCGGTCGTCACGAAGCTCGCGAGTCGCAGCGTGACTGCTGCGGTGACGGTGATGGTCCCAAACTCGCTCGGCGCTTCGGACTTGTTGTTGCACTACGGCACCGAGGAGCAGAAAGAGTACTACCTTCCGCTGCTCGCGCGCGGCGCCGAGATCCCGTGTTTTGCACTCACGGGACCTGAAACAGGCAGCGATGCGGGTGCGACGCAGAGCACGGGCGTCGTCTGTCGTCGCGAGTATCGAGGCCACGAAACGCTCGGCGTGTGTCTGACCTGGCACAAGCGATACGTGACGCTCGGTCCCGTCGCGACGTTGATCGGTCTGGCATTTCGCCTCGGCGATCCGGACCACTTGCTCGGCGATCGCACAGACGTGGGCGTGACCATCGCGCTCGTGCCTGCCGACTTGCCCGGTATCTCGATCGGACGGCGCAACGATCCGATGGGCGTACCGTTTCAAAACGGGCCGAACATCGGCGTCGACGTGTTCGTTCCGCTCGACGCGATCATCGGCGGACCCGCGAGAGTCGGTGAGGGCTGGCGCATGCTGATGGAGCTGCTCGCGGCAGGACGCTGCATCTCGTTGCCTGCGCTCTCAGTCGGTGCTGCCGAGCTATCCGCACGCATCGCGGGTGCGTATGCGACCGTACGCGAGCAGTTCGACACACCGATCGGCCGGTTCGAAGGCATCGAGGAACCGCTCGCGCGGATCGGCGGCACCACCTACATGATGAACGCCGCGCGCGTGCTCACTGCGGGTGCAGTGGATGCCGGCGCGCGGCCAGCCGTCGTGTCCGCGATCGTCAAATGTTACCTGACCGAAGCGATGCGCGCGGTCGTCAACGACGCGATGGACATCCGCGCCGGATCTGCGATTTGTCGCGGCCCTCGCAACGATCTCGCGCGGGCGTATCTGGCGGCTCCGATCGGCATCACCGTGGAAGGCGCGAACATCCTCACGCGTTCGATGATCATCTACGGACAAGGCGCGCTTCGTTGCCACCCGTTCTTGCAACACGAGATGCGCGCGATCGATGCGGGCGACCTCGTCACGTTCGACGCGGCGTTCTTCGCTCACACGAACTTCGTGTTCCGCAACGCGGCCCGCGCGTTCGTGTTGGGGCTCTGCGAAGGTCGCTTGGTGCGGATCGCGCACGCGGGGCCGTTGCGGCCGTACTTACGAAGTCTCAGCCGCGCGTCGGCGGCGCTCGCCGTGATCTCCGATGGCGCGATGCTCATGCTCGGTGCCGACCTCAAGCGCCGCGAGAAGATCAGTGGCCGACTCGCCGACGCGCTCGCGTTTTCATACCTGGGCTGCGCGACGATCAAGTTCTTCGAGGACAGTGGGCGGCCGAGCACCGCGCTTCCGTTCGCTAGATGGGCGTGTGAACACGCGCTGCGTCAGGTGCACGTGGCGTTTGCCGGCATCTTGCAAAACCTGCCGGTTCGCTGGGCCGCGCGATTACTGGGTTTGATCGTGTTCCCACTCGGTACGCATCGCGAGCCGCCGAGTGACACGCTCGGCGCCGAAGTCGCGCGTGCGTTGCTCGACGACCGCGAAGAGCGAAACGTACTCACCGGCGACATCTTCGTGCCTCCGCCGGACGAACCAGGCCTAGGTCGCCTCGAGGCCGCACTCGACAAGGCGGTCGCCGCGCTTGCAGTCGAGAGCGCCGTGCGCGACGCGGTGCGCGAGGGCCGAATCGTGCGCGCGCCCGGGCACGAGCTGCTCGACCTCGCACTTCGGGCAGGGGTCATCAACGAGTTCGAGCGGCAACGCGTGAGCGACGCCGACGAAGCGCGCGAGGAAGTCGTTCAGGTCGATGCGTTCGACGCCGCGGCGTACCGGCAGTTACGCCGCTGAAAGCGGCAAGAACGCCCGCGCCACGGAGCAGCGCGGGCACTCACACTCACGGAACGATGCCGACGCAGTCGGTCGCACAGCTGAAGACGGACTCGCCGCAGGATGCGTTGTCGATACAGTCAGAGCACTTCTCTTCCTGATCCAAGTGGTCCGGATCGTCTGCGCGGTCCTCACACTTGCTCTCGCACTTGTCCGTGTCGTAGTCGCTGTCGAAGCAATCCTTGTATTTGCCGCAGATATCGCTGCAGTCGATCGCCTCGTCGGCGTCTTCGATCGGATTGTCTTCGCTATCACAGCTTACGTTTGCGAAGCCGAGTAAGCCCACGGTCATACAAGCGAACATCCAAGATTTCATGTTTGATCACTCCTCGTTTCGGATGTTCACTACGTCAGCAACATTGATGCCATGCGCGGATACGACCGACTATGTGCGTTGCTCGCGCGACTTCTCGCCTCGCTGTGTCAAGATGGATGAGGCTTTACCGCGCAGAAATCGCGTTTTTGCCAATTCTGATTTCGCATAACCTTTGCATCGCGGAGCGCGCGTGGACCTGGCTTACGACCGATCTTCGGTGACCGAACCCATCGCGTTGAAGGGCGGACATCGTCGCGACGGGGACGAGCCGCTGCTCGTCCCGGGCGAGACGTGTTGGAAGATCGCCCCCGCGCAGCGCTTCGCCGTGCTGATCGACGCTGCGGACTACTACGCGAATCTGCGCCGCGCGATCATTGCAGCCGAGCACGCAGTCGTGATCGTCGGCTGGGACATCGATAGTCGTACGCGCCTCGTGCCTGAAAAGAAGCCGAAAGATGGCTACCCGGCGACGCTATTGCCGTTCTTGCAAGCGGTCCTGGAGAAAAAGCCCGACCTCCACATCGTGCTGCTCGCCTGGGATTTCTCGATGATCTACGCGTTCGAGCGCGAGTTTCTGCCGGGCTTCACGTTTCGTTCGAAAGCTCACCCACGGCTGCACTTCGTGCTCGATGGCGCGCACGCGCTCGGTGCCTCACATCACCAGAAGATCGCGGTGATCGACGGTTGCGTCGCCTTCACGGGCGGCATGGATCTGACGATTCGCCGCTGGGATCGCAGTGCTCATGCGGCGAAAGAGCCTGCCCGCGTCGATCCAGCAGGCGAACCGTACGCTCCAATGCACGACGTCCAAGTTGCGGTCGACGGCGATGCCGCGGGAGAGATCCACGAGCTCGTGCGCGTGCGGCTCGAGCACGCACTGCAGTATGCGGAGCAGTCGGCTGATCACGTCCCCCCGCCGAAACTCCCCGAACCGCAGCCTCAGTGTGCGGGCACGGTTTGGCCGAGCGCGCTAAAGCCCGAAGTCGAAGGCGTCGAGGTCGGCATCAGCCGCACGCACGCGTCGACTTCGGGTGACGAGGCCGACGTGCGAGAGATCGCCGCGCTCACGCGGGCGGCGCTGCTCACCGCGCGCAAGTACGTGTTCATCGAGAATCAGTATTTGACTGCAGCGCTCGCCGGCGATGCGCTCGCACAAAGTCTCGCGGAGGCTGAAGGTCCCGAAATCGTAGCGGTGCTGCCGAAAGCCGAGAGCGGTTGGTTGGAACAGAGCTCGATGGGTGTGCTTCGCGCGCGCATGCTCGAGCACGTCCGCCGCGCTGACAAGTACGAGCGGCTGCACATCTACTATCCGCGCGTGCCGGACCTCGGGGATCGCAGCGTCAACGTGCACTCGAAAGTGCTGATCATCGACGACAAGTTCTTGAAGATCGGCTCTTCCAACTTGAGCAATCGATCGCTCGGGCTCGATACGGAGTGCGACTTGTCGATCGAAGCCGCCGAAGGCGACGAGCGCGTCCAAAAAGCCGTCCAGCGCGTGCTGTGCCGTTTGCTCGGCGAACACCTCGAGCTCGATCCCGATGCGTGTGTACGCGCGCTCGACGAAGCAGGCTCACTCACGGCGTTGATCGAGTCGCGCCGCGGCCAGCCGCGCAGCTTGGAGCTGCTCGATTGGACTGCCGAAGACGCGCCGCTGAACCTCGAAGCGCTCGGCGAACTGGTCGTCGACCCCGAGCGGCCGATGGGCGCGGATGCGTTCGTGAAGGGTCTCTTGCCGGCCGAAGTACGATTGCCGATCGCGCGATCGCTCTTGGCCACGGTCGGCATGATCCTACCGATGGCACTCGTCTTCTGGTTTTGGAACAGCTTGCCGGACGACGTCTCCTCGACCGACCGCGTGCTGCACCTGTTGACCTCGGTGCGGAATCACCCGCTCGGTTTCCTATACGTGTGCGGCGCCTACGCGGTCCTCGGCCTCGCGTTCGTGCCGATCACTGCGCTGATCGGGGCGACTGCGCTCGTGTTCGAACCGGGGAGAGCGTTCGTATACTCGCTATCGGGCGCGCTGCTGTCCGCGACGGTCGCGTACGGCGTCGGCCGGCTCGCGGGTACACACGCGCTGCGGCAGCTCGATGGACCTCGGCTTCGCAAGCTTCGCTCGCAACTTCACGCGCAAGCGTTTCGCGCGACGGTGGTCGCTCGGCTTCTGCCGGTCGGTAACTTCACCGTGATCAACATGTTCGCCGGCGCATTGCGCGTCCCGTTGCTGTCGTTTCTCGCGGGCAACGTCGTCGGCATGTGTTTCGGCATCGGTGGCATCACGTTCCTCGCAGACCGGCTCGCTGCGGCATGGAACGCCCCGACCTTGTCCAGCGTAGTGACGCTTCTGGTCTACGTCGTCGGGTTGTTCGGCGTCTCGCTCGCTCTCTCGAAGTTGTTCGAGCGGCACAAGCGCAAGTGACAAACGCCCCATCCGCGCACGCGAATGGGGCGTTTTAGACACCCGTGGGTCGTTAGTCGACCCTCACTTCGTCGCGTCGTCGGCGGCCTCGTCGACCGCGTCGCCGGTGTCTTCAGCCGCTTCGTCGACGGCGTCTGCGGTGTCTTTTGCCCCCTCTTTGATCTCTCCGCCGGCCGACTTCTCCGATTCGGGTTCCTTCGAAGAGCAAGCGATGACTCCGAACGTGGATGTCAGGAGCGTTCCAATGATAATCCAGTGCTTCATATTTGCCTCGCTGTCAGCAGTGTCGGCGCAATACAAGCACGACGCATGCCACACAAGGCAAGAAAAGCTCAAAAGCGAACGACGACAGAGCTTCGAACGTACGGGCCCGATAACGCGAGCTCGCCGAGCTCTGCTTCGGTGATCGGGATGGCGTGGTCTGCAGCCTTGCGCGTCGGATCGACGTTGACACTCGAGCGCAGCGCATAGCCGCCTTCGATCAACAGACCGATGTTGAGCGAAGCGAATTCACCACGCCGGTTTTCGAGCAGCTGCGCGGGCGTATGTACGAGTACGCCGGCGCTGAGCGCGCCGAAGCCCGAGAGTGCGTGATCGTCGAAGCTGTTCGAGTCGTCGGACTCGAGCTCGAATGCGATGCGCGTGATACCGGTTGAAGCTCGCAGCTGCGGGTCGAGCCAGGAGAACAGCGCGTAGCGCAAGCTCGCGCCAGCCGAAAACGTCTGGCTTTCGAGCTGCGTGCGAAGCGCGCCCTGCCAGATCCCTTGCTCCTGCGCTTCAGCACCGAAGCCGAGCTCGATCGCGAGCGTCGTGCGCAGTGCGAGCTCT
>Ga0193752_1000480_pt1 | contig 38258 bp, 37 predicted proteins | sample H1c1metaG_FD_144924 | JGI IMG/M metagenome (GOLD analysis project Ga0193752, IMG submission 144924) | Soil microbial communities from a riparian zone of the East river system, Colorado, United States - H1c1 | ecosystem: Environmental > Terrestrial > Soil > Riparian zone | place: USA: East River... | reverse complement strand
GTGATTGTCTTTGATCAGGATCATGTCGTACAATGCGTAGCGGTGATTGTGCCCGCCACCGATCCGCACGGCCCATTTTTCAAAGTACCGGAAGAGCGGAGTTGTTTTGCGCGTGTCTACAATTTTCACCGGAAGATCGCTCACGAGTTTGACCATTTTCCAGGTGGTTGTGGCAATACCGCTCATGCGTTGCATGCAGTTGAGCACAAGCCGTTCGGCAATGGTGATGGATTGCGCAGGTCCTGTAACAATGAAAGCCACATCGCCATGCGCAACAAGATCACCATCGGTCAGTTCAGCACTGACTTTCAATTTCGGATCGACTTCGGAAAATATGATTTTCGCCAACTCAATACCGGCAATAACGCCATCATCCTTCACGAGGAGTTTAGCCGTTTGAATACGATCTGCGGGTATGGTACTTAGGGAAGTGTGATCACCCGGGCCGACATCTTCGAGGAGTGCGTCCTGAACGAACCTCACTACAAATTCCACGTCAATGACTCCGGGCTGATAGCCGGTGTTACTCCTCATCCGAGTTCTCGATGCGGAACTGCGTGACGTTGGTTTTACCCATGCTGGTTTTCATGAGGTAATGAACGCGGTAGTTTCCGTTCGTGGTTTCCAGTGTGCCAATAGCAAACTGGGAATCATTTTTGGGAACACTTTTGTGTACAATGGTAAATGCTTTTACAGGATGCTTGTCGAAGAAATCCTTCAGGATCAATTCGGCCTGCGCCTTGCTGTAAATGCTTTCCTGTTCAAGTACTTTCAGGTCTACGTTGTCTGCAAAGTACTTCGAAACTTCGCTTGCGTTACCTGTCCGGATGGCTGCAGCTACATCATCTGCAGTATCAGCGAAAGCCGCAAATGGCAGAAGAAACAGCAGGACAGTTATCACCTTTTTCATGACTAAAAATTGGATATTTACCAGTGTACAACAACTATCGCGCCAAACGTCGGTCACGTACAGCTCCTGTGTACATGGTCAAAAATAACCATTCCCATCTATCCACAACAAATAAGCGGTATTTTTGATGCACATGTTGTACACAAGACGGGTGATTCAATAAACCACAGAGTCCACTGAGTTATTTTCACTGAGTGGCACTGAGTTTAACAACAGGTCACAGCAGCTATGTGAACCCTTTGTGAAAGTCCCCTGTGACCTCTGTGGTTAGAAACAGCAAAATTCCGCATGAAAATCAGACTTTTAACAGTCGGCAAAACCTCGGATTCCTGGGCGAAAGAGGGGATAAGTGTATTCGAAAAGCGACTGAAGCATTACTGCACGTTCGAAATGGTTGAACTGGTAGTTCCGGGATTAACAGGCCGCAACGAACAGCAGCAGAAAAGCGCTGAAGGAGCGTACCTGCTGGGCAAACTTCAGCCGGGCGAAAAACTGGTTCTGCTCGATGAACAGGGAACTGCTTTTACCTCCGAAAAATTCGCCGGATGGATGCAGCAGCAGATGAGTTCCGGGGTAAAATCAGTGGTGTTCGTGGTCGGTGGCCCGTTTGGTTTTTCAGACGAAGTATACAAAGCTGCCGCAGCGAAGATTTCCCTATCTTCCATGACGTTTACGCACCAGATGGTGAGATTATTCTTTACGGAGCAGGTGTATCGTGCATTCACTATCCTCAAAGGAGAAAAATACCACCATTCCTGATTCATGTTCGAACTCGAAAATTTATCCTACATCAAATCCATACACCCGTTCGAGTGGGTGATGCTGTGCATTTATTGTTTCGTGATTTTCGGGATAACTTTCGGTCGACAGATTGTGAAGATCAAAACAAACCCGCTCTACCGGTATTTCGGATGGGGCGTACTCGCCAAAGTAATCAGCTCCGTTGTTTTTTGCCTGATCTACATTTACTACTACAATGGCGGCGATACGGTTTCGTATTATGAAACTTCGCGGAGCCTTGTAAATCTTGGGATGAAAGACCTGGGCAATTACGTCGATGTAATTACCTCGAAACCTTCACTCATGGGTTATCTCACCTTCGACCGCGAAACCGGTTTTCCCTGGCCGTACATGTACTTCGATGAGCAAACGTTCTTCGTAGCTAAGCTTATTTCTCCTCTCGTTTTCGTTTCATTCAAAAGTTACCTCGTTACGAGCATTTTGCTTTCGTGGATCTCATTTTTCGGAGCATGGAAATTTTTCCTCCTGCTTTGCCGTTATTTTCCGGGCCTCGAACGCCGCCTGGCCATCGGTATGTTGTTCATTCCTTCCGTGTTATTCTGGGGCTCCGGAATTCTGAAAGACACGATTACGTTTTCCGCCGTCTGCTGGTTTATTGTGGGGCTGGACGCTGCCTTCATGCACAGCAAACGTTCCTATGGAGGAATGGCGATCATGGCAGTGACGCTGTATATCCTGCTTTCGGTGAAACCATACATTCTCTACTCGCTGTTTCCCGGAGCGATTATCTGGGTAGGATCGAGCCGGATGAAAAAAATTCATTCCCGGTTTATCCGAATCACACTCGTGCCGCTTGTACTTCTGCTTTCGATTGGATTGGGATACGGGGTCTTATCACTCCTTGGAAGCCAGATGGGAAAATTCTCGATCAACAAAATGATGGAAACGGCGTCGGTAACGCAGAAAGATCTGAAGCAGGATTATTACAAAGGCAGTTCGTTCGACATTGGCGATTTTGAACCCACTTTTTCCGGTATGCTCACGAAAGTTCCTGCCGCCATGGCCGTAGGTCTGTTCCGTCCATACGTGTGGGAAGCGCGCAACGTGGTGATGGTTGCATCCGGCATTGAAAACCTGGTGTACCTGCTCACCGTGTTTTTTCTGTGCTTCAAATTGCTGGCGAATCCCCGACGATTTTTCAGGATACTCGGCGACTATCCCATTCTCACCTTCCTGCTTTGTTACACATTATTCTTTTCGGTGATGGTGGGCTTGTCGACATCGAACTTCGGTGCGCTCGTGCGTTTCAAAATTCCGTTTATGTCGTGCTACATTGCGCTCCTGCTTATCCTTCATTATTTCCTGAGCAGGGAAGGAATAGCCGCAGAAGAAGCGCACATCAAGTCTTTACGTAATAACCCTTTAAAGTATCCCCAATCTTCAGGGCGTTCACCGATCTATTAACGAGCGATTTCACCAACTGCAGCACCTTGTTTTTCTCAACAGCCACACGGAGATTTTCTTCTGAGCCCGCATGGCTGGAAGGTTTGGAATCAGCCGCAACCGATTTACGGAATGCGAGACCGGTTGTGATCAGTGTAAGGCGTTTCAATCCGCAGCTCACCAGCAACCGGTTCATGCTTTTTGCCGTGTAATACGACAGGTGTTCCGGGTATTCAATGTTTTTCCATTTTCCACCGAGGACACGCCGGCTCAATGCGTCAAAATTAGGTGTGGTGAAATAGAACAAACCGCCGTTGCGCAAAAGTTTTTTGATCGTGCTCACATGTTCTATGCCATCATTGATGTGTTCAAGAACTTCAAATGAAGTGATCACATCAAAATCGCCACGGTCCGTCCAGTCCTGGATTTTCCCTTTGCGCATCTCGATGCCTTTGGCATGACCGATCGATACAGCTTCATCCGTAAATTCAGTTCCAAAAACTTCCCAGCCTTTTGATTTTGCCGTGGCGAGGAAATGGCCGTCGCCACAACCAATATCGAGCATGCGGTTCGTGCGGCGATACGGTTCGAATTGTTCAAGAAGTTCTTCGTAACGCCGCGTGGTAACCGGTGAAATGGAATTATCGCGGGGATACTGCGCGTAATGATTGCTGAGTTCGGTTTCCGAAGGAATGCGGCTTCCGAAAACAAATCCGCACGACGTGCATTTCACGAGATACGCATGTGCATATTCCGTGTCAAGCACACCGTATTCCGGTGAACCGCAAACGAGGCAATGTGTGTGATGTTTTTCCATGAAGTTGTATCACACGTTTTGCCCGGCCAGGTGGAGTTCCCATTTCCAGGCGGTCGACATCATTTCGTCGAGGTTGCGTTTTGTTTTCCACCCGAGTTGGTTCAGGGCTTTGGATGAATCGGAATAAATCGCCTCAACATCGCCGGCACGACGGGCAGTGAGTTCAAAATTTAATTTTCTCCCGCTGGTTTTTTCGAATGCGTGTATGGCTTCAAGTACCGTTACACCGGTTCCTGTACCGAGGTTGAAAATATCGTAAGCAGGCTGTTCCGGTTTGTCGAGCAGGCCCAGCGCCAACACATGCGCTTCTGCGATATCGCACACGTGAATGTAATCGCGTACACACGTGCCATCGCGTGTGGGATAATCGCTGCCGAAAACCTGCATGGATTTTATTTTACCGATCGCCGTTTGTGTGATCACCGGCACGAGATTGTTGGGACGCTGATTCGGTAATTCACCCAGCTTGCCCGATTCGTGTGCACCCACCGGGTTAAAATACCGGAGGGAAATTCCATGCAACGTTTTCGAAACGGCGATGGTGTCGCGCATGATGTTTTCACCGACAATCTTTGTAAACGCATACGGTGACTCTACTTTACCGAATGCAGTATTTTCATTGACGGGAAGCGTACTGATATTGCCGTAAACCGAACAGGAAGAAGAAAAAATAACGTTGCGCATTCCGTTTTTTTCGCCAACCGACAAAACATTCAGCAGCGAGTTGATGTTGTTCCGGTAGTACATTCCCGGATGAAGTACGGATTCAGGAACCGATTTGAACGCCGCGAAATGAATAACGCCGTAAATATCGGGATGCGCAGCGAAGATGGCCTCCGTTTCAGCAAGCGAAGAGAGGTCAGCGCTGATGGCCGTAGTTGTGTAACCGGAAATGGATTCGATCCTGCGGTAAGTGTCCGGCGATGAATTGCTGTAATTGTCAACCGAAACTACATCGTACAGGTTGGTTTCATGCAAAGCGATGATCGTGTGTGAGCCAATATACCCCGCACCACCGGTCACCAGTATTTTCTTTTTCTTCGTCATCCGTAAATCTGCCGGTATATTTTTTCGGCAATGTTAAAGTTTCTGTGCACTTGCGCCAAGTTACGACATCTTGCAGTTAGTTCATTTTGGTCTTCGCTGAGCAACGCGGCGATTTCACTGACGGCCGTTGCATATCCTGTTCCCGGAATGTTATCGAGAATGGCGCCGCACCGGTGTGAAGCAATGAGTTCACTATCGCCGGATATGTTCGGTGTAATCACCACGGGCAGGCCAAGCGCCCAGTATTCCCCGTCTTTGATGGGCGTGCAGCATTTTTTTGTCGGTACCGGTTTTACAGGTGTAAATGCAAAATCACCCAACCCGATCCATGCCGCAACTTCAGCATGTGGAACAAAACGCGTAATCACTACTTCGCGATTAAGACCAGTGTTCCTGCAATACGTGTCGATTGTTTCCGCGGAAGTATTCGTGAGAAGCAACGCACGGAATTTTCCGCCCCAGGTTGAAATGCATGCGGCGAAAAATGAGAATACTTCCTGGTCGAGATAAATGCCGCCCAGTTTTCCAGCGTAGACACAAACGATTTTATCTTCGAGCCCGGATGCTTCCAACAGCGTTTTGTTTTTGCGCAGCGATGGATGAAACGTTTCGAGATTGGTGCAGGCCGGCTTTACGGGCAATACAATGTTGCGCAGTCCGTATTTTGATTCGGCATACGCCTGCATAAACGGGGAACATGCGATGAGCGTTTGAGCCCGGTGCGACATTTTTTTCTCGAGATAGAAAAGCAAGCGATACGCAAGACTTGTTTTTTTCCACGTGCCGTTTTCAACCATCGCTTCGGCATGTGGTTCGTAACTGTCGATCACAAGCGGCTTACCGGTGAGTTTGGACAACACGTAACCAATAGCGCCGGCCGGAGTGCACCAGCAGTGGATCGTATCTATGCCGGAAGATTTCACGAGACGCCGGAGACGGAAAATGTTTGCCGTCCAGGCGAACATGGCACGCACACCAAACGGATGCAGTTGCAACCGGTAATTCAGGATCGATGGTCTGACCTCACGCATAGATTCGCCATCTACCTGGTCTTCCAGCGTAACGAGAATGATTTTTTTTCCTTCGGGTAAAATGCGCGCAATAATTTCGAGGTAGGGCAAAGTGTATGCCTGTACCAGCGCGTCGTTATAACGCCAGTAGGTGAGTACAAGTATGTTTCCGGTTGCGTGCATCACACGAGATGTTTGAGTACGGCCAGGAAGCGCCGGGTGAACACTGCGGAAGGTCTTGCGGAAATTCCTTTGAACAAATGACGGGTGGCCTGTCGCCTGTATTTTTTAGTGAGCGCGAGATGCAAAGCCATGTATGTTTCGCAACTGGCTTCAAGCCTGTGCATTTTCCCGGAGTAAAATTTTCCGATCGCCGGGTTTCCTGCAACGAGGCTGCGAAAAATTTCAAACCGTTTTTCAATTTCTTCCGGGCGGGTCTGCAGTACGCTGCGCGAATCATGTTCCTGCATTTCGGAGGTGACGGTTGTTCCTGCATGAAACACTTCGTGCGGTGCGATGCGCAGCCACAACTCCCAGTCTTCGAGCATCGAGAGTGCGCGGTTTTCGGAGAACGGGTAGGCGAGTGCAATTTCCCTGCGCAGAAAAACACCGTTGCAGCTCAATGGATTTCCATCAATGAGTACCCGGTTAATGTCGTACCCGTGGATGATATTGCGCACGTGTTGTCCGGAACGGATCGCGTAGGACGCGCAATAGATTCCGGCCTGTGGCGTGTTGGTGAAAAATGCGTGTGCTTCGTCCAGGTGTTCCGGGAAAAACAGGTCATCGGAGTCGAGGAAAGTAACGAAACGTCCCCGGGCATTTTTTGTTCCCGTGTTTCGCGCGGCTCCGCGTTCACTGTTCTCCTGGCGGATGCAACGCACACGTGCATCATTCATTGCGCCGATCAACTCGCTGGTACCGTCTGTACTTCCGTCATCGACAACAAGTATTTCAAAGGAAGTATTGTTTTGCGCCAGCACAGAACGCACGGCGTGCTGCACCTGGGTTTTCCGGTTGTACGTGGGAATCACAACAGAAAAATCCGGTTCAGCGGTCATATAGTTCCTCCAGTGCGTTGATCATTTTTTCGATACCGAAACGTTCCGCCACATCGGCCGATGCCTGTTGTGCAATGGATGCAGCCAGTTCGGGAGAGTGAAGTAATTCGTTAACGGCTGCTTCAATTTTTTCCGGATCGCGGTAGGGCACAACGAGCGCATTTTTCCGGTCCGTAACATAATCGCAGGTAATACCCGATCGTGTAATTACGGATGGAACACCGGCGGCCATGGCTTCAACATAGACCTGTCCGAAAGCCTCGGCGGCAGCATCAACAGGCACGTGAATGAAAATATCGAACAGGTGGTACAATGCAGGAATATCGGTTTCGAACGGAATCAGCGTAAATTTTTCCTTGGGCAATGTACGGAGCAGTTTATCGAGTTCTCCCGTGTAAGGTCCCACCGCGTTCACAAAAACGAGATGTACATTTTCATCCTGCTCAAGCAATTTTCGGAACGCAGGAATGATGTATTGTATTCCTTTCCACTCGATGAAACGCGATACAATTCCAAGTACCCGGAACTTTTTTCCACCGGGAAAATATTTTCGGCTCATGGCATCGATCCGCGTTTGCGAAACCTGCGCAAACTCTTCGAGTTTAAATCCGTGATGGATGATGGTGATCTTCTTTTCGCTCACCTGTTCCATATCGCGGAGAATATTTTTCACGCTTTCCGTAATGGCCACGAGATGCGTACTGCAGCGGTTCGTAAACCGGTCGTACTTCACTGCCTGCGGATGATACAGGTGGTGAATGGTTGCATCGTGCCGCGTGTGAATGCGTGTTTTTATTCCCGCAAGTTTTGCTGCGGCCATTCCTGCCAACCCGGCTTCGAAAAGATGCGTGTGAACAATGGCCGGTTTCTCGCGTTTCAGTATCCGGCGGATTTTGAGAACTGCACCGGGTAAATTTTTTTTCGTGGTGTAGTGCACGCGATATACGCGGAAGCCGTGTTTGCGAAGGAAAAGCTCAAGCGGTGTTTCAGTCGAATGCATCAGGATAAACACCAGTTCGTATTTCTCTTTGCTCAGTAATTCCGCAGTCCACTCGAAAACGCGTGAATGGGCAACGAGAGAAATCGTGTAGACAATTTTTGTTTTTGTTCCGGCCGGCCCTGCTGTCATGGTTTGAGGCTTAGTGCAGCAATGGTACTACCGTACACGCGGTAACGGAAGCTGCGCGGAAATAACCGGGCAAACAAACGCGATTCAAAAAAACGAACAAGTGATTGCCTGCGCAGTATCGAGTAGATGGTTGATTTCGGGAATGCAGGCTTTTCGGCCACGCGCGGAAATTGTTTTTCGAGTTCAGGGTATTGTTTAAAGATGGCCTGCTTCGAACGGTTGTATGCACGCTGTCTTCCGGCATAATACCCGAGACTGATCTGGTCGTTGTGAATACTTTTCAGCGCACGATCGAAATAGAGCGGCACTTTGTTGAGCAAAACCCGGAATCCGAATTCCACGTCGTAACCGTCGCGCAGGTCAACATTAAATCCACCAACCTGCTCAAAAACGTTTTTGGAAAACGACATGTTCGCCGTGGTGATGATGAAATTGGAAAATTCCACTTTCACCCGCTGCAAAGTATCCGGCCGTGCTTTCAGCCAAAGCTCTTCCATGTATACTTTGTACCGTTCGACATCGGTCGTTACATTATCCGGATCAGTATCGGCGCTACCCGACAACACACTACCGGGTGTGCCTGTATGGAATTCAACGTGTTTGCGTACCGTATCTGCTGCCGGAATAATATCATCATCAAATAAAATGATGAGCGGATTTTTTGATTCGCGCACTCCATGATTAATTGCACTGGAAGCCCCGCCGTTTTTCTGCCGGATCAACCGTGGCGGATTTTTCATTGTACGGAACATCGCCTCAATGCGGTCTGTGCTTCCATCCGTAGATCCATCATCCACAACAACAAGTTCGAAATGCGGATAATCCTGGTTGTGCAGGGCATCGATCGTTTTCCTGATCTTTTCAGAACGGTTGTAGGTGGGGATCACGATAGAGACTGGGAGCATAGGCGTCAGGCTCTGCTAAATTACGGAAACCGGGGCACTTATTTCAACCATTGCTTGAGCCTGAATTTCAGTGCATCACTGGACGATGGCCGGTAAAGCGCCGACAGCGAAGACGCGTTGTACGCCTTGTGTGTTTTCTCTTTCGCCGAAGCCAGCGAAGTACAAACGATAAACCACGTTTTCCCAATGCGTTTTTGAAATTCCTGTTTGGGAAAATAGCCGCTTGATTCATTCGCAGCCAGGAGTTGCTTGAGCCAGGCTTCTGCAGACGCGGCGAAACCGGTTCCGCGGTGAAAATCTTCAGTGAAAATTATTTCATGAATGTCGGCCTGGTCTGCAGTTGGATTGATCCCGATCTTGTTCAGAACAGCATGATGAATTTTGCGCACAGATTCCAGCACGGTGGATTTATGCTTCACCGTAACCTGGTCGTCGGAATACCGGTAGTCGAGGAGGATTTCCGGAAGGTTCGCAAAATCGCAGCGCTCCATCAGTTCCATCCACAGTGCGTAATCTTCCGCGTGAATAAAAACGGAACTGTATGACAATCCATGTTCTGCGAGCACTGATTTCCGGATCATCACAGAAGGATGATTGAACGGATTCGCAAAGAGAAACCTGCTTTTCAGTTCGGCATCTTCTGTAAGAATGATTTGATTGTGACGGGAAGAACTGCTGCGGAAAAAACATGCGGCCGTTCCAAGAATACCCACTGCGGGATGTGCGTCCAGGAATTCAACCTGCTTTTGCAGCCGCGTGTGGTGTGAAATGTCGTCTGCATCCATCCGCGCAATGTATTTCCCACGCGCCTGTGCAATTCCTTCGTTCAGGCTGGCAATCAGTTTTTGGTTCTCTGCATGCCGGATGTGCACGATCCGTTTGTCTTCGAACGATTGAATAATTTCAGCGGTGCGGTCGGTGGAACCGTCATTGATGATGAGTAATTCAAAATCGGTGAACGTTTGATCAAGTATGCTTTGTACCGCTTCGGCAAGATGCTTTTCCGCCTGGTATGCGGGAAGAACTACGCTGACGGTTGGAGCAGTCATGTTGCCTGTGTGAAACTGTTATTGACGTGTAGCCGCCACGTGAAGACCCATGCTGAGCAATTCGGTTGAACTTTTTCCGGTAGTGCTGAATCGTTTCATCATGCGGCGTACGATTTTCAGGGCCTGGTATTCCATCCACGAAGGTTTATCGGAAGCATATTCAATAGCTACATGATCTGCGCGTTTTAATTCCTGGCCGAGGTAATCGAAATAATTACCGTTGTAATCGATCGAATCAATCGTAAATCCAAGCAACGGAAGATGGTGCTCGTAGAAATAACGGTTAAACCCCGTGGAGAAATGATACGGTGCAAAATGCGTCATGCTGCAGAACGGTGCAGTCAGAATTAATTTTCCCTGCGGACGCAGCAATCTCGAAAATTCTTTCATCGCCGCCTGCGGATCAGGAATGTGCTCAAACACTTCGCTGCAGAGAATGGCGTCGAAGCTTTTGTCCGGTTCAGGAATTGATGTGATGTCTGAAACAATATCGAGCGTTCCGTAATCCCACTTCTCCATTTGAAGACCGCGGTTCATCGCCTTCGGATCGTACTGCGCAAAATCCTGGGAAACGTATTTCAGGTGCGTGCAATAGGGGCGATAGGCCTGTTCGCCTGCGCCTGCATCAAGCAAGCGCGATCCGGCAGGCAGCTTTTGCAGTTGCTGCCTGATCCATTCTATGCGCTGTATTTCGTTTTCGGATTTCACGGCTTATTCTTTTTTCCTGCACTCGCGTTCAAGAAAACCTTCGGCGCGGGCCCGGCTGTCTATCGCGTCGTCGATGTCGGGTTTGCGGTTGTACGTTTCTTTTTGACGCTGCCCGATAATACGCGCGGGGTTTCCGGCCACGATAGCACCTTCCGGAACATTCGCGGTAACTACACTTCCGGCGCCCACTACTGCATAGTCGCCGATCTTCACACCGGCGAGAATGAGTGAGTTCACGCCGATCCACACGTGTTGTCCAATACTGATCGGCCTGTCGATGCGGTACTTCCACATCGGGTGATCGTGATGATCATGGGTTGATGTATGAAAAATCGTATTGAGCGAAACCATCGTGTGGTCGCCGATCGTTACCGGCGCATTGGCATAAATGATCACATTCCCGCTCAGCGTTACATTTTTACCCAGCTTCACCAGTTGCGGATCACCAATGACAGATCCGCCCGGGAGAATGGATTTATTCTCCCTGAAAAGTGAATACACACGACGGATGATCTTCTTCATGCTGGTGCTACTCTTATTTCATTCCATCCATTTTACCCATGGAAGGTTCTCCGGAATGTGGACGTGCATATTTCCGCCATTCCTGTTTTTCGTGTAAATCTCTTCATGCAGAACAAACTCGTGCTGTTTGTACGGATATTTTCGGATGGTCCATTTTGCAAAATTCATCGCATTCGATTCGGGCGAATTATTCAGCAGATTGCGCATCACCTGTTGCACCGGGTACAGCACATGTGCCGAAGCGATACACGCGTACAGGTAAAACAATTTTACATCCCGCCTGTTTTCCATACGCTGCGCCCACAAGGCAAGTACGAAAGCAATCTTGTGCTGATCAACCCGGTTTAGTTTCCAGCTTTCAACGGATGACTGAATGGAATTGCACAAAGCAGTGATGTCCGTATAAGCCAGGGATACGTTTTTATTTTCCTCTTCAATCTGCCGGAAAATCTTTGCTGTTAACCGCGAAAAATCTGCAACATCCAATTCACCGCTGCTGATTTTTCCATGTTCCAGGTCAGCACAGGGCTGCGTTGACTCGAGCATGATGGGAGAACTGGTGAAGCGAAACACCAGCGAAACGGTTACTTCTTTGGAAGTATTCAGAAGTCCTTCGTGATCGGTATTTCCATGCCACGCGATAAAGTCTCCGAGGCCTATGTGCGGTTTTACCAAAACGCCGGATGGTGCAAACGATGGTAACCTCAATTTGCGCGACAGCAGACCCTTACGGATGTGTGAATATTCATTGATCAGCAATGGCTCGTGGGTATTCTCGTTCAGCGGAGTCCATGTGGTGTAAAAATCACGGATGTAAAAGTATCCGTCCTTGTGCATGGGACCTTTCTCTGAAGTATCTCCGGGCCAGTGAATAATGGCGTAGGGCAATGTGCAATACTGCATCGATCGCTGATCTTCCACCTGCGACCGCAACATTCGAAGGATATTCCGCCCGACCGCAATCACGCTGTTGTCGTAACGCAGGAATGCACGGGTAATTCCCTTCGCCAATTCAATGGGGGCGAGGTTTGTTTCATCAAACTGCGCAATATTCACATTGAATTCCTGCTCAATAACGTTAGTGGATATTTTGAGCCATTCGTTTTTTGCGGCAATCAACGCAGCGAAATTTTCCGCAGGTACACCGTGCGACGCAACAGACCAGCCCTTCCTGGAGAGGAACCTGCTGCCGGACAACGAAGACGGTGCTGCTGAAGTCATGGGCGGTTATGGTGTTTGCGACGGATAATTCCAGGAAGAAAAATCCATGCCTGTCAATTCCTGAAGTTCTTCATTGAAGGGCGTGTAAAATGCGGTAAGCAGGTTAAGTATGTCGCCGGAAACTTTTTCAGGTTTTTTCTTCGACCTGTTCACGTTCCTGAGCATTTCCCCGATCTTATAATCCTGTCCCGCAGGTATAACGGAACTGGCGATTCGTTTCAATGGATTGGTATTGTTCAGCAGCTTCATCACGATACGGCCGTATTTCACCGAACGCGAATGATGCGTGACATTGTGCTTTACAGAAAAGTCGGGTTGGAAATCATCGCGCACACCAATTTTCCGGAACAGTTCCGAGCAGATCTTGTCGGGTGCTGTGCCCAATTCTTCAAACCGGAAAATGCTGACCTGTTCCTTCGGAAAATACTGGTAGATCGTTTTCAGGTGCTGTACATACAAACTCATGCGGATAAAAAAATCGTAACGCCAATCGCTCTTGTCTTTGGTGCGAATGACTTCTCCCATGATCTCGAAAGGATCGCGGATGTGGCCGTAGTTGCTTTCCATCTGGAAGGCCGAGTACGTACGTTCCACCGGGTTGCGAAGGATCAGGACAAATTCACATTGCGGGTTGTGATCATACAATCTCCGGATTCCTTCTTCCTTCACATACAATCCCGCGTTTTTGGCGATGAGTTTTTTCTCCGGATGATGCTGGTGAAAATATTTTTTGAAAGCAGATTCCTGTCCTTTGCGGAAGTCCGCATCATCGTAGAAATACGCAAACTCTTTCTGACTGTGAGTGATCACGTCCGGGTGTTCGCCAAGATATTCTTTCAGTGATGTGGTTCCCGCTTTTTGCGCTCCTCCAATGAACAACGCAATCTTTCGGCTCTTTTCTGGTATATTCGGGGTCAACATATTCGGAACACAAGATAAGATTAATTGTTTGTCTGCTGCAATGAGAATAGTCCTGGCTACCCAAAATGTACACAAGATCAGGGAGATTTCCCTGCTGCTTCCTTCGTGGATAACCGTCAGCGGAATTGACGGATTGATCAGTGAAGAATTGCGTGAAGATGGCGAAACACTTGAGGAAAATGCGTTGCAGAAAGCGCGGTTTGTGCAGAAGCTTACAGGTGCAGTTGCCATGGCTGACGATACCGGCCTGGAAGTTGACGCACTGAATGGCGCACCGGGCGTGTATTCGGCGCGCTACGGCGGTGAAGCAAAAAACGCAGAATTAAACATTGCAAAACTGTTGCGCGAGATGCAACACACGTCAAACAGGCGTGCACGTTTCCGTACAGTTATTGCATTGGCCGATGGCAAAAATGAACACCTGTTCGAAGGAATAATCGAAGGTGAGATTATAGAAGAACCACGGGGCACGAACGGATTTGGTTACGATCCTGTTTTTGTTCCGACCGGAGACAACCGCACGCTGGCTGAACTAACCATCGAACAGAAAGGCGCTTTGAGCCATCGTGGGAAAGCGCTGGTGCATCTCGTAGAATTCCTCGCTACGCGTTGAGGATATTGCATTTTACCACGCTTAAATTTCACCGCGGAGGCGCTGAGGCGCAGAGCCGTTACTGGATTTAATAACCGCAAGGGTGCAAAGGACGCAAAGAATCGCCTGGCGATTTTGGCTGCGCTTGAGTTACACAATCGCGCAGCGATTCCCTTTGCGATCTTTGCCTCCTAACCAGCAACCTTTGCGTTTCCTTGGCGCCTCCGCGCCTCCGCGGTGAAATTTTAAACATTATAAACGTGGTTATTTTTGCATGCATCCCTGGTCAATCTGTAGCAAAGGAGAAATACTGATTTAATTCGAAACAGTTTTTAGTCATTAAACTGATACGAATCCCTTGCCACATATCGAACGTTTTGCTGTACTTTACAGCCTTATCCGCTATGAAAATTCTTGGCATTTCGGCCTGGTATCACGATTCTGCCGCCGCGATAATTGTGGATGGAAAAATTGTCGCAGCTGCACAGGAAGAACGTTTTACGCGTAAGAAACACGATGCAGGTTTTCCGCAGCATGCGGTTAAGTTTTGTCTCGATGAATGCGGACTCACTCCCAACGATCTCGATGCCATTGCTTTTTACGACAAACCCTTTCTCAAGTTTGAGCGGCTCCTGGAAACGTATTACACCTGGTCGCCCAAAGGATTGTTGTCTTTTGTAAAAGCAATGCCGGTATGGTTGGGTGAAAAAATATTTCTCAAGCAGCGCATCCGCAAGGAACTGAAAAACATCGGCGCGTTTGATTCACGGAAAGTGAAACTTCTTTTTCCGGAACACCATCTTTCTCATGCGGCCAGTGCATTTTATCCTTCACCGTTTGAATCGGCAGCGATTCTCACCATGGACGGAGTGGGCGAGTGGGCTACTGCAAGTATTTACTCGGGCAATAAAAAACAGATTACTGCAATCAAAGAACTGCAGTTTCCGCATTCGCCCGGATTGCTGTACTCTGCATTTACGTACTGGCTCGGATTTACAGTAAACTCCGGAGAGTATAAGCTCATGGGCCTCGCCCCGTATGGTGTGCCCGGATCAGATGACGTGTTGCGGTTTGAAAAGATAATCCGCGATAAACTCGTTCACGTTCACGACGACGGTTCGATCTGGATGAACCAGGCCTATTATACCTACGCAACCGGTTTACGTATGGTGAGCGATACGGCGTGGGAGCAGTTGTTCGGATTTCCGAAACGCAATCCCGACGATGAACTGCAGCAGCATCATTGCGACCTGGCTATGGCCGTGCAGCATGTTACTGAAGAAATTGTGTTGAAGATGGCGCTTGAAGCCCGGCGACTGACCGGTTCGGAAAATATCTGCCTCGCCGGAGGTGTTGCACTGAATGGGGTGGCCAATGGAAAGATCCTGGCATCCGGGGCATTCAAGGGAATTTTTACTCAACCTGCGGCGGGTGATGCAGGCGGTGCTATTGGAGCGGCGCTTGCGGCACATCATATTTTTTATGAGAAGGAGCGCGAAGTCATTGCACCGGATGCGATGCAGGGTTCTTATCTCGGGCCCGCTTTTTCACCGGCGCAGACCGGGGAAATGATCCGCAGGCGAAATGCCGTTGCTGTGCGGAGTACAAGTGAAGGAGAATTATGCAGTGCAACCGCTGCCTTGCTTGCAACAGGAAATGTGGTCGGCTGGTTCCAGGGACGCATGGAATTTGGTCCGCGCGCATTGGGCAACCGCAGTATATTGGGTGATGCCGCGAATGAAAACATGCAGCAGAAAATAAATCTCAAGATAAAATTCCGCGAGAACTTTCGTCCGTTTGCACCTTCAGTGCCGGTGGAAAAAGCCGGGAATTATTTTGACTTACCGATAGCCTCACCCTATATGCTTTTTGTGGTACCGGTGAAAAATGACCGGCGATTGGATGCACCGGCCCCTGATCAGCAGTTGTCTATGACTGAAAGATTGCACATCAGGCGCAGCGTGATCCCGGCTGTGACGCACGTCGATTTTTCGGCGCGCGTTCAAACGGTTCACCGGGAAACCAATCAGCGGTTTTACGATTTGCTCGAAGCGTTTGGAAGCAAAACCGGAAGTTATGTATTGGTAAATACCAGTTTTAATGTGCGCGGAGAGCCCATCGTTTGTACGCCCGATGATGCTTACCGGTGTTTCATGCGTACAGCGATGGATTACCTGGTGATCGGTGATTTTATTTTTGATAAAAAAGATCAGCCTGTGCAGGACGATGTGGATATCCGCAAGGAAGAATTCCCGCCGGATTAAGCGTGGTTAGGTTCAGCCGCAGGTTGCACTGACATGAAACCACTATTGTGCTGTAAAGCAATTTAACGTGCTAAATTCAAACCTTAGTTGTGGGCCTTCGGCCTCCTGCCACAGATTCGCAGATTTTTAGATTAAAATTTTTGCTGATCAATCAACAGAAATTGATTCAACATTGAGCATCCAATTTTATAAATCTGCGTAATCTGCGAATCTGTGGTGACACGCCGAAGGCGCACCAACACCAGCAACAATACAAAAACATCGATACTGTAATTGTAAACGAACTTTAGCACATCAAACTGAGACACTGCCTATATTTGACCGCATGGAATTCCTGAGTGACCTGTGGCGGTTTTTACGCGAACGAAAGAAGTGGTGGCTGGCACCTGTAGTGGTGATGCTTTTGCTCCTGGGCGTTGTGATTGTCCTGGGCGGGAACAGTGTAATTGCCCCGTTTATTTATTCACTCTTCTGATATGAAACTGGCCCGGAAATATCAAACGCTGCTGGTGATCGTCGCCGGTTTGATTGTGATCTGGTATTTCAACCGATCCGAAGTTCTGCTTTTTGCTGCAATCATTGTGGGTATTGCAGGTGCGCTGGTACCTGCGTGTGCCACCGGAATTGATTGGCTGTGGAACAAAACCGGCAAGGTGCTGGGTGCAGTGATGTCGCCGGTTATGCTCACCGTATTTTTCTTTTGCTTTCTCACGCCGTTCGCGTTGATCCGGAGAATATTTGGGCGGAGTGACGCTATGTTGCTGAAGGGACCCGGAACCACCACCTGGAAGAAAAGGGAACATCTTTTTGTCCCGAAAGACATCAGCGATCCCTGGTAATTTTTTTTACCGCAGTCACCAATAAAGGCGTCCCCGGAAAGACCACTTATCCGTGATCTCTTCACGCCAGCCCGATTATCAACAACACTTATGGAAAACCCAATGAAAACGAAGTGTTCCGGCACACTCAAAAGCCTATCTTTGTGGCGTATATGAAAGTTCGTGTTGGAATCATTTTTGGCGGCTCTTCGCGTGAGCGGGAAATTTCTTTTGCCGGAGGAAGAACCGTTTATGATAATCTCGATAAAGCCTTGTTTGAACCTGTTCCCATTTTTGTGGACAGCTTCAACAAATTTATCCTCCTCAATTGGGAGTTTATTTACAAGGGCAGTATCCGCGATTTTTATCCGCCGGTATCGCATGTCCCCGCTTCTAAAGGCGAGTACCAGGTGTATGCCGAGTGCCTGAACCCTTCACCGGAAGTTCAGCTCGCTATGGCCCTTCAGTTGGGTAAACCGCTGGGCAGCGACGAACTGAAACAACATTTCGATTTCGCATTTCTCTGCCTGCACGGACCATTTGGTGAGGACGGAAAAATCCAGGGCCTTCTCGAATACCACGGCATTCCGTATTCCGGTTCCGGTATTCTTCCTTCTGCCATTGGCATCGATAAGCCGCTGCAGAAAAAACTGATGACTTCTTCAGGATTTGCATCGCCACCGTTTTTTACTGTTGCCCGCAATGAATTGATCCGCGGAAAACAACTCGATATTTTTCGCAATGCCAAACAGAAGATTGGTTTTCCGCTCGTGGTGAAAGCCGCAACGCAGGGTTCTTCCATTGGTATTTCGATCATTGCAACCGACGATCGTGCAGCATTTAATGCGGCACTCGACAAAGCATTTTTCTGCAAACGCATTACGCGCGATGAATGGATCTCCAAAAAAGCAGAAGAAAAAAATGAATGGATCCGTTCGGTAACAGACATCCGTGAAGGAGTAGGACTACCGGTGATGATGAACAATACCGTTGTTCACCACCCGGATGAACTCGAAGAACGTCTTGAATTTCATTTTACTTCTTCCGGCGAAACTGTGTTGCTCGAAGCGCTCGATGCCGAAAGCCAGATCATGATCGAAGGCTTCATCGAAGGCAAAGAATTTTCGTGCATCGTTGTGCAGGACGAACAGAACAAACCGATTGCACTTCCTCCAACGGAAATCCGGAAAGGAAAAGAACTGTTTGATTACCGTTCGAAATATCTTCCCGGTTTATCGCGCAAGATCACACCCATCGAACTTCCGGAACCGCAGATCGAACAGATCCGTTCGGAATGTGAACGTTTGTTTGATGCACTTGGCTTCGATGTGTACGCACGCATCGACGGATTCATTTCGAAGGACGGAGTGATTTATCTCAACGACCCGAACACCACATCGGGCATGATGCCGTCGTCTTTTTTCTTTCACCAGGCTGCGGAAATCGGACTCAATCCTTCACAGTTTCTCACGTTCATTATCCGCACGTCGTTGCAACAGCGTATTGCTGCAGATAAAAACGGAAAACGGTTTGATCATTTGCTCGTGCAGCTCGACAGCAGCATGACCGAAGCGAGAAACAGCGCAGTGAGCAAGGTCCGTGTAGCGGTTTTGTTCGGAGGGTATTCTTCCGAACGACACATTTCCGTGGAAAGCGGAAGAAATATTTATGAAAAACTTGCTTCGTCGACCAAGTACCAGCCTATTCCTGTTTTCCTCACCGGTGGTGAAGACAACCACGAGCTGTACCAGGTTCCGATCAATGTCCTGCTGAAGGATAATGCAGATGACATCCGCGATAAAATTACATACTGGAAAGTTCACCCGGTGATCGAGCGGATCATCGAACAATGTGCAGATATCACAGGGCGTTATTCATTCAAAGACGCTTTGGCCGCACCGAAAAAACTCACGTACGAACAGCTTGCACAAATTGCTGATGCGGTATTTATTGCGCTGCATGGCCGTCCGGGTGAAGACGGTGCCGTACAGAGCAAGCTCGAAACGCTTGGACTTCCTTACAACGGTTCAGGACAAGAGAGTTCGGCCATCACCATTGACAAGTACACCACGAACGAAATTCTTCGCAAACACGGATTGCTCATTGCAGAGCACATGCTGGTGAACGAAGAAGAATGGAATGAAAACTCCGCCGCAATTTATGACGCGATTGATACGCGTATCGGCTGGCCGTTTATCGCCAAACCGGTGGATGACGGATGCAGCTCGGCTGTGCGTAAGATCAAGACGAAGCAGGAACTGGAGAGTTTTGTGAAACTCATCTTCCGGAAAACGGAGCAATTCGATTCGGCAGCGGCTGCTACATTGAAGATCAAAGCCAAAGAAGAATTTCCCCGTAAGCGTGTTTTTCTCATCGAAGAACTCATCAGCAAACGCGATGCGAAGCATTTCCTTGAAATAACCGGTGGCATGCTCACCCGTTATAGCGAGAAAGGCGAGATCGAATACGAAGTTTTTGAGGCTTCTGAGGCGCTTTCCGAGGGAGAAGTGCTTTCGCTGGAGGAGAAATTTCTCGCCGGACAGGGCCAGAACATCACCCCGGCCCGTTACGACGGTGACCCGGAAAAAAGACAGAAAATTTCGGACCAGGTGAAGGCAACTTTGGCTACGGCCGCACGTCTTCTGAACATACAGGGATACACCCGAATCGACGCATTTGTGAGAATTTACTCGCCTGAAAACATTGAAGTGATTTTTGTTGAAGTAAATTCATTACCCGGAATGACCCCGGCCACCTGTATCTTCCACCAGGCTGCCATCAACCAGTACAAACCTTACGAGTTTATTGACCGTATTCTCGACTTCTCCTTTCGCCGAAAAGAGAGTACACGTAAAATGCCCGCCTGAGCAGAGATGAAAAATGTACTAGCAGTTTTAAAAAAACGTCCCTTGCTCATCAGTTTTGTTGTGGCGGGACTTCTCCTGTTCATTGTGCTCTGGGGCATGTTTGCGTGGATGGAATCGTTTACCCGTCATGACGAGTTTGTTGACGTTCCCGATTTTCAAAACCTGAAATCGTCGCAGCTCGAAACTTTTTCTGCGAACAAAGACATCCGCTTCACCATTGTCGATTCGCTCTGGGATCCGCAACGTCCGAAAGGAATTGTGATCACGCAGGATCCTGCACCGGGAACGAAAGTAAAAGCCGGACGGATGGTTTACCTGTACACAACCGCCGTTGTTCCGCCAACGATTGCTATGCCTAAGCTCGAAGATCTTTCGCAGCGGCAGGCGCAGTACATCTGTGAAGGATACGGTTTGCATGCCATTTTCAAAGACGTCGACGATCCGCATCGCGGTGCTGTTGTTGAACAGTGCGACATGAAAGGAAAACGCATTGAACCGGGAACGCCGATTGAAAAAGGACAAAGTATCATTCTCAAAATCGGGAAAGGCGATGAAAGCACTTCCGATATCAGCATTCCGAACCTGGTTGGATTAACATTCCGGCAGGCGAGAGGAAAACTCATTGACATGCGTCTCGAATGGCTTGTTGTGCCCGACGAAGGCGTCAAAGACACATTGAATGCAATCGTTTACGAACAGAACCCGGCTCCCGGTTCAGGACGTAAAATAATTCCCGGTTCAACCATTGATCTCCGCGTCACATTCGACAAGGAAAAATTAATGCACGACTCGGCCAACATCAACAGACCATGAACATGAAATTGTTTTTAGCGATCGGAGCGATCGGATTTTCCTGTGCTGTACGGGCCCAGGAAGAAATTCGTCCATTGACATACATTGCACAACCGGAAAACAGCACGCAGCGTTTCTCGCAGGTGAATGTGCAGGATACTATTGCGTTGCCTTCAGGCGGTTTCCGCGACAATTTTATGTACGATTCGCATCGCCCGGATACAGTTCTTTGGGACATGTCACTGAATCCCGGTGTGTATGTCAACCGCGGATGGGCAACGGCTCCAATCAATCTCGGTGTGTGCACGTTCGACGGACTCGACTGGCAAGGTTATCCGTACAGCCCCGCCGCTTCAGTAAACAGTTCTATGCTTTGCGACGTGCTGACGAGCCGTCATTTCGATCTCACCGGTTACGATGTATCTGATTCTCTTTATCTGAGTTTCTGGTGGGAAGCGCAAGGAAGAGGGTATGCGCCCAACCAGGTTGATTCGTTGCAACTGCAGATCAACATTCCGGCGTGGAATACGGCAGGTGAAGTATGGAAAACAGTTTGGTTCATGGAAGGATACAATCCTGCAGGTGCAGATTCATCGTTCCATGTAGCGATGTTCAAACTGGATACTTCGGATTATTTCGTTGACGGATTCCGTTTCCGTTTCCGCAATTACGCATCCGGTTGCGGAAGTAATGATCACTGGCACATCGATGAAGTACTTTTCAAACCCAACCGTTCGGCGAATGATACATTCATCAACGATGTGTTTTTCGTGTACAACATGCCTTCCCTGTTCCTCGATTTTCACCAGATTCCCGGAGATCATTATACATCGACGCAAATGGCGAACAACATTCAGATGTTTATCCGGAACAACGATACCATCACGCGCAATGTAACGTACTCGTACGAAATTTTTCAGCCGGGAATTCCTGCACCGCTTCACACGTACGCAGGCGGTGCTGATGGAACTTTGCTTCCATACTCTACTGCCGGATACAGTTCGTATGCGCCGCACCAGAATCCGAATGTGTCTTACCAATACACACCTTTTTCAGCACCTGATACGGGATACTATTACGTGAACCACATGCTGAAGAAAGGTACAGCCGCGAATTCACCGGTGGATACTGTGACGTATTACCAGCGCATGTATAATGCGTACGCGTACGATGATGGAACCGCTGAAGTAGGATACGGATTATTCGGCGCCGGTGCGTTGCTCGCTTATCGTTTTGATTTACCTGTGGGTGTAACCGATACACTCACTGCGGTGCAGATGCATTTTCTTCCCGTGCTTGATATTGATGACCTGCAGTACCGCGAATTTCGCTTGACTGTCTGGAATCACAGTACATCGGGCAATGGACCGGGAACAATTATTTACCAGGAACGCGATAAAAATCCGTACTACGCACCCGATACACCAAACCGGTTCGCCACGTATACGCTCGACAGCGGACTTGTAATCGTGAGCGGAACGTTTTATGTAGGCTGGCAACAGGAAGGCGTTGATCGTTTATACATCGGAATGGATTTCGAAAACGATCAGCACGATAAAATTTACTACAACACTTCCGGTGTATGGTATACATCCATTTACGCAGGTGCGCTCATGATGCGCCCGGTGTTTGGCAATGCGTATGACCTTTCCGGTGTGCACGAAGAAAATCAGAATTCACTGATCAACGTTTACCCGAATCCGGCGACTGAAAATCTCACGATTGCAGGGATGGAAACCGGTGTTCAGTATACGGCAGCGATTACGGATGTATCAGGAAGAACGATCATCAGCCAGGCGGTGAATACACAATCCAATGTGATCGATGTTTCTGCGCTCGCACCGGGAATGTATATTCTGAATGTTTCGGACGAGAAGGGCATATTGACAGGTGTGGAGAAGATCATCGTGCAGTAGCGAAGCAGTGACACATAAAAAAATCCCGTCTCGTCAAACTGTTTGACGAGACGGGATTTTTTTGGTTAAAACGGTTTAGTTGGTCTGTTGATCCCGAGTTTTAAACCTGTGATTTTCTGCAGAATCCACTGCACAATGAACAGGGGAACAAAAAGTGCAATCACGGAAAATCCGAAGTTGATCCCGGTGTAGCAATAGTCGGGGAACATCACCTCCGATTGGAATTCGCAGATCCAGGCGGGAAGTGCGATGTGCTTCCAATCCCAATAAAAAACCAATCCCAGTGTGGCGAGTATGTATATTCCCCGCGCAATGATCCAGATTCTCTTTATTTTTTGAGCACGTGAATCAGGTGAATCGTTTGGGTCTTGTGGTGGTGGAGTGGGGAAGGAGTTCATACAGGAATTTATTTGTTTTATTTTTCTTCGAAGCTGGAATGACAAACACTCATCTGCACATCAAATTATCTGCACATCATTTTTTATTACCCGTTTCAATCTTCACCCCGGTAATTTTCTGCACGATAAATTTCACGGGAAAAATCGGGAGGAGAAAAGCCAGCAGCGACAGGAGAAAGTTGAGCGCGATGTAACACGAATCCGAATCCATCACACGCCTGCAATTCGCAGATCATTATGGGTAAACCTTCATCGTTCATTTCCCAATAGAAAATCAACCCAATCACGCCGAGAATGTACAGAGCCATCACCGATCTCCAGATCGTATTTACTTTCTGAGTTTTGGAATCGGGAGAATCATTCGGATTGGACCCGGGAGTAGAGTAGGAGTTCATATCCGGATTTTATTTGGATTGTTTTTTCTTCGCAAGTCCGCGCCAGCTGGCAATAGAAAAAATCAAAGCGAGTACAGACAAAACGAGTGTGATGTAAAACGGAACAGCCGTGTCCATTTTGGTGACACCGGTTTCTACGGAATAAACAGTTTGCCCGGTACTCAAGCCGTTGGTCATCGCAAATTTTTCGAGTCCAAAAGGTACTGCATCTGATTGTGTATTGATGCGCGCTTTGAACGCCACAGGAATCAGCGTTCCGGGTTGAAGCCCGATGGCTTGTTGGCCCGTTGTGTCGGTAAATTGTTCTGAAGTGCCAACGAGAAAAACATAATGCGGCATTCCATTGAGGATAAACGCGCGACCGAGCGGCATTCCGTCCTGGTCCACAATATCAGAAGCGGCGGAAATCACCACACCGGTGTCTTTGATCGTGATGTAGTCGCCGTACGTGGGTGTGCCCGCATAGAGATCGGCGAGCGTTACGTTGATCTCGCGCCCCTGTGCTTCGGAGCGCAGGGAGAATGTGACATAACCGAGTACTCCTGCGATGAGCAGGAAAAAAACGCCGGAGATGATTGTGGCAATGTGGTTGTTACGGGCTTGTGACATGGGTTGGAAGTATGTCCGAAGATAGAAAATTCGGAGGAACCTTTGCGGACCCTGGGTAACCCTTCCCAACGCTGGCAAACCCTCAAAGCCATATATGCCTTTGAGGGTTAGGAAGGGTGTCTCAGGGTGGTGTAACCCTTGCATACCCTCAAAGGGATATATGCCTTGCAGGGTTAGTAAGGGTTACCCCACCCTTGCACACCCTCAAAGGCTTATAACCCTTGCAGGGTTAGCTCCATCTTAATATTCGCCCGCTTCCACGGCGCATCACCCAGCGGAATCTCTTTGAACCCGAGTTTGTAATACAATTGTATCGCCGCCGCAGAACCTTCTTTGTTCGAATGCAGGATCATCTTTCGCGCACCCATTTCTTTCGCCTTTTCAATCGTTGCAACGCCGAGATGATACCCGATTTTCAGTCCGCGAAGATTTTCGTTAACCGCCATTTTGGTGAGCTCGTATGTATCGTGACCTTCATACGTGAGCGCGCACGTGCCAACGATTTCACCTTTGTATTCCGCGAGCAGTATGGCTCCGCCGGCGTCGATAAAATATTTCTGCGGATCGCTCAGTACGGTTTCGTCGCTTTCTTCTACGAAAAATGATTTGGAGATCCACGCGATGTTGAGGTCTTTGAATGGTTTCGCGTGTTGCATGTCGAATTCGATGATGCGCAAATCCGGGGAAATTGTTTTGTTAAAAGATTTCATGTGTCTATGTGATTATTTTTTATTTCTGTTAAATCCAGTTCAAGACACAACAGCTTTCCCGGATTCGCATGATAATCTGCACACTCCCTGAAACCCATTTTCCGGTACATCGCAATTGCCACAGCCTGCGCCTCACGGTGTGTGTCGAGATACATCCGCTCATTACCCAGTTGCGCTGCTTTCTTGACAATTGTATCAGCGAGTTGCTGTCCGAGTTTTCTTCCGCGGAATGCTGGCCGCACGTAGAGACGTTTCATCTCGCAGATTTGGTCGCCGATCTTTTTCACAGCAACGCATCCTGCAATTTTCCCTTGCTCTTCTGCAATGAAAATGGCACCGCCCACCGCGTAACTGTATTGCGCCGACAAATCCTCCAGCTCTTTTTCCGGTGACTGGTATGAAATATCGAACGGTAAAGTGCGCATGTATTCGGCGATCACGTCGCGGAGATCGGTTATGTCAGAGAAGTCGGTGAGTTCGGTTATTTCCATCTCTTATTGCTTTAAACACATAACCACATAGATACATAGGGAACATAGGGATAGATTGTTTGGGTTTACATAGAGTCGCTGCGCTCTTTTTATTTCCATCGCTTATTGCTTTAAATGTATAACCACATAGATACATAGGGAACATAGCGGATAGATTGCCTGAGTTCACCAAAGGCGTATGTGCACTTCTGCTTATCCTGGTACCTATGTCAACTAATGTCACTATGTGGTTTTTTTATTTTTCTATCGTTTGCCCAATGAAATCGGGCAGCGATTGAATGCTTATGTGCACTTCTGCTTATCCTGGTACCTATGTCAACTAATGTCACTATGTGGTTTTTTTATTTTTCTATCGTTTGCCACAATGAAATCGCGCAGCGATTGAATGCTTATGTGCACTTCTGCTTATCCTGGTACCTATGTCAACTAATGTCACTATGTGGTTTTTTTATTTTTCTATCGTTTGCCACAATGAAATCGCGCAGCGATTGAGTTTATGTGTACTTATCCTTTTCCTGGCACCTATGTGAACTAATGTCACTATGTGGTTATTTTTTACCGTTTGCCAATGAAATCGCGCCACGATTGACGTGTTAAATTTCATTTGAACGGTTGCCGCATTACCCGGTGATAAAATGTCTCTGTCTTCAACCGTTCCTCCGTTTCTTCCATGGCTTTCATCAGGTTGTTTTCCGTATCGACGAGTCCAGTCACCGCAGTGCGGATTTTCTCCCACACCGGTTCCATTTCTTTGATCAGTTTCACCGCAGCGGGAGTCAGCGAAAGCAACCGTCGTCGTCCATCCGTTTTATCGGAAGAAGACTTCACCAGTTTTTTTGCTTCGAGTTCTTTCACCAGCTGGATCACCGAAGGATGCGCGATGCCCACTTCCGCAGCCAGGTCAACCACACTCGTGGGTCCTTTCTTGTGCAGTACATACACCACCGGAAACCATTTCGGATGGAAGTCGATGTCGTGCGCCTGGTACACGATCGCTCCGTCGCTGCGGATTATATCTGCGAGGCGCTGGAGGCGGGCTGCTACCGCAAGTGGGCCTAGGTCATCAATTATTGCCATGCGACAAATCTAGGTAATTAACTACGTAGTTGACTACGGATATAAAATATTTCAGGAAGCCACCAGAAAATATTTTAACCAAGTACTATGTAATGCAAAATACATTATTACATTTGCATCAGTACTATGCAATACATGATAGTATGCTTAATAATAAAAAATTACACCATGAAAACACACACACTTATTCTCGCTTTTGGACTTCTGTGCGGCGCGGGAATCGCACAAAACACCGAAAATAGTTCGATTTCGACAAAATTCGATCAGATAATGACCCACCAGTTCAAGCCCGAAGAACCGGGAGCAACGGCGATAGTGGTCAGCAAAGGACAGGTCATTTACCACAAAGCCTTCGGAATGGCCAACCTGGAGCAGAACATCCCGATGCAGACCAACAACGTTTTCCGGATCGGGTCCATCACCAAACAGTTCACTGCCGTGGCCATTTTGCAGCTCATGGAGCAGGGCAAACTGAACCTGCAGGATGAGATCACGAAGTTCATTCCTGATTATCCGACGCACGGATACAAAATTACGATCGAACACCTGCTCACGCACACGTCCGGAATTCACAGTTACACGGCCATGCCCGATTACGAAGAACGCATGACACTCGATGTAACTCCGCTCGAAATGATTGAGCATTTCAAGTATCAGCCCATGGACTTTGCACCGGGTACGCAATGGAAGTACAGCAACTCCGGATATTTTCTGCTGGGTTACATCATTGAAGTGATCACGGAGAAACCGTATGCAACGTACATCACCGAGAATTTCTTCAAGCCGCTTGGGATGACGAATTCATTTTGCGGAAACGATATCGGAATTATTTCGAATCGCGTGGGAGCATACAGCATGAGTGATTTCGGATATGTGAATGCGCCACCGATCAATCTCATGCACCCGTATGCAGCAGGAAATATCCTGTCTACCGTGGAAGATCTTTCGAAATGGAACGCGGCCGTGCATTCGTACAAACTTGTGAAGAAGGAAAATATCGATAAAGCGTTCACGCGCGGAAAACTTGCAGATGGCTCAAGAACAGATTACGGTTACGGCTGGGGATTGGGAACCATCCAGGATTCTCCTACGCACGAACATGGTGGCGGAATCAACGGAAGCATTACCATGGAAATTTACTTGCCGAATGAAGACGTGTTCGTTGCCGTGTTTCACAACTGCGATAATTTTTCTCCCCAGGATATCGCTTCCCGTCTTGCAGCGATCACTATTGGAAAACCGTTTGAGCACACCGTTGTTGCGCTTGATTCGCTTACCCTGCAGGATTACACCGGCGTGTACGAAAATGCAAAAGGAGAACAGCGCATCATTACCGCCGAGGGCACGCAGTTGTTTTCGAAACGCGACCGCAATCCGAAATTTCCGATCGACGCTTTTGCAAAAGACAAGTTCTTCGTGCAGGAAGGCTTGCTCGAGTTGGAATTCGTGAGAAACAAAAAAGGTAAAGTGACGGAGACCCTGGCACACGGACGCAAAGGCAACGAAGTGTGGACCAAAACCAACAAACCGATTCCCGTACTTGTGGCGATAAAAGTGGACCAAAAAATTCTGGATACGTACGTAGGTGTGTACCAGGTGTCACCGGAGTTTGCATTCACCGTATCGCGTTCGCAGGATAGTTTATTCGTGCAGGCCACAGGTCAGGAAAAATTTCCGGTGTACGCAGAAACGTCTGTGAAATTCTTCACGCTCTTCAACGATGCCACGTTTGAATTTGTGAGCGATGAAAAAGGCAAAGTCACGAAGGTGTTGTTGATGGAGAACGGGCAGAAGATGGAAGCGGTGAGGGTGGAAGCGGCGGAATAAAACGGCTGCGTCATTGCGAGTCCCGGCATTTTTCGTCGGGACGAAGCAATCCGCTGATCGAAGACGTAGCGAAACGAAGTCGTGAGTAGGGGCGAGGCCGTTTTATTCCACCCTTCTGTCACTACCGATGTTGTCTCTTGTCTTATCCCAGTTTAGGAAATCAGAAGATCATACGGCAATCGAAACGCCTTATGCAATGCCTTAATCGTCGCAATACTCAATGTCCGCTTTCCGCTCAAAAATTCTGAAACCAATCCTTTGCTTCCGAAATATGGAATCATGTCCTTCTGCTTTAGACCGTTTTCTTCCATGATGTATTTTATGGTATCTACAGGATCCGGCGAACCAATTGGGTAGTGGATGTCCTCGTACGCGGCAACCAACGTACCAATAACATCAAACTCATCATAAGCTGCAGTCCCTTCTTCAGGATTTTTCATGATCAATTGATCAATGCGCTTCAAGGCTGCTCTGTAATCTTTCTTGTTCCGGATTGGATTAACCTTAATCATATCTGCTTTGCGTCTTTAATTCTGTCATACTGTGAATGAGTTCCTACAAATCGTACATATACTTTTTGTCCTTTGATGAATACAAGACAAATCATTCTGTAATCATTCCCTTTAATGTCAAATATCACCCGATTGTTCCCAATCAAATCTGCAGTCGGAAATTCCTTTTTGATGTCGGAAAGGTTTTTCCACTTAGCTGCTTTCACCTTTTGATACCAAATTGTTAACCCAACTTCCGCCGGCGGATGTTTCTTCCAGAATTCGACAAGTTTAGAACGCGTGATTATGCGCATAAATACTCTTCAGATACAAAGATAATAAAAAGTTCTCAAAATGAGAACAATGTCAAATTAATTTTCCTTCCGCGAAATTTCATTTAAACACGCGTTTTCGTGACGTCTCGTTTCACGAAATCTTTGATCGAAGATACTTGTCAGACCGAGCCTTCGGCAAACTCATAACAAGCTCGCCGAGGTGACAAGCGAGCGGAAGCACGCTACCGCCGTTTATTCGGCCGCCGCTTTTCTGTTTACCTTCTTCTCCTATACAAATGCGACATCTCCGGCAGCATCGAATCCCGGTTAACAACAATCAGGTATTCATCATCCAGCCGGGTGATTTCAAAGCTTATCGTATCTAGCGCATCCGGATCATTCCTGGAAGATTTGAAATCGTACATTTTAAAGGACTTCTTTTCTGCGTCCACGATATAACTGCACCGCGACCACTTCCCCGGTCCTCCAACATCCATTGAACCTTCATTGTATATGATCCAATTTCCGGTTGTCGCTTTTGGATCTGAGTATCCACTGGTATCAATGTGAAAGCATTTTACTTCGGAGTATCTTCCTTCTTCAATTCCAATCCAAAACCATTTTCTGTTGATGTATCCGTGTTTGTCCTGCTTCTCCAGGTAACAATTGGTGGCGGTGTCGGCAGGTGAAACGGGTGGAGTGGGAGGTGGGGAGAACATGTCATCGGCGGAGGGGCGGGTGCCGCAGGCCATGAATAGAAACGTGCAGAGTAAAAACGGCAAGAAATGTTTCATCGGACTAATGTACGATTCACTTGTCTTACCTCGGCTCCGCTCGGTCTGACAAGTTGTTTCAAATGATATTTTCGTTTAACGACGTTTTCGTAACGTCTCGCTTCACGAAATATTTGATCGAAGATACTTGTCAGACCGAGCGGAGCCGAGGGGACAAGCAGAAGAAACGTCGTTTATTCAATTACGACTTCTTATTCTTGTTCAGATAAACCAATCCGGTTATCACGACAATGATTACTACCAGAACCAAGGCCAATTCTGTAAGCCCGATGCCGATGAACGCGAGTGTGGTATTCATGAGATAAAACTAAAGAGAAATCTGGAACGATGATTATTCTCCAAATGTCGCAACCAAAGGTTTGTGATCACTAAACTGCGACCAATCTTTAAAGTGGCCTACTTCCACATTTTTCAATCGATCGATGAAATCAGCAGAGGCGAAACAATAATCAATATGATACGGTTTATCCTCGTGCCGATACATGAACAAAGTTGGATGAAGTTCCTTTCCTTGTTCGTGCCCATAGAATCTATGGTAAGCACTGAAAATTCCTTTCAACTCCAGTTTTGAAACCACTGTTGAGTGATTTCCCTCTCTCTTAGGTTTGTCCCAGATCGTGTTGCTGTTGAAGTCGCCAACAAGAATGGTCTTCGTGCTCTTCAATAACTTTTCGTAGAAGTGAATCGCTTTCCATACCTGGGTGACATACACGCCGTCCCGATCATCCGGATTGTTCGCCCATACCGCAAACAACGTGAACGTTTCTTTCGCCCGCGTAACTTTTATCGGAAGAATATTCCTGAACGCAGGATTGTGTACCGGCAAGAGTTTGAGCCCATAACCGTTGAAGGAGAACACTCCTAATCCTTTGTTCTGATTTTGACCGTACCACACACTGGAGGTTGGAGCAGGCGCGTCACCTTCGAATTGTAATTTATCCGGATGCTCACATTCCGGAACAACGACGATGTCCGCGGAGAACTGCGACAGCAGGTGTGCTTTCTTGCGGAAAGCCATGTTGCAATTCCAGGTGAGGATTTTCATGCGGGAGAAAAGTTACGACAATTCCAGTCTGGAGTTTTTCACCCTTGCGACTAACCATTTTCTTAAAGCCTAATACGTCGAGATAGGCAACATAATAGTTCGCTTCTAAGTCTTGAATAAGTGTCATGGGAAATAAGCGTTTGGGAAGTCGGTTGTTATGATTTTGGTAATCGATCTGCTAGCTCATATTTGTGCCGCGTAACTACCCTTGTGAGCTTATTTGGATTGCTATAAGCGATAGTTTGCAAATAATCAATAAACATTGAAAGGGTAGTTTTCATTTGTCGATTGATTGCCAATTCGGCATCATCCACAAAAACAAAACCTTCTTTAATCATTTGATGCATTAATTCCCACTTGTGCCCATATACGAATCGGTTCTGCTCAATAAAAATCGAAATGTCGGGGTCAGAATGCAGTGTATTTTTCATTTGAGAGTCTTGCTTCCAGTTGGAATATAGTTTCTTTATTTCCTTCTCATCTTTCAAGAGATCGTGAAATTCCCACAGATTGTCTTCGTCAAGTTCAATAAAGTGTGAGAAAATTGCATCATCCATTTTATTGTATTCGTATTCTTTTGTCTCCTTGAATTTATGGGTTATTTGTTTGCGTTTATTTTTTCGCCGTTTATCAGATAGTTCAGAAATTCCAACCCCAATGCCAATGATAAGAATGAGAAATACGACAGTATAACTTACTGCCCTAACGACCTGCACCACGACATTACCTCCAAATGTTTCAACAAAAAATGACTGCGATACGATCACCTCTTTGGTGATTACAGGAATGTTTTTCTGACCGGCCACTTTGCCTATCGCTTGAATCGTCGGTTCAATTTTACTAGAATAAAGCACAAGTACTTTCACAATATAAAACTCACCCGGTTCAAGAATCACATCATTAAAGGTTACAACGCCGGTGCTATCAAAATGGATCTTCAGATTCTTTTTTAAGTACTCATTACTGCTCGAAAGAAGTTGTGGTTGTTCAATAATCTGGCCGTGACTTACGGAAATTCCGATTGGATCATTATTATCGTAGTAATTTTTTAAAATACATTCTGTTCCTTCATTCTTAATTAATACATTGATGATTCTAAGATTTTGCCCTTTGGTTTTTAAGCTTGACCCATTGTATATAACGTCTAACTGAGTAATATCGGCGTTGATATCTAACACTTTTGTGTTGTTGGTGATTTCATATTGAAGCAAAACGTGTTTACCCTCGAAGAAGTAAGCATAAATACCAATCGCAGTTCCAACAAAGCCAATCGTGGAAATTACTATCTGAAATATTCGACGTCCGGTTAAAGGTCTACCTGCAATTTTCATAATTTATTGAGAGATTAGGGATACACAATTTACAAAAATCAAAGTATCAATTTAATTTGTATTCTGTCTTGCAAGGATATTCATTCTTCGATAAAAATTGAGTTGTAATTGCATTATGCAGGATTAAGAATAGCCAATAAAAAATCCCGAACCATTTCTGATTCGGGATATCATCCTATTAATCATTTACTTCTTCTCATCTTCCTTCACCTCTTCAAAATCCACATCCTGCACCTCTCCATCACCTTTCTGCTGCTGCCCATCTCCACCTTGCTGCTGTCCATCTCCCGGAGCACCTTGCTGTCCTTGCGCCGCCTGCATCGCCTCGTACATTCCCTGCACCACGCTCTGCAATTTCGCAGTAGCCGGTTCAAGCGCCGGAATATTCTTCGCGGCATGCGCTTCTTTCAATTCTTTCAGCGCAGCTTCGATCGGTTCTTTTTTATCGGCAGGAAGTTTGTCGCCATACTCTGCGAGTTGCTTCTCCGTCTGGAAGATCAGCTGATCGGCTTTGTTCATCGCTTCCGCTTCTTCTTTCAGTTTTTTATCGGAGTCGGCGTTCGCTTCTGCTTCGCGCTTCATCTTTTCGATTTCATCTTTCGAGAGACCAGAACTTGCTTCGATGCGGATGTTCTGCGTCTTGCCGGTGTTCTTGTCTTTCGCCGACACCTGGAGGATTCCGTTCGCGTCGATGTCAAAAGAAACTTCGATCTGCGGAGTTCCGCGTGGTGCTGCCGGAATTCCGTCGAGCACGAAACGGCCAATCGTTCTGTTCTGTGCCGCCATCGGACGCTCGCCCTGCAGAATGTGGATCTCCACACTCGGCTGACTGTCTGACGCCGTTGAGAACGTTTCTGATTTCTTCGAAGGAATCGTTGTGTTCGCGTCGATCAGTTTGGTCATTACTCCACCGTATGTTTCGATACCGAGTGAAAGCGGTGTTACGTCGAGCAACAGTACGTCTTTCACTTCGCCGGTGAGTACACCACCCTGGATCGCTGCACCAACTGCAACTACTTCATCAGGATTCACGCCTTTCGACGGAGCCTTGTTGAAGAATTTCTGCACGGCATCCTGGATCGCAGGAATACGTGTTGAACCTCCAACGAGAATGACTTCGTTGATATCGCCGATAGAATATCCTGAATTCTTCAGTGCTGTTTTGCATGGCTCGATCGTGCGACGGATCAAATCGTCCACCAACTGCTCAAACTTCGCGCGCGAAAGTGTGCGCACTAAGTGTTTCGGAATTCCGTCTACCGGCATAATGTACGGCAGGTTGATTTCCGTTGAAGCAGAACTTGAAAGTTCAATCTTCGCTTTCTCTGCTGCTTCTTTCAAACGCTGCAACGCCATCGGATCTTTGGTGAGATCGAGATTGCCGTTCTCCGATTTGAATTCCGCTACGAGCCAGTCGATAATTTTCTGGTCGAAGTCGTCACCACCCAGGTGTGTATCACCATCCGTAGATTTTACTTCGAACACGCCATCGCCCAGTTCGAGGATTGAAACGTCGTGCGTACCACCACCGCAGTCAAACACCACGATTTTCATATCCTGGCTTTTCTTGTCGAGACCATAAGCCAAAGCAGCTGCCGTTGGCTCGTTGATGATACGACGCACTTTCAATCCTGCGATCTCACCGGCTTCTTTCGTTGCCTGGCGTTGCGAGTCGTTAAAATATGCCGGAACGGTAATTACCGCTTCAGTTACTTCTGTTCCGAGATAATCTTCTGCTGTCTTCTTCATTTTCTGAAGGATCATTGCAGAGATTTCCTGCGGCGTGTATTTGCGGTCGTCGATCTGAACGCGTGGCGTGCTGTTGTCGCCTTTCACCAATTGGTAAGGCACACGTGAAACTTCACCCGCCACTTCATCAAAAGTGTGTCCCATGAAACGCTTGATCGAGTATATCGTTTTGCGCGGATTGGTGATCGCCTGGCGTTTTGCCGGATCACCCACTTTACGTTCGCCGTTTTCTACAAATGCCACGATCGACGGAGTGGTGCGGCGTCCTTCGCTGTTTGGGATAACAACGGGTTCATTGCCCTCCATAACTGCTACGCAGGAGTTCGTTGTTCCTAAGTCGATTCCAATGATTTTTCCCATGATTTTATGTATTGAATTTAAGTTGTGTGTGTTCGTTTACAACTACTAGTCAATACATGTGCCAATGCCCTTTTTTAGACGATTTCAAGTATTATTGGCAGGTTTTGGGGAAAGAATGGGACGGAATTACTCGTTATCGGGCAGAGTAGGGTACATGTCTGACAAAACGACACTTTGTCAGTAAAAACCTCGGCGTCAGTTTCAGCATCGGTTACCCGAATCTGACACTGACGCCGCCTACTTGCCTATTGCCTACTTAAAGACTTGCCTACTGCCTACTCAAAGACTTGCCTACTCCTTACTGACAGCCTACCACGATACCGTTACGATCCTCAAACTTCAGCGGACACGTAAAGCGGCCGTAAGACAGTGAATCAAGGCTTTGAGGCGTAAGCAGAAGATTGCCTTTTACAGAACGTGTACGTCCGGAGAAAACACCAATCCCGGTCTCTTCAGTTCCATCTGCATTGGTAACCATAATGTTGCTGTAAAACGGTCTTTCCTGTGCAATACCTGTTGAAGGGCCGTTGATTTCCATGTACTCGTTCAGCTGTTCTCCACAGGCGAAAACCACAAATTCCACCGACTGACTTTCGCGGGATGCCACGTTGTTGTCTGCAGGAACCTGTTGCGCGATGAAACGGTAAAAACCATCCGGGTCAAACTTGATCGATTGCGTCTGGTTCGCTGTATTCGTAGTGGTTTCCACTTCACCGATTACCCAGGGAGGCGTTGCTTTGAATGTGGTATTGCCGCCAATATCGGTTTCGAAGTAAGTGAAATACATAGCCAGCTGGTACAAACGTGCGCTTGGAGCGCCTTCCCATTTTACTTCAACAACTGTACTGGAATTGAATTTGATGAAGCTGATGTTTGGCGTAGGCTGTGAAACAATATCGAAGCTTTCAACAAGGTGCGTTGTAGCATGCACGGTATTGGCGCCACGCGTAATCACCAGGCGGTAATCGAAATTGGCGGTCTCGAAATTCAACGGTGTGTCGAATGAATAGATCACCTGTGTAGGTGAATAGAAATCGCCATCCTGTTTGTTATAGAATGTATCCGGCGTAAGCACGTATACAAAAGCAACCTGGCCCGAAGTCCGGTTCACCTGCTCCATTTTCACGTCGATCGTGGAAATGTAGTTGATCGAATCATACACCTGCGCCATGTTGTACGCATTGTCAGGGCCGAGAAATGCTTTCTGAATACGGATGTACTGCTTAGGCTGATCCTGGTCGAGCAAACCATACACTACGCAGGTTTCTTTCCAGTCATCCAGCAGGTCAAGTTCCGTGCTGCACATGCTGAACAGGAAAACAATGGCGGATATTCCAATCAATCTTTTCATGCGATCAAGCGGATCTTTTTTCCGCACGACAAAATTAGCAACTTTTAATTCAAAACCCTTTGATTACCTTTGAATGGCATCCCGCAATTTACCAACGGTCAATATGAACAGATTACTGGTAGTTTTTCTCGTATGCGCGCCATTTTTCGGGATGCAGGCGCAACGCCCCGACAGCACATTCTGGGCTCCCAACGGCCACGTCAATTCCATCACCCTCAAAGATTCGATTCTTTTCCTGGGCGGAAGCTTTGACCACATTTCTCCGGTAACCGGTTCGTTTGTCCGTCTTGATACATCGACAGCGCTTCCTGATCCGGCCATGTTCAAAGTGAACGGAACTGTTCACGCGATGACGCGCGATGCTGACGGTTATGTGTACGTCGGAGGAAATTTCAGCTGGGTGGGCAATCAGAGCGCCAGCAATTTATTCCGCCTCACACCCGCAGGAATTTTTGATAATTCCTTTTTGCACACAGTCGACGGCCCGGTGTACGCATTGACCGTTTTCAAAGACACGTTATACATTGGCGGAGATTTTGCAATCGTGGATGGCGACATCCGTCACTCTGCAGCATCACTCGATATAGACGATGGCTCACTCACTTCGTTCGATCCCAACGTGGATGGCGCGGTATACTGCATGTGCCCGGAGAAGAGTTTCGATCCAATGTTTGACAGGATGATCCTGGGCGGCAACTTTTTCGGTGTCGGTATATTCACACCGCCGCATCTTGCGAAAGTAGATCTCGTGCTCGGATTGCCGGTTACTTTCAACGCCGTGCCATGGAGTGCTTCGCCCAATGCAAACGGGCCGGTTTTCGATATCGAAATTTGCGGAAGCGAAATTTACATCGCCGGAGAATTCACTTCGTTTGGCAATATCCAGCGAAAGGGAATGGCCACGATTGGTTTAGGCAGCGGGTTGCTCAAGGCGAAAGATCCGGGCATCAACGCACCGGTGTATTGCATGGAACGGCTCGGCACGCAGCTCTACATCGGTGGAAGTTTTTCCATTGTTGATGGAAGTTTCCGCGACAGGCTCGCGTGCGTGGACACTTCGATGAACGTCGGTGTTTGGGACCCGGGCGCTGATGGGCGCGTGAATGTCCTCACGATGATCGACAGTGCCACTTTTTTTGTGGGTGGAGAATTCATCGAAACCGGTGGCGATACAACCATGCGTGGCGCATTAATAGACACTGCAGGAATTGGATTTGTTCACGCGTGGAATCCGTTGATCAATCGCGCCGTGTACGCCGCATGCACAGATACATTTCACCGCCTGTATGTGGGTGGCGCTTTTTTTGGAATGGGCGGAGTTCCGCGTGATAATTTATGCGCCATCAATACCAATACCGGACAGGTAACAGCATGGAACCCGCAGGTGAACAGCGAAGTCACAACCATTCAGCTGGCGAACGACACGCTGTACGTCGCCGGAGATTTCACCGTGGTCGATTTCGTACTGCGAAACCATGTGGCGTCTTTTAATATCAGCACGAACACGATTACAGGTTTCAACCCGGGATGCGATGGACTCGTCCGCACATTTGCCGTGACTGACTCCATGGTGTACATGGGTGGAAATTTCACTGTGCTGGGCGGACAATCGCGTGAGAATATTGGCCGCGTAAACAAGCTTACGTCGCAGGCGAGTATCTGGAATCCCGGATGTCTCGGCACAGTCAACAGTATTTTGCCCGCGCCGGATTGGGTGTACGTGGCGGGGTATTACAGCACGATCAGTGGAGTGCAGCGTCAGAATTTAGCACGGCTGAGCATCGCTGATGGTGTGGCTGACTGGAACTGGGCCTGCGATACGGATGACGGAATTTATCGCGCAGAATTCTACAACAACAATCTTGTTTTGGGCGGATGGTTTGGCACCGTGAATGGTCAGGCTGCAAACGATTTTGCTATTCTCGATACAGCTACGCTCACCGTGAACGCATCAGCTTTTACCTGCGATGGTTTTGTGCGCACGTTCGTTCCTTTCGGCGATGATTTTTTCATCTCCGGAAGTTTCGACCAGGTAAACAACCAATACCATCCACGTTTATTCGATTTCGATTCAGGCGATAATCTTGCGGACCCGTGGACACCCGTTCCGAATGCGATGCCGGTTACGATGTTTGCCACAGCCGATCGTTTGTTCATTGGCGGATCCATGTCAACAACAAGCGGTGCTTATCATCCCTTCCTGCAGGCGCTGAATGTGCAATGGGTGACAGGTGTTGAAGAACAACCGGGTGTTGCGGAGTACAATCCGTTTCTTGTTTACCCGGTGCCGGCCAATGATGAGATTACTATTGAAACCATTTCCGGTGCACAGGTAGGCACGTACACGATCACCGATCTCTCAGGTAAAACGGTGCAAACCGGGTCGATGGATCTGAGCGATGGAAAAGAAATGATCTCTGTCTTTTCATTAGCGCCGGGCGCTTACATTTTGTCCATGGAGAACGAAGATGGAAAAGTGTATGCGAAGCGGATCGTGAAATACTAACGTCATTGCGTCATTGCGATTCCTATGACAAAACCAAACTGGGGCTATAGTTTTTCTGGGCTTTGATTACCGCACAGACTCTTAATACAATTTTGTTTCGGATCGCGTTGAGCACA
>Ga0193752_1000479_pt1 | contig 38369 bp, 34 predicted proteins | sample H1c1metaG_FD_144924 | JGI IMG/M metagenome (GOLD analysis project Ga0193752, IMG submission 144924) | Soil microbial communities from a riparian zone of the East river system, Colorado, United States - H1c1 | ecosystem: Environmental > Terrestrial > Soil > Riparian zone | place: USA: East River... | reverse complement strand
TCACCGATTACCTGGATGATGTTTCTTCACGGTACGTTGATCCATCGATGTTACCATCCGGACTTTCAGCGGAACTCGCTAACCGCACAGACGAATTGTCTTTCCTTGATCCGGGTTTTGCAGAAAATTTTACTCCCGGCAACAAGCGCGGCGACAACAGTCACAACGATTCGTACCTGACTTCATCCATCGAATTCAGTTATGTGTTCCAGGGACGCAGCGTCGCAGGAGCACGTTATCCGTGGTTGCACAAGAAGAGAGATAATAAACCGTCGAAGTATGATGGGCCGAGGAGGAAGCGGTATCCTGTAAGAAAGATCCGGTTGAAGTGGTGAGATAGACGCCCTTCGTCAGGCTCAGCTACGCTCTTCCCAGATTTGCACAAGATGCACAATCGTATCTACCGCCCGTTCCATATCTTCCTTGCTCACCCATTCCAACCGTGAATGAAAAGCATGCTCACCTGCAAAAATATTCGGACATGGTAATCCCATGAACGAAAGCCGCGAACCGTCTGTGCCTCCACGGATGCTCGATTGAACAGGTTTGAGTCCTGCACGTTCAATCGCTTCCATCGCGTAAGCCACAACCTGCGGATGCTTATCCAGCACAACTTTCATGTTGCGGTACTGTTCGGTAATTTCCAGTTTGAATGAAGAGTTTGGAAATTCACCGATCACTTCATTGGCGGTTTTCTGCAGTAGCGTTTCCAGCTCTTTCAAACCTTCCTCAGAAAATGCACGAACGATGAAACTGATACTGGCCGTGTCCAGCGATCCGTTGATTCCTGTCGGGTGAAGAAAGCTCTCTTTGTTCTCCGTTGTTTCCGGGGTGAATTTATCTTTCGGGAGGCGATCAACAATGCGTGAAGCAATCTTGATTGCGTTTTCCATTTTGCCTTTTGCAAATCCGGGATGCGTGCTTACGCCCTGGATGGTGATTTTCGCACCGTCGGCAGAAAATGTTTCATCTTCAATATGGCCCGCAGTGGCTCCATCCATGGTGTAACCGAAATCGGCACCCAGCTTTTCCATATCCGCGTTGTCCACACCGCGACCAATTTCTTCATCGGGTGTGAACAGGATGCGAATTGTGCCGTGCTTGATTTCCGGGTGCGTGATCAGGTGATGGGCCGCATCCATGATTTCTGCTAACCCCGATTTATTGTCTGCGCCGAGCAATGTTGTTCCATCCGTAGTGATGATCGTATTGCCGATCTGCGTTTTCAAATCCGGGTGCTCGGCAAATCTTATCACCTGCGATTTATCGGCAGGAAGTACAATGTCTTTGCCGTCGTAATTTTTCACGAGTTGCGGCTTCACGTTTTCACCGGTGCAATCGGGTGATGTGTCCATGTGCGAACAGAAACAGATCACCGGAACTTTTTTCGTGGTGTTCGACGGAATGGTTGCGTAAACATATCCGTGTTCGTCCAGGTGCGCATCGGAAATTCCCATGGTGAGCAATTCTTCCACGAGCACTTTGCCAAGATTTTTTTGCTTCATGGTCGACGGACAGGTCGGTGAAGCGGGATCGGATTGGGTGTCGATGGTTACGTATTTCAGGAAGCGATCGGTAACTGTGTATTTCATTTGTCAGGTTATTGGGTTTATTAGTTTCTGGTTAGTGCTTCGAACCAGAAACTAAAAACTTTTTTAAACTTCTTTTATCATTTTAAATGCTCCGCCGAGATTCTCAATAATATCCCCCGCAATCATCGACTCCTGTCCCCGCGTTGAAGCGGCCATATCTCCGGCCAGGCCGTGAAGATACACACCGGCAATGGAAGCATGAACAGCAGAATATCCCTGCGCGAGAAAGGATGCAATAATTCCGGTGAGTACATCGCCGCTACCAGCAGTAGCCATACCGGGATTTCCGGAAGAATTAAAAAACACGGCCCCATCGGGTAAAGCAACAGACGTGTGCGCGCCTTTCAACACAACGACCACTCCGTTGCGTTGCGCAAATGCCTGTTGTGTTTTCATGCGTTCAAACCCGGAAGTATGCGCTTGCGTGAGGCGATCAAATTCGCCGGGATGCGGTGTAAGAATGGTGTTCTTCGGCAGGTATGCGATCCATGTTTTATTGGCCGATAAAATATTCAGCGCATCTGCATCCCACACCATCGGGCCGGTGTATTCATTGAGCAAAAGACGCAATGTGCTTTCGGTTTCTTTGGCTGTGCCCAATCCGGGACCTACACCGAGCGCGTCGAATTTATTGGCAGGAATTCTTCCGCCGATGTGTTTGGCTTCATCTGCAGTAATCACCATCGCTTCGGGAACAGCTTCCTGCATCACGTCGCGGCTGATCTGCGGAACGAAAGCAGTTACGAGCCCGGCTCCGCTTCGCAATGCGGCGCGTGTACACAATACCGCAGCCCCGGTTTTTCCTTCTGAACCGGCAGCAATGAGTGCGTGTCCAAACGTTCCTTTGTGATGAAATTTTCCGCGTTCGTGCAGGATCGCTTTCACCGTTACATGCGTGGTGAAATGAAACCACGTATCGGCATTCGCGAGAAAAGCCGGATGCAGACGAATATCGAGCACCGCAAATTCTCCAACGTACGGTGCGTTTTCCGCGAAGAAGAAACTCAGTTTAGGAAACTGGAATGTGAGCGTAAAATCGGCGCGGACAATGTGGTGGTATGAATTCGATGTATTGTCGTCGCAGAACAATCCCGACGGAACATCGATGGCCACTTTGATGAATGGTGAAACGTTCATCGTGGCAATAGCCTCTGCGGCAATACCGGAAACTTCGCGGTTGAGCCCGGAACCAAAGAGTGCATCGACCACAACAACTTCGCGCTGCGCCAATGAATTCCGCAACGAAAAATGCGCGGTGAATTCGTCCACGCGGATTTGTTTTTGGTCGCGGAGCAATTCAAGATTGCGTGCAAAATCTTTCGGGTCTTCTTTGGACGGACGAACGATTTTCACTTCCACTTTGCGTCCGGCTTCGAACAGATGTCGTGCAATACACAATCCATCACCACCATTGTTTCCATTGCCGCAGACGATGATGAATGCCGTACCGGCTTCAAATTTCTTCAGCAACCAATCGGAGCACAAACGAGAAGCCCGTTCCATCAGATCAACTGACGAAACGGGCTCGTTCTGTATAGTATAAAGATCGGCCTCCCTGGTTTGTTCTGCAGAAAGGACTTTCATCGGATTACATTGCTGCCATCAACACAAGAAGGAGGATGAGGACTACTGCACCCTGGATACTCAATCCAACGATTGCGCAGGTACGTCCGCCTTTGATCTTCTTGATCGATGCTTCAGTGTATTTTCCTGGATTTGCATTCACATCACTCATTGCTCCGCCTGACATAGACAGCGCAATAATGTTGAGGATCAATCCCACGATTCCGAAAACGAATGTGCAGATCAGTCCGATAATGCCCAGCGTATTGATGGAAGCCGCTTTCGGGTGGTCAATTTGTCCGCCGAAAGCACCACCCTGTTGCTGCTGGTATCCGCCTGGTGCCTGCTGGTATGGGTTAGGATTTGAATAGCCTTGCGGTGGAGGCGGAATAGTTGGGTTGTTGTTTTCCATGTTGTTTGTGTTTACGGGTTAAAGATGTGTATTTGTTTTATTATAAAAGATACGAGTACAATTGTTGTTGAAACGATGTATGAATACTGAAGCATTTTTGCACCGTTCCTGAACTTGAACCGGAGATGAAAACCGAGCAGGACAAGCGTGAAAAGTATCGGTAACAACGCCGGATACATTTTCAGGCTTTCCACAAAGTTTCCCTTCATCAGTTCAATGATTGAACGCTGCATTCCACACCCCGGGCATTCCATTCCAAAAAACACTTTGTTTGGACACGCGAGGAGATGGTGCTCCAGCCATTCAATCCAGCTCATTGGTCAGATCAATACATATTGTTCCAAAGCCCGCCGCTCATCATGGCGCTGCCCAGGAATGCAAACATGCAGATGATGTAGATCATGTACAAACCGGAGAGAATCGTCCCGATGATTGCGCAGATCTTTCCGCCCTTTGCATTGTTATATGATGAAGTGGTGAACCCCGCAGGATTCGCCTGGTATTCGCGCATTGCTTTGTTTGCCATAACCAGTGCGGCAATACCACAACCCAGTCCAATGATCCCGTAACACCAGCAGGTGACAATGGAAACGATCCCGAGCACGAGAATAGCCGTAGCATTCGGCACATCGCGCTGCATGCCCATTGGGTTTTGCTGGTATGGATTATTGCCATAAGGATTTTGCCCGTAAGGGTTCTGTCCGTATGGGTTATTTGGCGGGCCCGGAGGCCCTGGAGGATTCGGAGGAAAAGGAGGGTTGGTGTTTGACATGATTCTTAATGAGTTTTGAGGGGCTAAAATAGGAAAAAACTGACAGTCCCGGGTTGAAAAAGTTCCGGGTTTCGGGTTCGTTCTACGGAGGCCGGAACCCTGAACTTTGAACCCGAAACAATTAAGTTCATTGCTGTATATTTGAAAAAAACTCAAACCCATGGACTATAACAACCCGAATCAAGGCCACCAGCAGCCAAATTACCAGCAACCCGCTCCTGCGGATGATGTTACGCGTGGAAAAACCGTCGGAATCCTGAGTTATTGCACCCTATTGGGATGGATTGTGGCCATCATCCTTCACCAGCAGGACAAAACCAAATTCGGGGCATTTCATTTGCGCCAGGGATTGGGGCTGTTTATCACCTGGCTGGCCTGTGCCATTATCATTGGCATTACATCTCCCCTGTTCGGATTTCTGTCACTGTTCCTGCTGCCTCTTGTGGCTATTGGAATTCTCACTTTACTCGTGATCGGACTGATCAATGCGATCAATGGAAAAATGACTCCGGCGCCGATTGTGGGTGGGTTGAGTGAGAAGATACTTGCGGGGATACAATAATGTGCTGATGTGCTAATAAGTTAATGTGCTAATGCGTGTATCGAAGATAGCGAACACAATGATGGTTTATGGTGTTCCGAAAACAGGTTTAACACACAGTGTGCCACCCATTAGCATATCAGCATATTAACTTATTAGCATATTGATCTTAAGCACTTGTTTCAGCAAAGGCGCCTTGCCGTCGTTGGTGATTTTCCATTTCGCGAGCGGAAGTTTTTTCATATCGGGCCATTGGCGGGCCATGCGTGCGCGGACTTCGTCTTCTGAGATTCCGTCGCGTTTCATCACGCGTTGAATGCGGACCGCATCGGGCGCGGTAACGAGGATTGTTCCGTCGAGGTGTTTGTCAATCCCTGCTTCGAAAATAATGGCCGCTTCTTTGATCACGAATTTTGCATGCGCATGAACGACGCAGAACTTCCCGAAGGCTTTGCCCACGGCAGGATGAACAATTTCGTTGAGCTGTTTCAGTTTTTCAGGATCGTTGAAGACAATTCCTGCGACTTTCTGACGGTCCAATGTACCATCGGGCAGGAACACATCACCGAGTAATTTGCGCATCGCTGCCTGAACTTCCGGATCGGAATTTTGTAAATCGCGGCCGGCATCATCGGAAGAAAAAACCGGAACTCCCAGGTGACGAAAAATTTCAGCAACGAAAGATTTTCCGCTGCCGATTCCGCCTGTGAGACCGATTTTTTTCATGGAGTGAAATTACGGTAAAAGGTTTTAATGTGATGTCTGGTGGTACCACGTGGCATCACAATGACCCGCCTGAAAAGGCGGCGGACAGCGTCCTTCGACAAGCTCAGGACAAGCCTGCGGCAGCATGGAATTTTTCTTTTTGATCTTCGTAGCCTATGGCTTACGCCATATGCTACGAAGGTTTCGCCCCTACGGGGCTCCGCCGCAATGGAATTGTTTTTTGCATTTGCATAGCCTATGGCTTACGCCATAGGCTATGCAGGTTTCGCCCCTACGGGGCTCGGTTGAGGTGGAATTGCTTTTTGAATTACGGGACTCCTAAATTCAAAAAAGGCTTGATGGACGGTGGTGTCTCAGTTTGGCCATTGGGGATTTTTGAAAACCGCTTAAGCGGTTGAATGTTTAGTACCGGTAAACCAGCTCAACGGTTTTAACCGTTTCCATGCCACAAATCTTAACTGATTTCAAACTGAGACACTACCTGATGGACTGCCGTGTAAAAACTTCGGCGTCAGTATCAGTGTCTCTATTCTTGACACTCATACTGACGCCGACACGTATTGAAAGTATACTTCTATTTCGTTTTTACAATCCGCTCCTGGTCCAAAAGTCCTTCGGAACCAACGAGACGTACCATGTAAACACCTTCTGCAAGTTCAGATCCGAATGAAACTGTTCCGTTTGCGTTGGTCAGTGTAGTCACTGAAACAACACGACCGGCCATATCCACCACTTCGATGTACGCCGATCCTGCCTGCTCTGCCGGAATAGAATAGGTTACCTGTGCATTTCCGTTGAACGGGTTCGGGTAAACACTCATTCCACCTTCAGCCAGTGAAGGGGATTGTACCGACAATGCGTTCGAATCTGCAACCATGAAATTATCGAACGCACCTTCCACCAAATGTCCGCCCGCGAAATCACGGACTTCTACGATAAGGCGCATGGTGGACGTAACGGTGATGTAATTCTGCAGGCGATAAGAACGATTCACCCATGAAGAGTTGTTCGCTGAGTTTCTGTGTACTTTTTCAAGAACAACAGTGTCTGATCCGTTTTCAACGCGGATGTACATCGTGTCGTTCGGGTTTCCGCTTCCGCCGTCGTTGAAGAACCAGCGGCTGTAGTGAACCCACGCATCTCCATAGGTACTCAGGTCCATCAGCGGTGAAGTAAGAACGGTATTGCCGTTATCTACATCGTCCTGTGATGCGCTGCCACCACCGTTACCGGTTACGTAGCATTTGTCGGTGCAGTCATTGTTCACGTCTGCGTCCGGATTGGCATCATTCGGATTATTGTACGTGGTTCCGATTGGCTCTCCACGTTCCCAGCTTCCGCTTGAAGCGTTTCCGACAACCGTCCAGCCGAGATCAAAAGTGAATTCATCTTCGTAACCGCTGTCGAGCTGGATGTTCAGCAATCCACTGGTTGCAGTAGCGCTATCCTGGTAACAAGCCATTTCGTATCCCCAGGCAGCGGCAGCAACATCATACCAACCTGGGATCACTGTGCAGTTTGTGAAATCACCGCTTCCGTCGCTCGTAAACAGGTACGAATTGCTTGCATTGGAAACCTGTACCGGCACAGCAGGAATTGCCGTAGTTGATGTTGCATCTTCCACATGGCCGTTCAGTGTGAAACCGCCTGGTGAGTACATCGCTACGTTAAAGAAATTAACCTGTCCGGGTACAAACGCTACGTTGTTATAAACAACAGTCTGGTAACCGGGCTTGCTGAATGTTACGGTGTATGTTCCGGGAGTAGGTGTTCCTGTTGCGAATTCTCCGTTGATGTTGGTTGTTGTGGTAACGTTCACCGTAGAAATGTTCACGGTTACACCGGTGAGCGGAGTTCCGCACAAACTGTCGTAAGCAGTTCCTTCGAGGTAACATGCACGTACGTACGTTGGTGAGAAAACGAACAATCCTTCGTCAATGTTCGAACAAACGATTGTTCCCGAATTGAAGAACGGAAATACACCCCAATCACCATTAAATCCGTTTCCGCTTCCGTTGTACGTATCGTACCAGCCTACGTGAACCAGGTTGTGCGGACGCGTTACATCCGTAATTACAAATCCGTCGCGGTACCAGGATGTAACTGCCCAGTTGTTCAGGATGTGTGTGTTGTGCACGATCGACCCGGAATTCGGATTCCACGATTGAATACGGTCCAATTCCTGGATGTTACCGGGGTTGGAAATGTCGTACGACGCGAGGAATGAATTCGTGTTTTCATCGGTTGTAAACAGGTAATTTCTGTCGTCAGACAACCATGTATTGTGCGTGAATGCCGTTGGTGTTGTAGTTATTGAAAGTACGTTTGGTGCACTTTTATTTGTGCAATCCACGATCGCGAAAGTTCCGGCGTAAATGTGGCCGGCATACAGCGTGTCGTTGTCAACATATCCATCGTGAACGTATCCGTTCTGATCGTACCTGCCTGCGTAAGTAGGATTGTACGGATCGGTATTGAGGTCGAGGAAAATAGCACCCTGTGCACCAATGTTTGTTCCGAAGAGATAGCAAAATCCTTTGGTCGTATCAATGTGCAAAGCGTGTACAGTGCTCAATTGTCCTGCAATTGATCCGTCGCCTGTGTAGGTGTGAAATGTGTACGCTCCGGGAGTCGTTGCGGGAATTGCAGAAAGATCAACAATCTGGAGAGCACCACCACTACCTTCTGTGGTTACGAAAGCGTAGTTCTGGTAGACTTTGATTTCTTTCCAGAGACTGGCGACCATCGGAATCTGAACGATCTGCACCACGTTTGTGGGAACAGTAATATCCACGATGATCATTCCGCTTTCTCCGCCAAGCAAAGCATATTCATTGCCATTGGGAGCAGTGTAGCCACAGATATTGGCAAGCGTTTGTCCGCCCGGAGTTGCCAGCTGGTCAGCCAGCGTAACGTTCAGATTGGATTGCGCGAATAATCCGGCAGTCACAAATAATGATGCGGCTGCAATTTTCAGTCGTAAACCTTTTTTCATTATGATTTTGGTTGAATTAGCGATATTGAATACAAGCAGGTCCAATAGCGATTGGACGAATATCAAAGTTGGCGAAAAAATTTGGGTCGGTCAAGGAGATTAGACCAATGGGGTGGGTTCAGAGACGAATAAAAATGGAAGTTCCTGAATAATCTTTCAAGGTCTTTGAGACCTTGAAGGTCTGGTAAACATTTGATCAGACCATGAATTTTAACGTAAACCTAAATTTTTTAGTTTTTTCGATTGGAATCCACCCTCATTTCAATCTTCTTGTTTCCTTTTCAATCGCCTTCGCGATCTGTTCTTCAACCGGCCACAGCGGCAAACGAACATCAGCCCGGCATAACTTCTGCGCTTCCAGTGATACTTTCACCCCACCCGGGCTTCCGTCGCTGAAGAAAAGCTGCGTGACCTTCATCAACTGGTAATGCAAAACAGCTGCTTTTTCAAACTCTCCTGCGAGAGAAAGGCGGACCATTTCAGAGAATTTTTTCGGGAACGCATTGGCCACAACGGAAATTACTCCTTGTGCACCGGCAGCGATCAATGGAAGTGTGATGAGATCATCACCGGAAATCACCAGGAAATCTTTTGGACGATCCTTGATGATGGTCATGATCTGTTCAAGATTTCCGGATGCTTCTTTCATCGCCACAAGGCGCGGAAAATCCTGAGCGAGCCGGAGCGTTGTGTCCGCAGTCATGTTCATGCCGGTCCGTGCGGGAACGTTGTACATGATCACCGGAAGCGGAGACGATTCTGCAACCGCTTTGTAATGCGCATAAAGTCCGCGCTGGTTAGGCTTGTTGTAGTATGGCGCGACAGAAAGAATGGCGCTCACACCCGAAAAGTCGGTGTGTTCGAGTGCTTCGGTCACTTCCTGCGTGCTGTTCCCTCCTACGCCGTATACAACGGGCAGGCGGTCTTTAGCAATCTTCAGGGCATGTTTGAGCACTTCCGACTTCTCTTTCTTTTTCAGCGTCGGCGATTCGCCGGTAGTTCCCATGATAACGAGGTACTCGCATTTTCCCTTGATGATGTGATTGATCACATTCGTCAATGCAGGAAAATCAACTTTGCCGTCTTTACGGAAAGGCGTTACAACTGCGACACCGGTACCTGTGAGTAAGCTTTTCTTCGAAGCCATGTGGGAATATTTGAAGCAAAAGTAACGCAATTGCGGGTGGAAGAATGGGCCGTTGATTAAGTGTTCATAAAAACTGTTTGGGTGAAGAAAAGTTAGCCTCAAGTTCAACCCGGAAGGTTAAAATTTACCACGGCGACACGGCGGCACGGCGCTCAATATTTGATAACCATTGCCCGCGCGGCACAGCGACTGGAAAATATGACTGCGTGATATCAATGCCCAAACATCAAATAAAAAATCAATGAGCGAAGCGAATTACTCCGTTCGCCGTGCCGAGCGGGTAACGCTTGAGCAATGCGCCGTGCCGCCGTGGTGAAATATTTCAGGTCAGGTATACGCGGTAACTATATCCAGAAAATCTTCCCGCGGTATCATCTCCGCCCCCAACGATTCCAAATGTTCCGTATAAACCTGGCAATCGATGACCTTTCCACCTGAGTTGAAAAACGTTTCTGCAAAAGTGATAAACGCAGCCTTAGAGGCGTTCGAAACTTTGCTGAACATCGATTCTCCGAAGAAACAGTTCCCGAGACGAACTCCATAGAATCCACCAACGAGCTGACCGTTTTGCCAGGCTTCTCCGCTCATGGCATAACCGGCTTTGTGCATCTCAACGTATGCCGATTTGATCTCGCTGCTGATCCACGTGCCGTGCTGTCCTTTGCGTTTGATCTTCGAGCAGCGTCCGATCACTTCTTCAAATGCGTTGTCGAAACTGATTTCGAAATCGCCGCGCGTAAGCAGTTTGTTCATGCTGTCGGAAATTTTCAGTTGACCGGGCAGAATCACAAAACGCGGATCGGGGCTCCACCAGAGCACAGGTTCGCCTTCGTTGTACCAGGGAAAAATTCCGGAACGGTAAGCGAGTAAAAGTGTTTCAACGGAGAGCTTGCCGCCAATGGCGAGAAGACCTTCGGGATCGGCGGTGGTGACGGGAGGAAAGGTGGTGATGTGATTGGGTAAGAAATGCACGGCACAAATTTACAAGGATTGGAGTCACCGGCGTCTGTCCTTTGCCATTCCTCGGCTCCACTCGGTCTGACAAGCGGTTTCAGTAAACGTTTACTGTTTGAAGAACGAGTCCACGCGTCTCGCAACAGGACTTTTGATCGTGTTCACTTGTCAGACCGAGCGGAGCCGAGGTTGACAAAGCCGTGCGATACTGACACTGACACTTCTACTCCTTAGCCGGTTTATTGATCTTCAGCAGGTACGTATCCACTTCCCGCAAGTACGCCTTGATCCCACTTTCTTTGGAAACCGAAAGCAGCATATCAAACGGCGTGTCTGCATCTTCTTTGTAGTGCCCGATTTTGAATTTGGCCGCGGAGTTGAAGGCGATGTACCGCAACGCAATCGTATCTTTCAGGTTAAGATCGATGTAGATGTCGTACGGTTCTTCCAGGAAATTGGAAACGATATGACCGGAAGGTTTGCCCCACCAGGTGAATGCTTTTTCATTGATGAAATCGTAATCGACCTTGGAATACTGAACGGCCGGTTCCTGTTTGCCTTCGTAATAGCCAATGACTTTTACTTTTTTCTTCAGCTCGCGGAGGTAGATGACGTATTTCTTGAGCAGCTCGAAATCTTCGGGCGTGGTGTACTGGAAAGCAATCCCAATTGTCTTCGCATCATCGAGATTGAAAACCTGTTTCTGTCGCGACACACGATCTGCATCCTGGCGGATTTTCGTCAGGGCCAACTTTTTGCGGATCGCGTCAAAAAAGGACATTATTTTTCAATCAGTTTAAGAAGGTCTTCTTCCGAAATAATGGGAACGCCCAGCTTTTCCGCCTTGGTTCTTTTTTCTGGCCCCATATTATCTCCAGCAACAAGATAAGAGGTTTTGCCGGAAACAGAACCCGTGTTCTTTCCACCGTTCTGCTCGATGATGTTTTTGATCTCATCCCGCGAGCGTGAAAACACACCCGAAACGACGAAGCTTTTTCCTTCAAGCGCGTCACCTTTCAGCGACAATTGCTCAGCGGAAAGTTCCATCTGCAATCCCTGGCGTTTCAGTTCGTCCACGAGGTCGCGGTGTTTCTGAACCGTAAACCATTCGCAGATGCTTTCTGCGAGAATACCACCCACTTCCGGAACTTCGATCAGTTGTTCTTTCGTGGCTGCCTGCAAAGCGTCCATGCTTCGCAGCGCCTGTGCAATTTTCTTCGCAGTGGTTTCACCCACGTGACGGATTCCCAATGCAAAGAGCACGCGTTCAAAAGGAACATTTTTCGATTCTTCAATTCCGGCCAGCAGATTGTTCACCGATTTTTCCGCCATGCGATCGAGTTCGAGCATCTGTGCTTTCTTCGTGTGCAGCGAATAAATGTCGCCGATGTTCCCGATCAGTCCGGCATCGTACAGCTGGCCAATCGTTTCCTCACCGAGCGAATCGATATTCATCGCACGCCGGCTGACAAAATGCTGGAACTTTCCTTTGATCTGTGGCGAACAACCGTCTTCGTTCGGACAATAATGTTTCGCTTCACCCTCTTCACGAACGAGTCCGGCTTTACATTCCGGGCAATGCGTGATGAACTCAACAGGTACAGACTTCGGATCGCGCACAGTTAAATCAACGCCCACAATTTTCGGGATGATCTCTCCGCCCTTCTCGACGAAGACTGTATCGCCAATACGAACGTCAAGTTCACGGATAATATCTGCATTGTGCAGCGACGCATTCTGAACCGTTGTTCCGGCAATGACTACCGGTTGAAGATTCGCTACGGGTGTTATCGCACCGGTTCTTCCAACCTGGTAAGTAATGGCGAGTAATTTTGTTGATGCCCGTTCGGCTTTGAACTTGTAAGCAATTGCCCATCGCGGTGATTTCGCTGTGAAGCCAAGCGCTTTCTGCTGTTCATAGCTGTTTACTTTCACGACGATTCCGTCAATATCAAAACCAAGACCGGACCGCTCTATGTTCCACTTCTCAATGAATTTCCGGACACCTTCGAGGCCTTTCACGAGTTGCGTGTACACCGGAACATTGAATCCCCAGCTACGGGCAGCTTCGAGGCTTTCGAAATGCGTTTTGAATGGAATATTTTCTCCGTACAGCGTGTACATGAATGCATTCAGCTTTCGGGATGCAGTCACCGCAGAATCCTGCGACTTCAACGTTCCCGCTGCAGAATTTCTCGGGTTGGCCAGCAAGGCTTCTCCGGCTGCTTCTTTCTCTTTGTTGATGGCGTCGAAAACAGAACGCAGCATCAGGATCTCACCGCGGATTTCGAATTCGGGTAGAAAATTTCCCTTCAGTTGCAACGGAACGGAACGTATCGTGCGGACGTTGTTCGTTATGTCATCGCCCTGAACACCGTCGCCGCGCGTTACCGCCTGTTTGTATTGTCCGTTTTCGTAACGGATACCGATTGCAACACCGTCGTATTTCAACTCGCAGACGTATTCTACTTCGTCCGTTCCGAGTCCCTTCTTTACGCGCTCGTGAAAGTCAACCAGTTCTTCGTCGCTGTACGTATTTCCCAACGACAGCATCGGGTAACGATGCTTCACCGTCTTAAATTCTTTCGTGATGGTTCCACCTACCCGCTGCGAAGGAGACTCGGCGGAGAAAAACTCGGGATGTTCTTTCTCCAGCGCAATTAATTCTTCCAGCTTTTTATCGAATTCGAAATCGCTGATCGACGGTTCTGCCAGAACATAATACTTGTAATTATGGTCATCGAGTTCCTTGCGAAGGGCTTCGATCTTTTTTTGTGCTTCCACTTTATTCATAACAAATAAAAATTCAAAAATCAAATTGTCAAAATTCCGCTAGTGGCTCAGTTTGAAATAATTTATTCAATGTCGCAAGAACGGAAAACGGTTGAAACCGTTTAGCAAATCCGCTATCTCATTGTCGGGGGCTTAAGCCCCCGGCAATGAACAACCCCAGATCGTTCAACCGCTTAAGCGTTTTTTGATAGCCAAAATGAGCCACTACCAAAGTTCCAAAGCAACGCGTGTTATTTATCGGGACCTTTGAATATTTGATCATTTGTTTTTTGAGATTTAGTCTTTCGATTCACGGTCTTTGACTTTCACCGCAGGATTTCCCTGGTAAATCGCCCACGGTTCAAGATCGGAAGTGGCGATGGATCCCACGGAAAGAACAGCGTGTGTTTTCATGGTCACGCCGGGACAAACCACCGACTTCGCTCCTACCCATGCACCATCTTCGAGCACGATTGGTTTTACAACCAGGTCGAATGTTGGTTTCGCGTAATCGTGATTGCCGGTGAGTAAAAATCCGCCCTGCGAAATGCAGCAGTTGTTTCCGATGCGCACCCAGGTAAGATTATCGATCCACGCGTGTTCACCGATCCAGGTGTAATCGCCTACTTCAAGGTTCCACGGATATTTGATGTTGACGTTTGGTTTCACCACAACGCCCTTCCCGATTTTTGCACCGAACAAACGCAACAGGAATTTTTTAAATCCGGAAAACGGAAACCGCGAATTCACAAAAACAGAACTCAGACGGTACCACAAAGCACGCGAGATAACACTTCCTCCCGGTTTAAACCAACTGTTATTGTACCTCGACAGGTCTGTATTTTCCTGTTTCATATGCTCAAATATACGATCCATCACCCATTGCGTGGAAATTTAGACGGAATTCCTATTTTGCATGTACGTATGAAATCAACTTTACGCGTGCTTGTTGTGAGAATGTTGCTGTGCTGCTTTGCTGTGGCATTTGCAGGCATTCCACTGTTTGCCCAGAAAGCCAAGGCAGATAGTTGTGAGGCCATCCTGAAGAAAAATCCGGAGGATCGGAAAACGCGAAAGACGTACATGGCCGCGATCCGCAAGATCAATCCCGACAGCGCTGCGCAAATCTGTATCGACAAAGCGTTTGCAGCTGAAAAAAGCGGGGATGTCCGTTCGGCTGGCGAATGGAATTATTACGCCGCATTGTGTTACGACCAGGCGCAAAAAAATAAAGAGGCAAAAATTTATTTTCAAAAAGGTGTTGATCAATTGGAATCCGTGAAGGATACTTTCTGTCTCGACGATTGCCAGAACGGGTACGGATACCTTCTCCAGCGGACGGGCGAATTCAAGGATTCCAAAAAATACCTCGACGCATCGCTGGCGTACCGGGAATTTGTGAATGACACCGACGGAATAGTCGGATCTCTTTTGCATCTCGGTCTGCTGTACAACAGTATGGGCGATTACACGCAGGCGCTGGATCATTATTACCGGTGCCTCGAATACGCGAAGTTCAATGAAGATTCGGATCCCGGAATGATGGGTAAGATCATGAACAACATTGGCGCAGTGTACATGAACCAGGTAAAGTATGATGATGCGTTGCGTTTCTACCGCCAGGCGATCGTGTACAAACAGAAAGCGGGAAATAAAAAAGACCTTGCGAGTACGTATAACAACATTGGTTCGATCCACGAGGCGCGTGGTGATTACGACAGCGCTTTGTACTATTTCAGGATCTCGTTTGACCTGAGAACCGAGGCGGAAGATTACCGCGGACTGGGGATCGTTCACAAGAACATGGGCGATTGTTATTTCCTGCAGGGCAAATTCAAAGAAGCAGAAGAAAATTTTGAGCTCTCGCTGAAATACCGCGAACGGGTGAACGACCAGGCCGGGATTACGAGCACGTGGATCGCTTACGGAAAACTCCGGAATAAACAAGGCAAATACAATGAAGGTGTTGAATACCTGCTCCGCGGAGATTCGCTTGCAAAAGCTACCGGCTCATTGAGTCTCGAGCTCGACGCGGCACTCGAACTCTGGTCGGTATACAGGAACATGGGGCTACCGGATATAGCCTTAAAGTATGCGGATGTTGCGATCAATCTGAAAGACTCGCTGCTCAATGAATCTTCGGCGCGCCACAGTGAAGAAATGCGTGCGCGTTACGATATGGATCAGCAGGCGAAACAACTCGAGGAATTGAAACTCCAGCAGCGAGAAGATGCGATCAAGTCTGAATCGGAACGATCGTTCTTCAAACTGCTCATTATCGCTGGCGTGGTTATCCTCATCCTGGTGGTTGCATTTTTTCTTGTACGCGCAAGGGAAAACCGCAAATCGCAGAACCGTTTGCAGTTTGCGTACGACCAGATTGAAACGAAAAACAAAGACATTACAGACAGTATCCGCTATGCCAAACGGATCCAGCAGGCTATTCTTCCGGATGACCATTCATTGAAACAGGCGTTCCCGGATAGCTTTGTTTTTTACCGGCCGAAAGACATCGTGAGCGGCGATTTCTACTGGTATCACCACACGAACAATGTTCAGCTGGTTGCCGTTGCCGATTGTACCGGCCATGGCGTTCCCGGAGCGTTCATGAGCGTACTGGGCGCTTCGCAACTGACTTCGGTGATTGCCGAACAAGGACAACTTGCTCCTTCACGCATACTCAACCTGATCGACGACGGCATTCGCCAGCAATTGCACCAGGATGGCTTGTCGGCCATGCACGACAGCATGGATATTGCTTTATGCGCTTACGACAAAACCAAACGCGAATTGACTTTCTGCGGCGCAAACCGTCCCATCATTATTTTCCGAAATACCGGTCGCCTGGAAATATTCCGTCCTTCCAAATATTCTGTGGGCGGTGATGCCGATCACCAGAAAATTTTCAAAGAAGAAGTGATCTCACTCAACGAAGGTGATTGCTTTTACCTCTTCACCGATGGATTCGCTGATCAGTTCGGCGGACCGAAAGGAAAAAAATTCAAGAGCAGCCGTTTCCGCGATCTGCTGACGCAGATTGCTGCGCAGGAAATACACAACCAGAAACGTGAACTGGAGGTGGTGTTCGATTCGTGGAGAGGGCAGTTTGAGCAGGTGGATGATATTTGTGTGATTGGTGTGCGGGTATAACCTCCGCGTTAAAAATTTACCACGGCGGCACGGCGCTCATTATTGTTCACCGCTACCCGTGCGGCACGCGATGGAAAATATCACTGCGCGATATCATTTCATAAACAGCATTCTGGTACTGGGTTAAATCGCGTAGCGATTTACTCCGCGCCGTGTCGCTGTGGTAAAAAAAATGCCACTCTGCTGATCCTCCATCACGTACAAAACAAGAATAGCTCTTAATATATAACTAGCTGATTCACAGAGAATCCCGATTCTGCGTATATTTGTCGTCGATATGGGTCCCGACCTACTACTGATTATTTTTCTCGTACTTCTGAATGCTTTCTTCGTTGCTGCGGAATTTGCCATTGTAAAAGTCCGCTCCTCACAAGTTGATCTCAAGATAAACCAGGGCAGTGCACGCGCACGGCTTGTCCGGCACATCATCGACCGCATGGACGGATATCTTTCCGCCTGCCAGTTGGGTATCACCATTGCCAGTCTCGTGCTCGGTTTCGTAGGTGAGCCATACATGACCAAGCTGTTCACGGCATTGTTTATTAAACTGGATATTACTATCAGTGAAAAAGTGATTCATACTATTTCATTGATCGTTGGCGTTGGTCTGATCACGATCATTCACATGGTGATTGGCGAACAGGTTCCGAAAACAATGGGCATCCGTTTCTCGCTGCAAACAGCGTTGATCGTGGCGTGGCCGCTGCGGATTTTCAATACCATATTTTCTCCGTTCATCTGGATGATCAACCGGCTCACGAGGCTCACGCTTCGTTTATTCGGAATCCACATGACTCCGGAGCACGAAGACATTCACTCTGAAGAAGAACTGCGTTTGCTGCTTACCGAGTCGGAAGAAGGCGGCGCGATCAAACAGTCGGAGCACGAACTGATCCAGAACGTGTTTGAGTTCGATGACCGCGTGGTGAAATCCATTCTTGTGCCGCGTACAAAAATTTCTGCGCTCGACGTAGAAACAGAACCGCGTGAAATTCTCGACCGCGTAATTGAAGAAGGATATTCGCGCATGCCGGTCTATCGCGATTCGCTGGATAACATCATCGGCGTGATCTTTACCAAAGATTTGCTGAAGCTGATGAAGCTGTCGCGCATGACCAAAGCCGACATCGAAGGAATTATCCGTCCCGCGCATTTTATTCCGCAAAGCAAACGCATCAACGATCTGCTTCGTGAATTCCAGACGCTGCATATCCAGATGGCGATTGTGACCAGCGAATTTGGTGGCATCACGGGTCTTGTGACCATGGAAGACGTGATCGAAGAACTTGTTGGCGAAATCCAGGATGAATACGATGAAGAAAAACCGGCCGTTGAGAAAAAATCGGACACGGAATTTATCGTGAACGCTATGGCTTCGATTTCCGACGTGAACGACGTATTACCGATTGCATTGCCGGAAAGTCCGCATTACGAATCTGTTTCCGGTTTGCTGAACTGGATGTTCGGGCGCATTCCTGCTGTGAACGAGAAAAAAGAATTCGGTGGGTATGAGTTCACGATCCTGAAACGTTTCCGTCACAGCGTTGACCTGGTGAAGATGGCGGTGAAGAATGATGATCAGTATGACACGCAGCCGGAATAACAGTGCGCAGTAGACCAGTGCGCAGTCAGGCGAACAGATTCCGGCTTAAAGAAATCAGTTTTTCATCACCGGTATATTTTCCTGCATACTTCTTAGCGCCTTCCGACCAGAGTTGGTATTCTGCATTGTTCATTGCGGCAATCTCATCAATTTTTTGTGCAAATGTTTCGCGATTACCGAGCGGAATATCCCAGCCCGCGTGATAATCGGGAAGATTTTTCCAGGGAGTCTGATCCGAAATCAGAACAGGCGTTCCGGCCTGCAACGACTCCAGGATAATGTGTCCAAAATTTTCTCCGAGCGTTGGATGAAACAACACGTCATAGCGCCTGAGCATTTCGGGTATATCCCCGGTAGCAATCGGCCCGTGAAATTCCGCTGATACATTGGCCGGAAGTTTTGATGCCAGGTACACGCAAGCGTCGTAATAATTTTTGTCGTAAGTCGGTCCCCAGAAATGCATCACTGCTTTTGACTTTACATGTTCAAGTGCTTCAAGCGAAAAAAGCATATTCTTCTCCGGGGCAATCCGTGCAATGCAGATCAGGCTTATCTCTCCCTCTTGTTTGGATTTCAATCCGCCATCACCGGCAACCGGCGCTTCTTCGTTTTTGCGTGGAAGATTTCCGGCAACGAGTACTTTCGCTTTGCTGCCAAAAACCACGCGGGTTTCGTTGGCTTCGTTGGCTGTAGTAGCATGAAAAGTGACAGCCGAAAAAATTCCTTTCAGTTTGGCATAAGCCAGGAACACTTTTTTCCGGATCGGTTTTATGGCCAGCGCGGAGGGAGCCAGCATTCCGCGAACCGCGAGTGTAACCTTTACTTCGGGCTTGTTTTTTTTGAGAAATTCAAGCGGCCAGATCGTAAACGGTTGCGACCAAATTCCATTCAGGTAAACGTGATCGTATTCTGTTTCCGTGAGCAAATGCGCAATCTCTCCGCGGTTCAAACGATCAGACGGAATGTAATACACGCGCGCGCCCGGAATCGTGTTATTCCACTGTCCCGCCTTCACGGAAGCATAAGGAATTGTTTCCGTGTAATCGGTATCGCGCGTGATCACAGAAAAATCAAATTCGCTCCCCAGGTGATCGATGAGATTCGCGCACGAACGCACCGGGCCACCGGCTTTATCGCCCGGCAGAAACCAGTCGATAAAGACCAGTATTTTTTTCTTCTCAGCCGGTGATTTCATTTTTCTTCATCCAATGACCGAGCACGACAAGATGCCAGAGACGCGACCAGGTTATGTATTTATCGTTTTGCAGGAAACGGTTCCAGAGATGCATGAGTTCGGTTTTGCGGACAACACCGGTATCACCCAAATAAATCAACTGGTCTTCGCAAAAAGTGCGGAGTTCCGTTTTCATCCATTCCTTCCATGGAAATGTGAATCCCATTTTGGGACGGTTCACAATTTCTTTCGGCAATAAATCCGCGAGTGAGTCGACCAATAATTTTTTTGGCGATGACGGATACTTCATTTCATCGGGCACGTTCAGCACAAAATTCACGAGCTCGTAATCCAGGAAAGGAACACGTACTTCAAGCGCGTGCGCCATGCTCATCTGGTCGGTATCGCGCAGTAAAGTATTCTGCATGTACGTGGTGATTTCCGCGAGCGATACCCTGCTCAGGAAATAATCGTCGTATGGCAATGCGTTGCTTCCGTAAACTGTTTCCAGTGCAGGAAATGAACGTTCGGAACGATAACCGATCAGCTGGTACGCGAGTGCATCGTTCATTACTTCGCGCGACTTCGGATACATGTCCGAGAAATTTATTTTCTTCAACGCAAGGACATCGGCAATTTTTTCGGATGCCACTCCGGGTCTTAGTTTTTTGAGCACCTTCCCTCCTGCTGCACGGGCAAACCGCGGAACTTTTCCAATCCACGATTGTTGCTCGAGCGAATAGGCACGTTTGAAAATATCGTACCCGGCAAAAAGTTCATCGCCACCCAACCCGGAAAGCGCCATTGTGATTCCGGCTTTCTTCGTTGCTTCAGAAACCACGTATGTATTCGGGCCATCGCCGCTCGGGTGATCCATAGCGTTCAGCGCTACCGGAAGCTCTTCGAGGAATTGCGAAGGTGTAACTACAATTTCATGATGATCGGTATTGAATTTCTTCGCCACCTGGCGTGCATAAACCGCTTCACTGAATTCCGAATTGTCGAAAGAAACGTTGAACGTTTTTACGTGGCTTCCGGAAATCTCCGACATCATTCCTGTTACGGCGGTAGAATCAATTCCTCCACTGAGAAATGCACCAAACGGTACATCAGCAACCAGCCTGCGTTCAACGGCAGATTTAAACAAAGCCCGCGTGGTACGACACGTTTCTGTGTACGACTTGGTGGTTAAGCTCTCGCGTGCTTCAGGCTTCCACCATTGTTTTATTTCCACACCAGCCCTGGTGATACGCATGTAATGTCCGGGCAATAACATGTGGACATTTTCCAGGATGGTATCCGGTGCATGTACTGTTTGATAACGCACGTATTCTTCGAGCACCGAGCGATTGATCTTTCTTTTCACCTTTCCGCTGGCGAGCAAACCGCGCACTTCGGAAGAGAAAACAAGATCTGTTCCGGTATTGAAATAATACACAGGCTTGATCCCTAAACGGTCGCGGACCACGAGCAGTTCGTGTTTGCTTTCGTCCCACAATGCAAATGCAAACATGCCATTGAACGCGCTGAGAAAATCAACTCCCCATTTGTTCCAGGCAGCAAGTATAACTTCAGTATCCGTTGATGTCTTGAATGCAAAGTCCGTAAGCTTCGCTTTCACTTCACGGAAATTATACATCTCTCCGTTGAAGACAATGGCCTGTTTCTTATTGGATGAAAACATGGGCTGGTGCCCGGCCGAAGAAAGATCAATGATGGAAAGCCGGCGATGACCAAGTGCTAATCCGGCAACAGAATACAGCCCTTCATCGTCGGGCCCGCGATGAGCGATACAGTCATTCATTGCCTGGACAGCAGCGGAAAAATCGCCCTGTCCCTGGAAATTAAATATGCCGTTTATGCCGCACACAGTGAGTTAAAGATAGGTAGTGTATTAGATTCAACTATCTCTTTGGGATAATAAAAATGGTAGTTACTCTCAAGACACTAAATTTAAATAACCACGGCGGCGCGGCGACACAGCGGATTGCCTATGTACAGCCCGCGCGAAACGGCGTGGGATAAATCGCTACGCGATCTAATATCATCAGAAGTCTGTTTGTGAAATGATATCACGCAATGATATTTTCCGTCCGCCGTGCCGCGCGGGTAGCGCAAGCAATACCGAACGTTATGCCGCCGTGTCGCCGTGGTTATTTTTTTACACGCGTAAAAGGCGAATATCCAGAATCGTGCAGCGTGATCCTCACGACCGGGGTATAAAACTCAAAAGCGTATTGGCCCAGCGTTCCGGATTTATTCCGGCGGCGAGTTCCGTACTCTTCCGGCCCATTTCAACGAGGTGCATGTCGGGCAATTCGATAACCGACTGCATGGCCATGATCAGCGAATCGACATCATTGGGCTTGAAGAGAAAACCATTTTTCCCATCCTGCAGAAAAGTATCTGCTGCGCCTACCGCGTTGCTGAGCAGCAATGGAAAACCGGCCGCGCCGAACTCCTGCACAACTACACCCCAGGGTTCCACGCGGCTGGGAAGAATAAATACTCCGGTGCGGTGCATGACTTCGTCCAGCTTTTCGGGTTGAATAAATCCTTCGTGTGTGATCGCCGGATGTTCAACCGGTTTGATATCGCCCACGCCCAGGCAAACAAGTTTCCAGTCCGACTCCTGCATTTGTTTCATGCGGATAAATGCATTCCACAATTCTTCAACGCCTTTGAAATCATAATACCGTCCGGCATAAATAAAAACATGCGGGAAGGAACGTTCTTTTTCCTGGCGCGCTTCATCATATACTTTGGTGAAGTGACCAACGTCGCAGGTGTAAAAACCGGTTTTTATTTTCTGTTTGGCGAAACCGAGTTTCTCCGCATAAATCATTTGCTGACGTCCGGGCACCCAGCAATCGGTGAAATACCGGAGAATGGTATAACGCGCAATCAATCGCGCAAAATGCTGCCGGAGTGTTCCCTGCCATTTGTTATCCATGGCGAGTACAACCGGAATTTTCTTGCGCCAGGCTTTGCACACGGCGAGATACGATTTGTCGGTCCAGCCGCTGCACAAAATAAGGTCCGGGTTAATTTCATCGGCGAGCTTCAGCAGTTTTTCAGTTGAAAGCTCATGCCGGTTGTACACATGAATTGATTTATCAAAATCAAAACGGAACGGAGCTTCCTCATTGACCGGCCAGCGGACCAGATGAATCTCAGCCTCCACAGCCGCCGCTGCCAGCGAAGCCAATGTGTACCCCGCCAGTTCGGTGTAGAGGATGAGAATTACTTTCCGGTTCCGTTGCTTCATGGTCTCACGTTGATGACGGTATCGTGCTGCTGTTCTCCTCGCTGCTTTCTTCGCTCTCTTCACCATTTTCTTCCGCCAGTTCCAGTTCTTCGGCTGCGGGGTCACCTACAATAGCCGGTGCGGAAATCAGTGTCATAATAATAACGCATTGTATGGTGAATGGATTGAGCGAAGCCGTGAGCCACGATTCGAAGAACGCACTGAAAAGAATGGCGAACAATGCTGGGATGGCGGAACGACAATGTTTCGCACCGGTAACGAACGACCGGATAAATGCAAAGAGGTAAAACATCAACCCAAAAAATCCGGTATCGAGCCAGAACGTGATGAAGGAATTGTGCGCATTGCCCTGGTGACCTTGGATAGAAAGAAAGGCGTAATTGATTTTATACAGGTTGTCGCCGTGTCCGATGCCTTTTCCGATCAATGGATTTTCCATGATCTTTTCCCATCCGAAATTCCAGGCGACCAAACGGCCCGAAGCATTCTCCAGTGTTTCGATCCGGAAGTACTCCTGCAGATCCAGAGAGACGATAATGCTGCCCAGGTTTGTAAGGATCAATTGGTATACGATGACAATTACGAGGAACGCAGAAATTCCCAGGAACGGAGATATTCTATAGAAATACCGGAAGAGCATAAAAATGCCGATCGTGAAAACCGCGTTCCGCGATCCGGAGAGAAAAATAGAAAGGAGAATTACTCCCTGGATCACGTACAGTTGCCGGCGCGTGAAAAGATCTTTCCGCATGTCGTTCGCAACCGTGGTAAGAATGAAAAACACGATGCAGAATAATCCTAACCCGTTGGGATTTCCGAGTATACCGGAATATCGGCCAGCGAGGGTGACAAAACCCGGAGAAATAAAACGGAAAATAAATCCGATCACGAGTAGCACAACACCTGTCCAGATAAATTTCCGGATGCTGTTTTCACCTTCCGTTTTCCACCCGTACACGAGGTAATTGGGAACCACCAGGAACAACAGGATGTACGACAACGTTTTCTGGGCACCGGTGAGAAGCACCTCACTGAAAATCAGGCAAAGGGCGGCCACCACGAAAAAAGGAATGAAACGAAACACCAGTCGTTCACGCGGAGCAAAAGCCGCCCGGTCTATAAGCATAAACACGGCAAGAATAACGAGGTAAATGTCCTTGATATCGGCGGCAAAGAGAAAAGTCTGTTGCCTGCTGTCGGAAAGCGTGAGGATCACAAAAAAACCAATCAGCATTTCGGTGTACATCTTCCGGCGCTGAAAAAGCAGGAGCGTAAGCGGAATAACTCCCCAGGTGACCGGAGCATAAATCGTACCGGCGAACACCCAGAAGAGCAGCACAAGAAGTAATGATCTTTCCGACTTTATGTAATCAAGCACCTTTTGACGTTTCTTGCTTGTAAAGTTAGCTTATGCCCTGAAATAGGAGCGGATACCGGAGAGTATTCGGTCGCATTCTTCGCGGGTAAGTCCTGAAAATACGGGAATACGCACCAGCGTATGCTTAAAGCGTTCCGCATTGGGGAAAGAACGCCCTTCGCTATTGAATTGTTTTCCAAAAGCGGATTCATGCAAGGGATAATAATGCAGGGCACACGTGATGCTGTTCTTTTTCATGTGGCCCATAAAATCATCGGCCTGTTTGGCTGCTGTGAACAGCAGGTAATAAATGTGCGCATTGTGTTGCTCATTCAGTACGAGTGGTAATCGCACATCACCCGACTTTTCGAAAGACTGCAGTTCATGGTGGAAATAATCCCATGCGGTTTTCCGCAGCTCCGTAATTTTTGCTGCGTGTTCCACCTGTGCGTGCAAAAATGCGGCCTGCAGTTCAGACAGGATAAAAGAACCGCCAATGGAAGTCCATTCGTAAAAGGGAACCTGCCCGGCTTCAAATGCTTCGCGGTTGGTTCCTTTGTTTCGGATGGCAGAAATACGCGCCGTGTATTTGTCGTTGGTCCAGGAGATCATTCCGCCTTCGCCGCAGGAAATATTTTTAGTGTCGTGAAAAGAGAAACAGGCCACATCGCCCTGCATGCCCACCCACGATCCATCATTGTTCTTTGAGAAAAAAGAATGTGCGGAGTCATCCACAATGGCAATTCCACGCGGTGCACAGAGTTGTTTTACTTTTTTCATGTCGCAACTCATCCCGGCGTAGTGCACCAGCACAACTGCTTTGGTGCGCGGTGTGATGAGCGCTTCCAGTACATCGCAATCGATGTTCGGATGGTTGGGTAAGCTGTCGGCAAATACAATTTTTGCGCCCAGGCAGGCAAACGCATTGGCCGTAGCCACAAAAGTGTATGACGGAATAATTACCTCATCGCCCGGACGGATTTCCAGGAAAAGCGCGGCAACCTGCAAAGCCGAAGTGCAGGAAGGCGTAAGACGAACATTCCCGTACCCGTGATTGACAATTAATTCTTCCGTCCAGCGGGCAGCCGTTCCCGGTCCCGACAAACGATTCGATTGGATCGCGCGATCAATGTTTGATAATTCATCACCGGTAACGTAAAATTTATTGAGCGGAGGTCAGTTCATACGTTGTTCGAAGTGACAGTTGTGCTTTTCATGAAGGCCAGCGTTTGGGCGCCCACTTTGTCCCAGGTAAAATATTCATCGACCTTCTGAACCGACCGCGATTTCCGCGGTGCGATACTGTTGTCACTGCAATTTATGATTTTTAGCAATACTTCATGAATGAGTTCCTCAGTTGGCTTATCGAGCAACCACCCGTTGTCGTCGCCCACCAGTTTGGCCACAGCGCCCACATTCGTAGCCACAACCGCAAGGCCCGAAGCCATTCCTTCGAGGATCACATTCGGCATTCCTTCCGAGTGACTGGGAACAACCAGCACATCGCAGCGGCGGTAAATTTCTTTCAGCGATTCCGCACCGGTGATTTCTCCGTGGTAGGTACATCCTTTAACCTGTTTGGTTGGAGGAATAGGTCCGATGAATTCAAAAACAAATTTACCCGGCGACTCCTGGTTCAACTTCCGGATCACCGCGTTCAGTTCTTCAATTCCCTTGCGGCGTTCATTTCTTCCTACGAAGAGAAAACGGACGGGAACATGAACAGGTAAGGCTTCTTTGGTGATCCAATCGGGGTTGATGCCACCGGGAATTTCCACGATGCGGTCGCGCTTTACGCCCAACGAAGCAATAACGTCGGTGATCTTTCCGCCATACGAAAAAAGATAATCCGCGTTCTTCACGTTGAACAGTACAGGAGATTGCAGCAGGAATTTTGATTTCATCCAGCTCAGCAGGCCGGGTTGTTCCTGGAACATTTCGTATCCGTGGAAGTTCACCCCTACCGGTGCAAATTCCTTGCCCTTGCTTTTTTGATTGAGGATTTCCCACGCGGTAAATCCTTTCGCGTAAATGAAATCTGGTTTTGCATTCCGCGACATGCGGTTGAATATCCTGCGGGAATATTCATACGATTCGCGGATGTAATGACCGGGTAAAGATCCGTACGCCGGAAATTCAATAACCTCGTTGGTGATCAATGCTTTTTCCTCTTCTGAAAAAGACGCGAGTTCGAGCGCGCCTTTTTTATTCGGATCGCAATGATACAGGTCTACATGCACGCCTTGCCCAACAAGATACTTGCAGAGGTAAAATGAATGGCGCTGCATCCCTCCGGTAACATACGGGGCAATTCCATCAGTAAGCAGGGCCACTCTCATTGCACGATATTTTTGTACGCCTGGATATAATTCCTCTTGAGAAAATAATCCTGGGCAAGTTGACGGTTGGCTGCACGGCGCTCATCGCTGATTGCAGGTAAAGCAGTAAGCTGATCTTTCACCACCGCGCCGCATCCGTGTTGCTGAACGAAGGAAGAAAAGTCGCCGAGATTTTCGGAGATGATCACGGAAAGTCCTGCTGCGAGGTATTCTGCAAATTTCACGGGCGATGCAACCTGATTGGTCACGGATTGTTCGCGGTACATCCAACCGTAATCACATGCTGCGAGGGCTGCGGGAACTTCCGTTTCGTCGAGCCACATGTGTTTCACGCGTTCCGGAAATTTTTCTTTCAATTTGAAATCCTCCGGCATCGTGCGCATGAGTAACGTGAGTTCTACGTTTGCGTTGGATTCAAAAACCGGCATCAGCAACGACGAAATGTGGTCGACACTTTGCCACTTCCCGTTCCCCCCGGCAAAAACGATGCGCGTAAGCGATTGTTTGTTCGAACCTGCAAGCGGCTGCGCCACGTGATGTGCAGACAACGTACACGGAATCACTTCCGCGAGATTTGCAATGAAGTCAAATTCCCTGTTCCAGTATTCCAGAAGCGCATTCGAAACCGCAATCTGGCAGTGGGAACCGGTCAGCGCAAGACGTTCAGTCGTGCGTATTTCATCCACCGGAATTTTCCCGGATGAAACATCGTATTCGGAAAACTCAGCAACATAAGCGCCGCGTGCATCAAAGCAAACTCTGACAGCAGAAGCTTCACGCGATAAAACACTTGCAAAAGGTCCGCGCGCTATGATTATGGTGGGTTCAAAAAGTCCAAGATAACGGCGAAGTAAAGTCGCATTCATTTTCCAGTTGCGTACGCCGGGCCACATGGGCAATACCACGGCATTGTCGAACTGCTCTTTGATTTTCTTACGGTTTGCAGAAAATTTTCGCAACGAAATAAACGAGATCAGTTGTACTTCTGCGCCGAATTCTTTTTTCAGGAATGCGCACGTGTCGGTTACCTGGGAAGTGAAAATGCCTCCGGGGAGATCATTGAATGTGACGTAGGCGACCCGACTCAATGGATTGTGCTTATTACCTCAAATATGCGTTCTGTTGCGCGACCATCCCAAAGCGGAGGAATTTCCCCTTTGCGGAAAGTTCCGTTCTCGATCTGGTTCACGCATTCCATAATCCCATTCATTTCAAACGGAAGCAGAACATTGGAACCGAGTGTCACTGTCACCGGACGTTCTGTGTTCGGACGCAAAGTAAGACAAGGCACCTGCCGGAAAGTAGTTTCTTCCTGTATGCCGCCGCTGTCGGTGAGAATGAATCTGGCATGAAGAATTAATTTCTGGAATGCGAAATAATCCAACGGCTCTGTGAAAATGATCCGGGAATTATCGCGGAACGATTTCTCGAGTCCGTACTGCTGCATAAATTTTACGGTACGCGGATGCACAGGAAATACGATGTCGTATTTCTCCGTTAAACGGGTAACGAGTTGCAACAGCAATTCGAGTCCTTCGCGTGTATCAACGTTTGAAGGACGGTGCATGGTCATCAGCACATATTTTCCGGGCTGCAGTTTGAGTGTATCCAGAACCGGGGCCGCGTCAATTTGTTTATCAAATGCCACCATGGTATCGATCATGGTGTTGCCTACGAAATGAATCGCAGTTTTCTTTTTTTCTTCTGCAAGGTGATCAAGTCCGCTTTGTTCGGTCACGAAAAGAAAATCGGCGAGTTCGTCGGTCACGAGGCGATTGAATTCCTCCGGCATGGTGCGGTCGTTGCTGCGCAACCCGCTTTCGATGTGTCCCAGGCGGATTCCCATTTTATTCGCAGTAATGGATGCGGCGAGTGTAGAATTTACATCGCCCACGACGAGCACGAGATCGGGTTGAAATTCGAGAAACACTTTTTCAAGCCGTACCATGATTTCCGCGATCTGCCCGTTCGGGGAACCGGGAGGAACGTCGAGAAAATAATCAGGGACGAGACCGAACTGCTGGAAAAAAATATCGGCCATTTTTCCGTCGTAATGCTGACCGGTATGAATGATCTTCAGGTCGAGGTCTGCGTACTTCGATGCCACTTCACGAAAGCGCGTTACTTTGATGAAGTTCGGACGGGTTCCTACGATAACCAGTATTTTTTTTACGCGGCTCATATTTCGGATGCGGTTTCGCTAATTGTTTTTAATGATGATGAATTGAAAACCGTTCGACTGTCTCAGGCATTCAACCTGGAAATAAAGTTTTGCTTTTCGTGATGCTTCAGCAGCGCTGAGTTTTTTTCTCCAGCGGTACAGGAAATACGTCATCCAGGATTTTACTTTGAAGATGGTGCGTATTCTCCACGCCAGGAAACCTCTCAGGTATTTGAATGGCAAAGGGTAATACAAAACCTGCTTGTGGTAATCGATGCCGAAACGTCCGCCACCGGAGATTTTATCCAGCCGCATTCCGTTGATCTTCGCGTAATGCTCCAGCGCTTTGAATGAAAGATGCGAGTATGATATTTCGTGGAAACACTCCATGAAAGCCGAGTACCCGATAAAGATTCCTCCGGGTTTTAGTACGCGAGCCACTTCTTCGAATGCCTTTCCCACGTTTGGAATATGTTCGAGCACCGCATCCATGATGGCCACATCAAAAACATTATCCGTGAACGGAAGATTTTCGGCATCGCCAACAACTGTATGCGCGCCTCCCTCAAACGGTTCAACACCGGTCCACTCCCCTCCTGCCGATTCAACAATGGCTTTATTCCTGCCGTAACCGCAACCGATATCCACTACTTTTTTTCCATGCGAAACTTCGCCGATATCGTAAAGCTGCTGGTTGATGAAGATCTCGCACGCGGGTGCCTGGTCTTCAATAGTCAGTTTACGGACACCTTGCCCAAGTGGTGGTTTTTGTTCACTCATACATTTTGCCTGTTGTTCTGGTAGCCGGCAACAGTCAAAGATAGGAAAAGCGGGGCGGAAAAATTGCTGTGTGAAAACGGTTGAAACCGTTCTGTAACTGTACTGGATTCATTGCCGGGGGCTTAAGCCCCCGGCAATGAATAGCCCATATACGTTTAACCGCTTAAGCGGTTTTCAGAAACGTTTTGCCTCGTGCTTCTATTTAAGCAGCCGGTTAAATTCACCAGCCATCTTGCGGGTGATTTCCTCAAAAGAAAATTGGTTGATGTACGCTGTATCCGCGTTAAAACGGAGCGCGTCATTTTCCTTCATCTTCACCAGTTCTGAGAGTTTGTTGGCTACGGCTTTGGTATCATACGGCGAAACCAGGATTCCCAACCCGGAGCGCAGCAGGATATCCGCACAATCGCCTCCGTTAGTCAGGCACAACACCGGTTTTCCGAGCTTGAGATACTCAAAAAGTTTTCCGGGAATGAAGAGTGTTTCACTTCCATCTTTACCGCACTCGAGCGGAAGAAAAAGCACGTCACATGTTTCGAGACGTTTTACGCTTTGCTCTTTGGACTGGTAGCCGCTGATGTTTACACAATCGTTCAGCCCCATGGATTTTACCTGCGCACCATTGTCTTCGTGAATGGATCCCCACAGGTCAATTTCAATACTGCCGGGAGAAATTGTATTCGATTTGATTCCTTCGGACAGTGCTTTAAACAGGTAATATCCCGAGCGTGTGCTGAAGTCGACATTATCTACCTGGTAGGTCCAGAACCAGTCTTTAAAAAACGATCTCTTCTTCCCGGGTTTTCCGGGATCAAAAGCCGCGAGCGAACCGGCATAACCTATTTTCAGTTTGCGGTCAGAACCCATTGGTGATCACGGTATTTTTTTCCGGAGAGCCGATGCCTCGCTGTAAAAAAAGTTTGTGCGTAGCGTTTGTATTCAGGATGATCTTATCGGCATCACCGAGAATTTTCTTTTCCATCCTGCGCGCCAGGTACCAGTGAAATTTTCCGGGAAAAAGCCATGCATACGCATCCGTGAACGGGTCCCGGAGATCGGCAACCCATTTGATTCCCAGGCGGCGTTTCAGTTTTCTCCCAATGAAAAGCGAAGAAAATGGTCCCGATGTCGTGTAGACCAAACGGATTCCGTGTTTTCTCACAAGCTCTTCGGCCACCGGGTACACTTTTCCCGGCCAGCGTGCCGCTGTTTCCCACAGCAACGGGTAAAAGAAAAACCAGGCGAGACGATACAACCGGAACTTCATCATCAGGCGCGTAAACTTTTTGGGTTCGTGCGAAGGTGTGCGCACGATTTCAATGTCTGCAGGGATTCCGGACAGAAGCGTTTCATCGTACGGTCCACCTGCATCGCGAATACTTTTTTCGTCGATGGTGAGCACAATAGGATCATAACCGAATTCCCGAAGGTGTTTAACCAGGTTGAGGCTCCGGTGCACACCCGGTCCTCCACGCGGTGGAAACTGGTAAGCGATAAAGAGTATTTTCTCCATGCTTATTTACCGATTGCATCCAGGAAGCGCGATGGTTCAGAGAAATTTCCGGCCTTACGAATTGTTTCATCAGGCAGGTTCCACCATTCCGACCGCAGCAAGCGTTCAATCAACGCGTCGTCAAAACGTTTACGGATCATCTTCGCAGGAATTCCTGCAACGATGGAGTAAGGCTCCACATCCTTATCCACAAATGCTCCGGCACCGATAATGGCACCGTGTCCGATCACCACACCGTTTCGGATCATTGCATTGGCAGAGATCAGCACATCATGACCAACTACAGTCTTTTTTCCTTCGGACTCATCAAAGTTGGCCTGGTTTGTCCAGCCCCGCCGCGATGCATAAAAAACCGGTGACGTGCTCAGGAAATCCGTGGGATGCGCCATCAGCCCGATGCGTACACCCGCCGAAATACTGGTGAAATTTCCGATGCCTGCGCAGGACGCGATGGTGGTATTTCTTCCGATGTAAACACTGCGCCCGATTGATAAAATGTCGTCAGCGATCTTTACATTTTCTTCAATGACCACATCGCGATCAATGAGTTTTTCGACCGAAGCCGATAAAATCGATTGGATGCGGGAACCGGGAAAAATCTTTGTGTACCGGTACCTCACGCGGAAATAAATTTTCCTGTCGCGGATCCAGCCGGAGATGAGATTGCCGAATGCGCCCATCAGTTGTTCTTTTCTATTTTATTCCGGAACGACGATGTGGACAGCCCGTGACTGCGATCGGTGTAGTACACCGGAATGTTGAGTTCGGCACCGGTAATTGGTTTTCCGCGGTAATCTTCTCCGAGGAAACGTACATCAAACTTCCGCGACTTCAGGATATTCAGCAGGTCGTCTTCCGAATGATACACGAGCACTTCGTCTACGTAGCGGTTTGATTCAAGGATCATTTTCCGGTCGGCCAGCGAATAGATCGGCGCCTTTTTTCCCGGATTGATTTTCGGATCAATATTTTTCGCGGAGTTCACGGCAATCACGAGATAGTCGCAGTGTTCTTTGCACTCTTTCAGCATGAGCACGTGTCCCGCATGAAAAAGATCAAATACGCCGCATGCGAAACCTGTTTTCATTGCGAGAGTTCGGTGTGAAGATATTCTTCCAGTGAATGATCGGGCGACCAGCCTAAAACAGAACGGGCCTTCGAATTATCGGCAAACGTAATATCCGCTTCTCCTTCCCGTTTCGCAATGAACTCGTAACGTTCGGAAATCAGTTTCGCGAGTTCAAGAACGCTCATCGTGCTACCATAGCCGATGTTGAACGCCGTGTTCAGTTTGCCGGGATGTACAGCCGCAAAATAATTGGCTTTCGCCAAATCTGCTACGTGAATAAAATCGCGCTTCTGACTTCCATCGCCGGTGATCAGTAAAGGTTGTCCCATTTTTTTTCGATTGAGAAAAATGCCAACCACGCTGCTGTAAGCATTGAACGTGTTTGCGGGGTTAAAGCTTCGTGGTCCGTACGGATTGAAGTAACGGAGTGTTGCATAATCGAATGGGTGGCGCGTGGCTAGGAGTTCGAGGTAACGCTCCACTTCGTATTTCTGGAACGCATACGGACTCAGGCAATCTACTTTTTCATTTTCACCGGTCGGGATCTGTTCAGGCGTTCCGTAAATAGCGCTTGAACCGCTGTACACGATGCGCGGATAGTGGTTCTCGCGGATCATGATTTCCATCAGGTGTGCAGCGCGCAGTACGTTGTGTGTGATGTGTTCACTCACCAATTCAAAACTGGGCTGAATACGCGGTAAGGCTGCGAGGTGAAAAATATACCGGTACGGTTTCAGCGAATGTATCTCAATAAGATCTGATTCAATGAAATTGAACCGCGGATTGTTTGCGTGGTGTTTAATATTTTCCCGGGAACCTGTGGTGAGATTATCAACTCCGTCGATAGCCCAATCGGTTTTGTCCACGAGGTAATCGAGGAGGTTGGAGCCGATGAAACCCGCTACGCCAGTAATAAGAGCGCGGTCAGCCATGGAGTGAATTCAGTATCGCGTGAAGAATACCCGTCCGGTGTGAAGACATATAGCCAAATGTACGATTTTTATGCTTTTTGAGGGTAATAGACGCAAAGCCGTCCTTCGGCAAGCTCAGGACAGGCGCCGTTCGCAAAGAAAAGCGCAAAGCAATTCCTTAAACCTTTGCGAAAACCTTTGCGCCCTTTGCGGCTATTATAGCTTCGCTACGTATTCGATCACTTCCCTTTCTAAGAATGCAAATGCCAGCGGATGAAGTTCCTTTTTTCCTCCACCCACGAGGAACGGTCTGAAGCGTTGTGTGTTCTGCATGCTTCCGATAGGACCTTCTCCGTTGTAGATGATCAGCACCTGTGCATCGGTATATTCTCCCAGGTTGTTTACGCCCGAATGTTGTGTAATGATGAGCCGGCTGCGCGAACATTTTTCCAGGATCACCGCGTTGTCTGCTGTCACACACAATTCTACGTTGGCAAATGGTTCCATGACCAAAACCTGTGAAGGATGTCCGCAAACATAAATCTTATCGAAATGCGGCGACAATTTTTTGACGAGTTCCGGGTAATCCCAGGGGCCGCCATTATTCTTTGATGTTTTTGCTCCTTTGGTCCGCGGAAAAATACACACGCTGTTTTCTTTGGGCTTATTCCAATAGACTTTGTCGAGCCGGTAGCCTTGCATGTACGGTCCGGTCATGAGCCAGATGCGGTGAATGAACCAGTAATAATATTCGTCATCAAGTTCATAGAACGGCAGGCTGGAAGCACGCGCCTTTGTTTTCCATTTCTGTATTTCCGTTTCAACATCGGCAGGTGCAACGGTTCTGTTACAGGCAGGACTTACTTCTGCAAAAAAATCGCGGAGCGGATACCATTCGTGAATGATGCTCTTTCCGTTTTCATCCACCAGGAAAGGTTTGTGAATTTCCATTCCGCAATAGTGAATTTTTACACCCTGCCTGTGCAGGTACGCGAGGAATGGAAGATTATGCGCCAGGAAATGGCCGAACTCTCCTTTGAACGGGCCGTAATAACATTCTTTTACCCGGAGTGTTTCACGCAACCGCCGGTTGGCCTTGCGAAAGCCCAGTTTGACTTTCAGGTTAAACTTCCACTTCGCGAAGCCGGTATACTGCTTTGCAAAATAGTCGCTGTCGGAATAATCAATTGTGCTCTTCATACTTCAAGGCCGGATTCCAATCGTAGATGGTGTATTTCCGGAGACCCAATTGCTCCAGGTATTCCGAAGTGGTTATTCCTGCCGATTGCAAAATTAAGCTTTCCATCGCTTCCGGTGTAACCGGGCAAATGGAAGCAATAGCGGTTGTCTTCAGTGGAAAAACACTGAATCCTTTGGGGTAAAAAATGGTTTTACAACCCATGAACAAACGTTCAAAGAGAATGGTACTGATTGCACCGATGCCGATATCGACCGTATCAAACAAGGTTGACCCGGGTTTGGATAAATCGGCAATGACGTAACGTCCCACTCCGAATTTTGCATCGTAATACGCCGCAACCGCATTCTTGTCGGTGTGTTTTTTTTCTTTCGGATGAAGAAAAACAGTACACGTAAATGCGTTGTGCCGCGATAGGAAATCGCCGAGCACAGTAACCAGCGACAACTCCGCACTGATGTCGCCCAGCGCGTCGCCGGTAGTATCGGATTTCTGCCGGATCCAGCTTCCATGCGAGTAATAACCGATCGTCAATTTCTGTGGCTCGCTCCGCTTCCGATACACATCCGCATACTGATGAAATTGCTCGGGCACCCAAAGCGCCACGTCGCTGTAACGGATGGTGGATACAAACTCTGTGAGTTCGTCCAACTGGTACGGACTCGTGAGCGTGATCGTGTCGGTGAGCATTTCCGTATTGTGAACGGCGAGCAAATTCGGAGAAGGAATTTTATTGACGGTGATTCCGTTTTTTTTCAGGAGCAGGAATAATGCATTCGCGTCGTTCTCGTACGGACAAAAAAAGTACACATACTTTGTTTTGTACTTTGCCGTGATCCTCATGAAACGGTGTGCTTCAATCCACTCATCAAACAGGAGTACAATGTTGGAAGAGTGTTTGCTGAACAATGCCCAGGCAAAAAGATAAGGGAGAAAAAAAGTGAAGAGAAACGTAACCCAGATCGCTTCCGGTATGCCGGCAGAACTCAACACATTGCGCGAGATAAACAAACCGGGAACTTCTCCTCCATTCTGTTTGATGTGGTCAACGCGTATCTGCTGTACATCGGGGCGATTGTCCCAGGTGGCATACACCGGGTTTCCTTCGGGGATCACTACTCCTTGTGGCGCGATAGAAAACAAACGCTTCACTGCACGGGCCCAATGTTTGATTACACGAAAAGAAGCAAACGATTGCTGCGCCGGACTGCGAAAACTTTTTTTGCGGAACAGGCTCCATCCGGCCAGGGCTTGCTGATCACCGGAAAGGCGATCTGCTTTGGCCGAGAGTTTCAGATAGAACCAGATGATCCGAAGCATACTTACTTCAGGTTGGTGGTAAGTCCCTTCAGCACCTGTTCCAACACGCCTTCGTTTTTGAGAATGGTTTCTACAAATTCGCGGAAAGCTCCGTCGCCACCGCGTGTGCGGGTAACAATGCGTCCTTTTTTCTTTACATAATCCGGGGCGTTGGCCGGAACCCCGGGAAGTCCAACCGCGTCGAGCAACGCAAGATCACCGATATCATCACCCATGTACGCCACTTCAGCCAGCTTGATATCCAATGTGCGCGCCAGGTCCGAAGCCACCGAAAGTTTATCGCGCACGCCCTGGAAAAGATAATCGATCTTGAGTTTTTTGGAACGGCGTTCAACGATCTCCGTGTCTTCACCGGTAATTATCGCTACGGGAATTCCGAGATGATGCAGAAGCAGAACACCGCCGCTGTCGGATGTATTGAATTTCTTCAGCTCGTTTCCGGTCTGGTCGTAATACATTCCGCCGTCTGTCCAGACGCCGTCAATATCTGTGATTACAAGTTTTGGAAGGGCCATGTTTTATTCGACAACGGTGTATGATTGAATTCCGCCGTACGACATGCGTTGTACAGCAACATTGTTTAATCCCAGTGTTTCGCGCAGGGCTACAGTCTCACCCGGAAATTGCGGATCGAGCAGTTCGTCAAAACCAATCACGCTGCCTTTGGTGAAATGTGGTTTGAGCAGTTCGAGACATTTTTTCGTGGGTTCGTAAATATCAAAATCGAAATACGCAAAGGCCACGATGGTTTCGGGATGACGTTTGAGATATGCCGCGAGTTCAACACTGGCATCGCCTTTCACGAGTTCGTGTTTGCGGATATGATTCAACGGCGATTCTTTTTCGTGGTAATCAAGCACCGACGATAAATAGTTTTCATATCCTTCCGTTACTGAAAACGCACCCTCTTTAATGATCGAATGCGTGCCGTCTTTTTCGTGCACCGAAGGAAATCCGCTGAACGTATCGAAGCCGATGATCTTCCGGCTGTAGTTGTACGGTTCGAGCATCCCACGAAGATTGCTGAGCGTAACGAGATTTTGTCCCCAGCGTACGCCGAACTCCATGATCACGCCCTGGACAGGAAGAAATTTCCGGTAGAGATCGGAAAAGAAAAGTGTCTTGGTCAACTCCTGCCGTTTTACGAATATTCCCAGGTTGGTGAGCTGTTCATTGGTAGGAATCGGGTTCGCAAGATATTTTTTCACAAACTCGCTGCGGCGGTTTTGTTCGTCTGACGAGGCGATACTTTTTGTTTCGATGCTCATTGTTCTTTTTTACGTGCTACCTGAGGAATGAAGCGTAAATAATTTCGTCTTTCGCAATATCGGATTTAAGTTCTTTGCCCATGATCTGCTCCCGGTCGGCCCATTTGAAACCATCTCCCGGAGAAAGCATGTGAACGTCCTGTTCCGTGATGCGCTCGCCTTGTTTCATGGATCGTTTGGTAGCGATCGAACGTTCAAGCTTCACGCGCGCTTCCTGCACACCGGGTTCAATGAACATTTCTTCTTTCCCGAATCCCATTTCAAGTACGCGCAAATCGCGCACCATGCGGTTGATTCCGTCAGGGCCCAATGAACCTGCCTGGTCTGTGCCCTTCATGCGGCGATCGAGCGTGATGTGTTTTTCGATAACACGCGCACCCAAAGCGGCGGCAGCAACAGGTGTGGAAATTCCGATCGTGTGATCTGAATAACCGATCGTGTACTTACCGTAATTTTTCAACAGCCACGAAATGGTGAGCAGGTTGATGTTCGCCGGTTGCGTCGGGTATTGCGACACACAATGCAATATGGAAATGCCGGAGTGATGTTTCGTGATCACTTCAATGGCTTCATCGAGTTCTTTTTGCCCGGCCATTCCCGTGGAAAGAATGATCGGAATTTTCGTTTCCGCCATCGCATCCAGCAAAGGAAGATTGGTCAGATCGCGGCTCGCTACTTTCAGGTAATCGGGTGTAAACAATTTGAGCAACGAAAGTGTTCCGGGAGCACAAAGTGTTTCCACAAAATCGAGTCCGCGCGCTTTGGCATATTTGAAAACTTCAAAATGTCCTTCGTCGTTGAGTTCAAGTACCGCGCGGTGCTCACCGTATGTTTTACCAAATGAATGTGCACTGGTGTACGGCTTGTCCATCTGCGACTGCGAAAGCTCTTCTTTGAGATCGCGTTTGGTGAGCTTAACCGCGTTCATCGGTTTGAGGTTCAATCCAAACATGGGCTCTTCGATCGGGCGCGCCGCTGCATCCACGATCAGTTTCGCGATATCCACGGAACCGTTGTGGTTCTGCCCGATCTCACCAATAATATAAATGGAATTAGCCGTGTTCATTTTGTAAAATTTCGAATCTGGTTCTGCATCACCAGCCTGGCCGGTTCATCGTTTTCCACAAGTTGCAGTGCGTCCTTAAAGTTAGGATGAATACCCCGTTCCGCCAAAACAGCGTAGATGCGGCACACCAACTCAAAATCCTCTTCGGTATCAATCGTAAAACGCACATCGCTCCGGTTGTAAACCATCTCTGGTGCTTTGAGCCATTTCAAACGGAACAGCGCAGGATGTCCATACACAAAATTCGTAACGTGTTCCGTGTAGAGGGTATCGCTGGTTGATGCGGCAGCCTTGCGCAGTGCATCGGTAGTCACCCATTCGGCAAAAATGCCCCAGTGCGATTTCATGGCGGGTACATCATCGCCGGCAAGATAACTGATGTAGTCACTTTCTTCTGTGCGTGCCGTAGCAATCAAACGGTCGAGCAGTTCCAGGTCGAGAAAGGGATTGTCGGCACAAATGCGAACGATGTTGGCCACGTTATACGTTTCTGCTGCACCGAGAAAACGGGCAAGCACATTGTTCTCATCACCGCGAAAGACATTCAGCTCGTTCGCATTCGCCCAGTCTTCCAGCTGATCATCGGCTTTCGATTCCGAAGTTGCAAGAATCACCGGCAAGCCATGCACGCTTCTGCGCAACGTAGCCAGCACGATATCGAGTATCGTTTGCTGACCATAGAACGGCCGCAGTACCTTTCCGGGAAGCCGGGAGGATC